>Ga0265296_1000502_pt1 | contig 58684 bp, 56 predicted proteins | sample MunlanPumphouse1_FD_189073 | JGI IMG/M metagenome (GOLD analysis project Ga0265296, IMG submission 189073) | Groundwater microbial communities from a municipal landfill in Southern Ontario, Canada - Pumphouse #1 | ecosystem: Environmental > Aquatic > Deep subsurface > Groundwater | place...
AGCCCCGTGGAAGCGTCTCCGGTGGTTGAGCCGAACCCGGTCGCCGCGCCGCCGGTCCCTCCGGCGGCGGCGACCCGAACGCCGCCCGCCGAGGCGCCGCTCGCCCGTCCCGCACCGGCCCCGCAGCGTCCGGCAGCCACGACCCCCGCGCGTGTAATAACGCCGCCAGCCGCCACGCCCGCCGCCACGCCGCCGCCGGTCGTCCCTCCGGTTCCCCTGATCGAGATCGCGCCGGCCCGGCCGGCCGGGCCGGTTCCGACCGAGGCGGAGCGGCCGTCCGCGGATCCCGACGCCCCGATCGCGACCCGTCCCCAGCCGATCGGCTAGGTCGATGGAGCCTGCGTCTGAATTTGACGCAGGCCCATGTTTCAGTGACCGAACCCCGTCGGGACCGGTCTTTGACAACTGAAGGCTTACGAAGCGCCGCCAGCCGCCATCCGGACGCTTCGGACTGTTTTTTCGGGCGCGCGCCCGATCAGCGGATGGCGATATAGCCGCGCTCGACCATCCGGCGCAGGCCCTCATAGGCCTCGGCCAGCTCCTCATAGGCCGTCCGCGCCGAGGTCAGCCGGGCGATCTGGTCCGGGGTCGAGGGCGCGCCCGATTCGGACTGGCGCAGGCTCTCGGCCACCCATTTGCCCCGCGCCGTGGCCGTCATGATGGCCAGCTTCTGAAAGGTCGGCGCGTCGACCCGCGGCAGCATCTGGCCGATGATCTCGCGATTGGCGACGAAGGCGGAATAGTCGATCTGCTCCAGCAGGCCGCGCACCCGCCGCTGTTCCGCCGGATCGGCGTCCTGGGGCTCGAAATGATCGCGCTGGCGGCGATAGTTGCCGGTCTGGATGGTGGACATGCGCCCCTCCCGAAGGTCTGTATTCAGCCTGCGCCGTGTCGATTAACGCCCCGTTAGCCCTGTTTTCCGAGGTCGCCTGACCATGTCCCTGACCCTCTGGTCCCACCCCTACGCCGCATACGGTCAGAAAGCCTCCGTGGCGTTGTACGAGCTCGACCTGCCGTTCGAGCTGCGGCTGGTCGATGCGGCCGACGCGGCCGGCATGGCGGCCTTCCGCACCGTATCGCCGTTCGGCAAGATGCCCGTGCTGATCGACGGCGACCGCCGCGTGGTCGAATCCAGCATCGTCATCGAGCATCTGGACCGGCTCGCCGGCGGCGGGCGGCTGGTCCCCGCCGATCCGGAGGCGGCGCTGGAGGCCCGGCTGATCGACCGGGTCGTGGACACCTACGTCGGCGGGCCGATGAACCGCATCATCCCCCGCAAGTTTCGCCCGGCGGGAAACGAGGATCCCTTCGGAGACGCCCTGGACGCGGCGATTCTGGCCGACGCCTGGGACTGGCTGGAGCAGCGGCTGTCGGACGGCCGGACCTGGGGCGCGGGCGAGGCCTTCACCCTGGCCGACTGTGGCGCGGCGCCGATCCTGACCTATGCGCGGCGGCTGGTTCCGTTCGGCGAGCGGCCGTTGCTGAGGGCGTGGCACAGCCGGCTTATGGCGCGGCCTTCGTTCGTCCGGGCCCTGGAGGACGCGGCCCCGTTCGGCGACCTGATGCCGGCGCCGCCCGCGGGGGACTGATCAGTGCGCCTCGGGCGGCCGGGCGGCGGGGCTGAGGTATTCGTTCTCGGGCTGCGGATGCGCGTCCAGCACGAAGCGACGGTCGCAATAGGCGCATTCGACGAAATCGTCGCCGCCCATGTCCATATAGACCAACGGGTGGCCGAGGGCGCCGCCGCCTCCGTCGCACGCCACGCGCCTGGTCGGGACGACGATGTCCTCCGGCGGAGGGATGATGGCGTCGGGGTGGCGCGGCGGCATGGCGCGATCTCGGAACTGAAAAGCGGCGGAACCGATTCCCTAGGCGGGCGTGCGCCCGGCGTCAAACCGTCTGCCGGCGTTTGCGGAAGACCCGGTCCAACACCGCCTTGCGCCCCTTGAACAGGGACCAGCCCAGACAGCCGGCGGCGACCCACAGGCCGATCTCCCCCACGACGGCGGCGGGACCGCCGAACAACAGGGTCTCGCGCATCTCCAGCTGACCCATCCGGTTCAGGACGACGATGGCCGTAAACGTTCCATAGCCAAGGAGGCAGACGGCGAAGGCGGTCCAGCCGATCATTTTGGTGCGGTTCATAAGGTCGTTCCGTCAAGCAAGCTGTTCATAATGACAAGGACGCTAGACATATCGCGACATTATGTCAAGCGTCATTGACACTTCGGTCTCGCCCGGGGGGCGCGGCCTTGGCGACGGCGGCCGGCGCGCCTACCTAGGCCGGCCAGTCCAACGGAAAGCCCGTATGCCCGAAGTGAACGCCCTGCCCGTCAACGCCATCGAGGTGCGAGGGCTGGAAAAGACCTATGCCGGAACGAAGAAGGCGCCCCCCAAGACGGCGCTGCGCGGCGTCGATCTGGTCATTCCGCGGGGCTCGATGTTCGGCCTGCTGGGGCCCAACGGCGCCGGCAAGTCGACCCTGATCAACATCCTCGCGGGCGTGGTCAACAAGACCGGCGGCACGGTCTCGATCTGGGACCGCGACATCGATAAACAACCCCGCGCCGCCCGCGCCGCCCTGGGCGTGGTGCCGCAGGAGATCGTGGCCGACGTCTTCTTCACCCCGCGCGAGGCGCTCGAGGTCCAGGCGGGCTTCTACGGGGTGCCGGCCAACGAGCGGCGCTCAGACGAATTGCTGGCCGCGCTCGGCCTGTCGGACAAGGCGCACGCCTATGTCCGCGCCCTGTCCGGGGGCATGAAGCGCCGGCTGATGGTAGCCAAGGCCCTGGTGCACAATCCGCCCATCCTCATCCTCGACGAACCGACGGCGGGGGTGGACGTCGAGCTGCGCCGCCAGCTGTGGGAGTACGTTCGTCGCATCAACGCCGAGGGCGTGACGGTGCTGCTGACCACCCACTATCTGGAAGAGGCGCAGGAGCTCTGCGACACCATCGCCATCATGAACCGTGGCGAGGTGGTCGCCTGTGAGCCGACGCCCCAACTGCTGCGCCGGCTGGACACCCGCAACGTCGTGGTGACGCCGGAAGGCGTGCTCGACAGCCTTCCCGTCCTCAAGGGGTTCGAGGCTGTTGCGCGGCCCAACGGGGCCTTCGTGGTCACCTACCGCAAGGGCCAGTCATCGGTGGAGCAGGTGCTGGCGGCGGTGCGGGCCGCGGGCGTCACGATCGCGGACATCACCACCGAAGATCCCGATCTGGAAGACGTCTTCCTGGCGCTGACCTATGGAGACGCGGACCAGATCAGCCCGACGAAGGACTAGGCCTGCCGCCTAGACCACCATCACCGTCCCGATGAGCAGCCGCGCGCCGGCGCGGCCCATCACTGTATTGGTCGCCGCCTGGAGCTGTGCGACCAGCCGTTCGACGTCGGGCGGAGCGCCGGGCAACATGGCGACGGCGGCCTGCTGCACCACGGCGGCGTAGGCGGCGCGCAGCCGGGGCGTGGACTGGGCCACGCGGGCGCGCAGCGCGGCGTCCGCGGTGTCGACCCCCGTCTCGACCGTCATCACGCCGCGCCGGCCGCCGGGGCGGATGACGTTGGCGGTGATCGTCGGCAGGCGCAGATAGCTGGGCTGCGGCGCGGCCGATTCACCGCTGGTCCTGAGCGGTTGGGTCTTCAGTCCGAGGAGGTTGCGGCGATCCATGCGCCGACCCTCGCACACGGCGCTTAAGGCGTGGTTACGCCGCCGCCCCGACAGCTCCTACGGCCTTTGGCTCCATCGGCCTCAGGTCCAGCAGGGCGAACAGGGCCGCGTCCTCGTCCTGTTCGGGATTGGGCGTGGTCAACAGCTTGCCGCCGACGAATATGGAGTTGGCCCCCGCCAGGAAGCAAAGGGCCTGCATTTCGGCGCTCATCGTCTCGCGCCCCGCGGACAGGCGCACCATGGCGCGCGGGCAGACGATGCGGGCGACGGCGACGGTGCGGACGAACTCGATCGGATCGATCTGACCCTCGCCCAGCATGCGCTCGCCCAGCGGCGTGCCGGTGACCGGGACGAGGGCGTTGACCGGCAGGCTGTCGGGATGTTCGGGGAGGGTCGCCAGGGCGTGCAGAAGACTGGCCCGGTCCCGCCGCGCCTCGCCCATGCCGACGATGCCGCCGCAGCAGGTGCTCATGCCGGCGTCGCGCACGTGCTGCAGCGTGTCCAGCCGGTCCTGATACGTCCGCGTCGTCACGACCTGGGCGTAATACTCGGGACCCGTATCAAGATTGTGATTGTAGAAATCGAGCCCGGCGGCCTTCAGCTGACGCGCCTGATCGGCGTTCAGCATGCCGAGCGTCGCACACGTCTCGAGCCCCAGCGCCTTCACCCCCGCGATCATGGTCGCCAGCTTGGGCGTGTCGCGGTCCTTCAGCTCGCGCCAGGCCGCGCCCATGCAGAAGCGGCTGGCCCCGCCGGCCTTGGCCGCCATGGCCTCGGCCAGAACGGCGCTCGCGTCCATCAGCTTTTCGGCCTTCAGGCCCGTGTCGAAACTGGCCGACTGCGAGCAGTAGCCGCAGTTCTCGGCGCAGCCGCCGGTCTTGATCGACAGCAGTTGGCTCTTCTGCACTTCGGACGGATCGAACCATGTCCGGTGCACGGTCGCGGCGTCATAGATCAGGTCCATGAAAGGCCGGGCGAACAGGGCTTCGACCTCGGTCAGGGTCCAGTCGTGGCGGGGCGTCGAGAGGGCGGAGGTCATGGGGTCTGTGCTTAGCTCCGCCGTTCCGCCTCGCCAAGCCCGTCTTAGTCCTCGTCGCGGTACACCCGCCCGTCCCGCATCACGAAGTCCACCGAGGTCAGCACCGTGACGTCGGTCAGGGGGTCGCCATCCACGGCGATCAGGTCGGCGTGCTTGCCCGGCTCCAGGGATCCGACCTCGGACGACAGGCCCAGCAGGTCCGCGGCGTTGACCGTGGCCGCCTGGATTGCGCCCATCGGCGTCATGCCGTGCTGGACCATCAGGGCGAACTCGTCAGCGTTGCGGCCGTGCTTCGACACGCCCGCATCGGTGCCGAAGGCGATTTTGACTCCGGCCGGAACCGCGCGCTCCAGTGACTGGCCGGTGATGGAGATGCGCCAGCGGATCTTGGGCAGAACCTCGGGCGAATAGGCGTTGGGATCGGCGGCCAGCCGCTCGATGTAGCCGTTCACGGTCGACAGGGTGGGTACATAGTAGGCGCCCGACTGGCGGAACAGGCGGATCGTCTCGTCGTCGAAGATCGTGCCGTGCTCGATCGAATCCGCCCCCATCCGCAGCGCCATGTTGATGCCGTCGGCGCCATGGGCGTGGACCGCGACCTTGAGGCCGTACAGATGCGCCGTGTCGATCAGGGCCCGGGCCTCGTCGTCGAACATCTGGGCGCCCAGGCCGGCGCCGATGCGGCTGTTCACCCCGCCGGTGGTGGCGATCTTGATGACGTTGACGCCGCGTCCCACCTGGATACGCACCGCCTCGCGGCAGCTTTCCGGTCCGTTGCAGACATTCTCGTGCGGGATCGTCTCGCGCAGCTCGTCATTGAAACCCAGACGGCCATCCATGTGCCCCGAGGTGGTCGAGATGCTGCTGCCGGCGTCGACAATGCGCGGGCCGGGCAGGCGATGGGCCGCAGTGGCGTCGCGCAGGGCCATGGTCACGCCGCCGTCGTCGCCGAGGTTTCGCACCGTGGTGAAGCCGGCCATCAGCGTCTTCCGGGCGTTGTCGGCCGCGCGGTAGGCGTGGGTCGGCAGGTTCTCGGTGATCCCGGAGAGGAAGCCCGCCTGACCGCCGAGGTCCGAGACCAGATGCACATGGCTGTCAATCAGGCCCGGCAGGACGAAGCGATCGCGCTGGTCGATGACGGTCGCGCCGGGAAAGTCCGAGGCGTCGACGAAGCCGTCGCGGATTTCGGCGACCAGCCCGTCGCGCACCACCACGGTGGAGGGCCCGCGCGGCGCCTGGCCCGGGCGGTCCAGCAAACGGCCGGCCAGGATCAGGGTCGTCGGTCCCGGTTCGGGCGCCGCCTGCGCGCCCGCCGTCCCCGCCGTCAGACCCAGCAACGCCGCGCCGCCAAGGCTCGCCATCAGTCGGCTCATCGTCACCCTCCCCGGATTATCCGCCATGTTGAGCGTACTCGGGCGCGTTTCGCCAGAGCGGGCCTCACGGCAAACACATAAAGACATCCTTATGTGTTTCTTGCCCCCGGGCCGGGACCGGTCTATAGGCCGCCCGAACAATCTCCCGGAAGGCCCCGCTCCATGACCGACTACATCGTCCGCGACATCTCGCTTGCCCCCTTCGGCAACAAGGAGATCGCCATCGCTGAAACCGAAATGCCGGGCCTGATGGCGCTGCGTGAAGAGTTCGGCGCGCAACAGATCCTCAAGGGCGCCCGCATCGCCGGCAGCCTGCACATGACCATCCAGACCGCCGTGCTGATCCAGACGCTGGAAGCCCTCGGCGCCGACGTCCGCTGGGCTTCGTGCAACATCTTCTCGACCCAGGACCACGCCGCGGCCGCCATCGCCGCCAACGGCACGCCGGTGTTCGCCACCAAGGGCGAGACCCTGGAAGAGTACTGGGACTACGCTCACAAGATCTTCGAATGGGCCGACGGCGGCTATCCGAACCTGATCCTCGACGACGGCGGCGACGCAACCCTGCTGTGCGTGCTCGGCCCCAAGGCGGAGAAGGACCTGTCCCTGCTGGCCAATCCGCAGAACGAGGAGGAGGAAGCCCTCTTCAAGGTCATGAAGCGCTACATCGCCGAGAAGCCCGGCTTCTATTCGGCGATCCGCGACGCCATCGGCGGCGTGTCGGAAGAGACGACCACGGGCGTTCACCGCCTGTACGAAATGGCCAAGAAGGGCGACCTGCCGTTCCCCGCCATCAACGTCAACGACAGCGTCACCAAGTCCAAGTTCGACAATCTGTACGGCTGCCGTGAATCGCTGGTCGACGCGATCCGCCGCGGCACCGACGTCATGCTGTCGGGCAAGGTCGCGGTCGTTTGCGGCTACGGCGACGTGGGCAAGGGCTCGGCCGCCTCGCTGCGCCAGGGCGGCGCCCGGGTGAAGGTCACCGAGGTCGATCCGATCTGCGCCCTGCAGGCGGCCATGGAAGGCTATGAGGTCGTCACCGTCGAGGACGTGGCCGGCGAGGCCGACATCTTCGTCACCGCCACGGGCAACAAGGACGTCCTGACCGTCGATCACATGCGGGCGATGAAGAACAACGCCATCGTCTGCAACATCGGCCACTTCGATTCCGAGATTCAGGTCGCCGGCCTGAAGAACTTCAAGTGGGACGAGATCAAGCCGCAGGTCCACCACGTCGAGTTCCCGGACGGCAAGAAGATCATCCTGCTGTCGGAAGGCCGTCTGGTGAACCTGGGCAACGCCACGGGCCACCCGTCGTTCGTGATGAGCGCCAGCTTCACCAACCAGACGCTGGCCCAGATCGAACTGTGGACCAACGCCAAATCCTACGAGAACCAGGTCTACACCCTGCCCAAGCATCTCGACGAGAAGGTCGCCATGCTGCACCTGGGCAAGCTGGGCGCGAAGCTGACGACCCTTTCGAAGGAACAGGCCGACTACATCTCGGTCCCGACCGAGGGCCCGTTTAAGCCGGACCACTACCGCTATTGATCACGATCGACGATCGACGCTGAACGAGGCCGGGAACCTGGTTCCCGGCCTTTTTCACGGGCGGCCGGTCAGGCGGCCAGAATGACCTCGCCGGGGTCCTCGGCGCGCTCGGCCAGACCGGTTTCGAAGTCCATGAAGATGTCGATCAGTTCCTCGGGGCTGACGTTCGCCGCGCCGGGGCTGAAGCGGAACCGCCAGAAGCTGACGATGTGCTGGATCGCGCCCAGCTGCTCGCCCAGACGGTTGAACATCCGTGGCGCTTCCCGCAGGAAATCACGGAAGGCGGTCGGCTCACCGACGACCGTCAGGCTTGCGTAGGCGTCGTCATAGACCCGGAGCGTCAGGGACACCTCCTGACAGGTCTTCTGGATCCGGGCGCGAAGGACGGTCCGTCCACGATCCAGATATTCCTGCGCGGCCTGATCGGCCCGGCCGAGGGGCCGGACCGTGCTGATGGCCTGGGCGACCGAGGCGATGTCGGCGGCCAGGCTGCCGAGCACCCATTTGTAGTAGAGGAAGCCCTTCCAGCAGAAGATGCCCTCCTCATACTCGTCCTCGCCCAGAATCAGGGTCTGGCGCAGGGCCTCCATCCGGTCCCGGGGATCGTTGGACAGGATCTTTCCGGCCAGCCGGCGGGTCGACCCCACGGCCGCGAGGCCGTATCCCACGCTGAGGGTGACCAGGGGCCGGATTTCGTCCTCGACGAAGCGGATCATCCGCTCCATGTCGCGTTCGCTGATCGAGAAATAGCAGGGCGCCAGCTCGATCCCGGCCCGCCTGAGCTGTTCCCGAAGCAGGAAGGGGTCGAGCGAGGGCAGACGATCCAGCAGGGCGAGGGCGGCGATGTCCGGATGCTCGCGGTCGATTCCGAAGGCCTCGTGCATCATCCGTTCGTAATCGCGCTCGCCGACGAAGACGAAGTGGCCGCCGGCCTTCAGGTCGCTGGCGTCGATGGGCAGGACCACCTTGGTCGCGACCTGGCGTCGCAGCCGGAACAGGTCCAGCTCGTCGCGGCGCAGGCGGTGTTTGATGATCAGGGCCCGGTTCAGGGCGGGCGTCCGGAACAGGGGCCGGGCGATCCAGTCCGGGTCGTGTCCATGCTCGTTGTAGACGTTCAGCAAATTGAGCACGCGGGCGGTCGAGGCGGATCGCCGCAGGTGGGCCAGATTGCGGATCGTACGGTCGTTCATGGCTCCCTCGACGCGTTCATCGAACCACGAATTGATGACCAACGGCTTAGCCTGCGCTCCGACGGAGGTTGCGGCGTCGCGCGCGCTGGCCTCGCCGCCCCGGTGCGCCTAGATTGCCGCCATGGGCGACATTCTGAACATCCTGATCCTGCTGGCCATCGCGGCGGTGGCCCTGACCCTGGGCTTCGGCATCTATTCGCTGTACCGCGGCGGAGACTATGCGCGGTCGCATTCCAACAAGCTGATGCGGCTGCGGGTGGCCCTCCAGGCGCTGGCGATCGTGCTGCTGTGCGTCGGGATGTGGTGGAAATCCACCCATGCCGGCTAGAGCCCAGGGGGCCTGAAGCCGTGGTCATCCTGAACCGCATCTATACGAAGACGGGCGACGGCGGACAGACCCGGCTGGCCTCGGGCGCGCCGGTGTCCAAGAGCAATCCCCGGGTCGAGGCCTATGGCGCGGTCGACGAGCTGAACGCCGTCATCGGCGTGGCCCGGCTGCATTCGGGCCAGAACGATCGCATCGACGCCATGCTGGGCCGGATCCAGAACGAGCTGTTCGACCTCGGCGCCGATCTGGCCACCCCGCTGGAGCCGGCGCCGAAATGGGAGGCGCTGCGCATCGTCGACAGCCAGGTCGAGCGGCTGGAGGCCGAGATCGACTGGATGAACGAGAGCCTGAAGGAACTGGACAGCTTCATCCTGCCGGGCGGGTCGCCGCTGGCGGTCCATTTGCATCTGGCCCGCACCGTGGCGCGCCGGGCCGAGCGCGAGGCCGTGCGTCTGATGGAAGCGGGCGAGGCGGTGACGCCGGCGTCGGTCCGCTATCTCAATCGCCTGTCCGACCACCTGTTCGTCGCCGCCCGCCGGGCCAACGCCAACGGCGCGGACGATGTGAAGTGGAAGCCGGGGGCGACCCGCTAGTCCCGGCGGTCGGTCAAAACACCGTGCGCATAGTGCGCATAGTGCGCCTGAGACGGTTCTGCTTCCTCGCGTTTTCGATTGTCAAAGACCGGCCCTCACGGGCTCGGCCAGGTAAGCACGGCCGTGCGTCAGATTTGGACGCAGGGCCGCTGTCTATACCCGGACCGCGCCTATTGCGCGGCGAGGGCGGCGCGCTGGCGGTCGGCGTCGGCGTCGCGGGCTTTCTGCTGGGCGGCCAGGGAGTCCTCGATCGCCACCAGTTCGCGGTTCTTCGCCGCCGAAGCCGCGGCGCGCTCGCCGGGATTGGGGCGGCCAGTGATTTCGGCGATGGAGATGGGCTGGGCGCAGACCCGGTCCTGCGGGTCCCACCATTTGCCGCCGGCCTCGCAACGGTCGCCCGGCGCGACGACGAGGCTCTCATAGGCGAACATCCCGCCCATCAGCACGGCGAAGGCGCTCAGGAACAGGATGCTGAGCCGTTTCATGGTCAGGAGGCGGTGCATGATCGGTTTCCGAGGCTGGGCGGCGCGGAGGATCGGCTCCGTTGACGCGGCGTTACGTTGACAGGCCGGATGAGGCGTACCATTCCCTCACCCAACATTCCGGCGCTTTCGTGGATATTGCAATGAAGGTTCTCGTCCCCGTCAAACGGGTGATCGACTACAACGTCAAGGCTCGCGTCAAGGCGGACCAGACCGGCGTTGATCTCGCCAACGTCAAGATGAGCATGAATCCGTTCGACGAGATCGCCGTCGAGGAAGCCGTGCGCATGAAGGAGGGCAAGGAGCATCACGCCGCCGGGACCGCGACCGAGATCGTGGTCGTCTCCATCGGCGTGACCCAGGCCCAGGAGACCATCCGCACCGCCCTGGCCATGGGCGCGGACCGCGGCCTGCTGATCCAGTCGGACGCCGACCTGGAGCCGCTGGCCGTCGCCAAGCTGCTCAAGGCCGTGGTCGACGAGGAGAAGCCCGATCTGGTCCTGCTGGGCAAGCAGTCGATCGACGGCGACAACAATGCGGTCGGCCAGATGCTGGCCGCCCTGCTGGACTGGCCCCAGGCCACCTTCGCCGGCAAGATCGTGCTGGCCGACGGCAAGGCGACCGTGACGCGTGAAGTCGACGGCGGCCTGCAGACCCTGTCGGCGGCCCTGCCGGCGGTGGTTTCGGTCGACCTGCGCCTGAACACGCCGCGCTACGCCTCCCTGCCCAACATCATGAAGGCCAAGAAGAAGGAGATCGCGGTCAAGGCGGTCGCCGACTACGGCGTCGACACGGCGCCGCGCCTGACGGTTAAGAAGGTCACGGCCCCGCCGACGCGCTCCGCCGGGATCAAGGTGGCCGACGCCGCCGAACTGGTTGCGAAACTCAAGACCGCGGGGGTCCTGTAATGGCCGTTCTCGTCATCGCCGACCGCGACGGGGACTCCGTCCGCGACACCACCCACAAGACCGTCACGGCCGCCCTGAAGCTGTCGGGCGACGTCGATGTCCTGGTCATCGGCCAGGGCTCGAAGGCCGCGGCCGACGCCGCCGCGAAGATCGCCGGCGTGCGCAAGGTGCTGCTGGCCGAAAGCGCCGGCCTGGGCCACCAGCTGGCCGAGGCCGTCGAGGCGACCGTCGTGGGTCTGGCCGGCGGCTATGACGCCATCCTTTCGCCGGCCACCACCGACGGCAAGAATTTCATGCCCCGGATCGCCGCGAAGCTCGATGTCGCCCCGATCTCGGACATCATCGAGGTGGTGTCGAACGACACCTTCGTGCGGCCGATCTACGCGGGCAATGCGCTGGAGACCGTGCAGTCCTCGGACGGCAAGAAGGTCATCACCGTGCGTCCGACCAGCTTCGACGCCGCTGCCGAGGGCGGCTCGGCCAAGGTCGAGACCGTCGCGGGCGCGGACGCCGGCAAGGCGGCCTTCGTCAGCGAGGAAATGGTCAAGTCGGACCGTCCGGAACTGGGCGCGGCGAAGATCGTCGTCTCGGGCGGTCGGGCCCTCGGCTCGGCCGAGGAATTCCATGCCGTCATGGACCCGCTGGCCGACAAGCTGGGCGCCGCCGTGGGCGCCTCGCGCGCCGCCGTGGACGCGGGTTATGCGCCGAACGACTACCAGGTCGGCCAGACCGGCAAGGTGGTGGCCCCGGCCCTCTACATCGCCATCGGCATCTCGGGCGCCATCCAGCACCTCGCCGGGATGAAGGACTCCAAGGTCATCGTCGCCATCAACAAGGACGCGGATGCGCCGATCTTCCAGGTCGCGGATTACGGCATCGTCGGCGACTACAAGGTCGTGGTGCCGGAGCTGATGAAGGCGCTGGGGTAGGATCCGTCGAGATCTGGAGCCTTGTCATCCCGGACGCCGCAAAGCGGCGATCCGGGACGCACGGCGCGGGGACTCCATTGCTTCCGGACAGCCCGCTTGGGCTGAGCCGGAAGAAGGGCTGCCTCAGAACGGTTTGTTTGAAAGAGTCGCCACCGGGGTGACCTCAACCTGTCTCCCGGCTCAGCCCAAGTGGGCTGTCCGGGAGGGATGTTTGGGGTGGCGCGAGCCGTCCCGGCTCTCCGCTTCGCTTCGGCCGGGATGACAAGCAACACATTATCCGCAGACCGGACCAACACGGTGCTTTCGGTTCAGCGCCTTTCTCTTGGGCGGAGGGGAGAAAACCGATGCCTGATCTGCCAGACTGCGCGGATGTCATCGCACCAACGAGCCATAACCACAGCGCCACCCGAAGGCTGGTCGTTTACGGTAACGGAAGTGTCCAATGGGGCTTGGCGGGCCAGAGGCGTCGCCCCTGATGGACTCGTGATCGAACGCCACGGAACCGACGACCGCCGCCTGCTCGACCAGTTGATCGAGGATGCTCTGACGCTTGCATCGCCATGGCCCATCTCGCCGTCAAACTGACCCCCGGCGCCGCCGTCGACCGCATCGACGGCTGGGACGTGGACGCCGAAGGCCGTCCCGTTCTCAAGGTCCGGGTGCGCGCCCGGCCGGTCGAGGGCGAGGCCAATGAGGCCCTGATCAAGCTGCTGGCCAGGGCGCTCGGCGTGCCGAAATCCGCCGTGGTCCTCCAGCGCGGCGGCCAGTCCCGGACCAAGATGGTCGGGGTCGAAGGTCTGTCCGATCCCGAACTGAAAGCCCGCCTTACCGGTTTGTAATGTTTCCGGCTTTGACGGGACGCGCCGGACCCTTTTGTAATCCGCTCCGACATGCGCCGCCGTTCTTGAGGTCGGGCGTATCAGGGGGAGCGTTCGATGAGACTTCACGCCTTGCGGGGTTCCAGCCTCGCCGTCCTCGCCTGCGTGCTCGCGGGCTCTCTGGCCCTCTCGGCCTGCGCCACCACCGGGGGTGAGGACAAGCCCGCCGCGGACGGTTCGTCCGACGTCGAGGCGCGCCAGCCCCTGGCCCGGGGCCTGGACTATGCGGCCAACCCCGATCCCTTCCCCTCGACCTATCGCGGCCTGCCGCGCGAGAACATGGCCATCGTCGGCGGCACCGTCTTCGACGGCGCGGGCCGCAAGATCGAGAACGGGGTGGTCATCGTCACCGACGGCAAGGTGGCCGCGGTCGGCGACGCCTCGACCCCCGTGCCCGGCGGCCATCGCGTCGTCGATGCGCGCGGCCGGTTCGTGACCCCGGGCATCATCGACGTGCACTCGCACCTCGGCGTCTATCCCTCGCCCGGCGTGTCGGGGATGAGCGACGGCAATGAGGCGACCAACCCCAACACCGCCCAGGTCTGGGCCGAGCATTCGCTGTGGCCCCAGGACCCCGGCTTCAACGCGGCCCGCGCCGGCGGGGTGACCACCCTCCAGATCCTGCCCGGCTCGGCCAATCTGTTCGGCGGGCGCGGCGTGACGGTGCGCAATGTGCCCTCGGTGACCATGCAGGGCATGAAGATGCCCGGCGCGCCCTATGGCCTGAAGATGGCCTGCGGCGAGAATCCGTCGCGCGTCTACGGCGGCCGCAACACCTCGCCGGCCACCGGCATGGGCAATGTCGCCGGCTATCGCGCCGCCTTCATCGCGGCGCGCGAGTACAAGGCCAAATGGGACAAGTGGCGCGACGACGGCGAGGGTTCGCCGCCGACCCGCAACCTGCAGCTCGAGACCCTGGCGGGCGTGCTGGACGGCTCGGTCCTGATCCAGAACCACTGCTACCGCGCCGACGAGATGGCGGTGATGATCGATATCGCCAAGGAGTTCGGCTACCGCATCACCGCCTTCCACCACGCCATCGAGGCCTACAAGGTCGCGCCCCTGCTGGCCCGCGAGGGTATCTGCGCCGACATGTGGGCCGGCTGGTGGGGCTTCAAGATGGAGGCGCTCGACGCGGTCGAGGCCAACGCCGCCCTGGTCGACGCGCCCCAGGGGTCGTGCGCGGTCATCCACTCGGACGACGCCGAACTGACCCAGCGGCTGAACCAGGAAACCGCCGCCGCCCTCGCCGCCGGCCGCCGCATGGGGATGAACATCTCCGAGGAGCGGGCGATCAGCTGGATCACCCTGAACCCGGCCCGTTCGCTGGGCATCGCCGACCAGACCGGATCGCTGGAAGCCGGCAAGCGCGCCGACGTGGTGATCTGGAGCGCCAATCCGTTCAGCGTCTACGCCCGCGCCGACCAGGTCTTCATCGACGGGGGGCTGAGCTTCGACCGCATGAACCCGGCCTATCAGCCGCTGTCCGACTATGAGCTGGGCCAGCCCGGCTTCGGTCTCTCCGCCGCCAACGTCCCGCAGGGAGCCCGCTGATGCGCCTCAGGAACCTCATCCTCGGCGCCGTCTGCGCCGCAGCCCTCACATCGCCCGCCTTCGCCCAGTCCCTGACCGCGATCACGGGCGGGCGGGTGCTGACCGGAACCTCCGTCATCGAGAACGGGACGGTGGTGATCCAGAACGGCCGGGTCGTCTCGGTCGGGACCGGCGCCGCGCCCTCGGGCGCCCGCGTCATCGACGCCCGCGGCAAGGTCGTCGCCCCGGGCTTCGTCGCCGTGGACAGCGGCCTCGGCGCCTCGGAAATCTCGTCGGTCGGCGGGTCGGACGACCAGTCGAACGGCGCCAACTCCATCAGCGCCTCGTTCGACGTCAGCTACGGGCTGGACCCGTGGTCCTTCACCCTGCCGGTCGCCCGCCTGGGCGGCATCACCCGCGCCATCGTCGTGCCGAGCCATCCGGGCGGCGGCGGCGGCAACCACCGGGACGACGGCGACGCGGACTTCGCCGGCGTGGGCTCCGCCGGGCTGCAGGCGCCCAGCCTGTTCGCCGGACAGGCCGCGATCATCCACCTGGCGCAGGGGACCGACATCCTCGTCAAACCGCGCGTGGCCATGGTCGCGCCCTTCGGCGAGGCCGGCGCCGGCGTCGCCGGCGGCGCGCGCGGGGCCGAGTTCACCCAGTTCAAGGAAACCCTCGCCGAGGTGCGTCTCTATGCGCGCAACAAGGCGGCCTACGACCGCGCCGGCCTGCGCGATCTCAGCCTGTCGCGGGCCGATCTGGAGGCGCTGATCCCCGTCGCCAACGGCAGCCTGCCGCTGATCGTCACCGTGCATCGCGCGGCCGACATCCAGCAGGTGTTGCGGCTGGCGCGCGAGGAGGGGGTGAAGGTCATCCTCGACGGCGCCGAAGAGGGCTGGCTGGTCGCCGACCAGATCGTGGCGGCGGGCGTGCCCGTGCTGCTGAATCCGATCTCGAACCTGCCCGGCGACCTCGAGACCCGGGCCGTGCGGATGCAGAACGCGGCCGTGCTGGACGCGGCGGGCGTGGTCATCGCCATCAAGGGCAATGAGGGCTCGATCCACCGCGCCCGCGAGACCCGCTACAACGCCGGCAACGCCGTCTCGCACGGCCTGCCGTACGGTGCGGCGATCGAGGCGATCACGGTCAATCCGGCGAAGATCTTCGGCATGGCCGGCCAGTTCGGCGAGCTGCGCGCAGGAGCGGCGGCCGATGTCGTGGTCTGGTCCGGCGATCCGCTGGAGCCGCTCAGCATCGCCGAGACCATCTTCATCGGCGGCGCCGAACAGGCCCCGACCAGCCGCCAGTTCCTGCTGCGCGACCGCTATCGCGACGGCGGCGAAGGGGCGATGCCGCCGGCTTACAGCCGGTAGGGTGTCGGGTATGGGGTGTGGGGTGTGGGGTGTAGGGAAAGGCGGTCAGGTTTCACGGACAACATGCTCGGGGTATGAGCGGGCTGTCTTCCTAACCCCCACACCCCACACCCCACACCCCTCCCCGCCCATGACCGCGTCCGCCCTCCCCCGCATCTTCATCGACGCCGACGCCTGTCCGGTGAAGGACGAGGTCTATCGCGTGGCGGGGCGGTACGGCCTGCATGTGTTCGTGGTCTCCAACAGCTGGATCAACACGCCGCGGGAGGCGTGGATCGAGCAGGTGGTGGTCGACGCCGGGCCGGACATCGCCGACGACTGGATCGCCGAGCGGGCGGGGCCGGGCGACATCGTCATCACCGCCGACATTCCGCTGGCCGACCGCTGCCTGAAGGCCGGGGCGCAGGCGCTGAAATCGAACGGCCAGCCGTTCACGCCGGACTCCATCGGCTCGGCCCTGGCGGGGCGGATGGTCGGCGAGCACCTGCGGTCGATGGGGGTGGCCACGTCGGGCCCGCCGCCGTTCGGGCCGAAGGACCGTTCAGCCTTTCTGCAGGCGCTGGACCAGGCCGTGGTCCGCGCCAAACGGGTGGTCCGGTGACCGTCATCCCCGAGAATGAGCTGGAGTTCCGCTTCTTCCGCGCCGGCGGGCCGGGCGGGCAGAACGTCAACAAGGTCTCGACGGCCGTGCAGATGCGGTTCGACGCCCGCAATTCGCCCTCGCTGACCGAGCCGGTGCGGGCGCGGCTGATGAAGCTGGCGGGCAGCCGGCTGACCCTGGACGGGGTGATCCTGATCACCGCCGTCCGCTATCGCACCCAAGAGCGCAACCGCACCGACGCCATCGAGCGGCTGCAGGGTCTGGTCGACAAGGCCTCGATCGCGCCGGTCTATCGCGTGCCGACCAAGCCGACCCGGGCCTCGAAGGAGCGCCGGCTGGAGGGCAAGGCCAAACGCTCCACGATCAAGAGCGGACGCGGACGGCCCGGGTCCGACGACTAGCGCCGCCGGGCCTCGGCCCGCCGTTGCAGCGGCGTCTTCGGCAGGGTGGCGAGCGTCAGCCGGCCGTCGCGGTCGGCGTCGAGGGCCAGGAACCAGCGCTGCGTCGCCGTCGCCCATTCCGCGGCCGTGACCCGCTGGTCGACATTGACGTCGGCGGCCTTCACCGGCTGGGGCAGGTTGAAGAAGCCGGCGTCGGCGATGACGCCGTAGCCCTGCGGCCCGCGGGGGCCGCCGCCGCCCCGCGGCGGGCCGCCGCGCGGGGGTCCGCCGCCGCCGGGGCCCTGCTGCGTCTCGTCGGCGGCCAGGTTTTCCGCCATGCCGCCGCCCCGAGGGCCCTCGCCGCCCGGCCGGCCGAACGCGGCGGGGCCGCGCGGTCCGGACCCGAACCCGCGCAGGCTGGTCTCATAGGCCGCCAGTTCGGTCTGGTTCAGGCGCCCGTCGCGATCGGTGTCGAGCCGGGCGAACCATCGCGCGCCGTCGGTGGTGAATTCCTCGAAGGTCACGCCGCCGTCGAGGTCGGCGTCGGCGCCCCGGAACCAGTCCGCCACCGGCCAGGGCTGACCCGCAGCCGCGACGAAGGGCTCGCCGAAGGGGCTGATGAACAGGGCGGGGGCGGCCGGGCCATCCGGTCCGCGCCGGCCGCCGGGTCCGCCCGGAGGGCCTCCGGCGCAGGCGGACAGGGCGAGGGCCGCGACGACCGTCGCGGCAAGGGTCGAGGCGCGCGGGTTCGATCCCGCGTGGGGGTCACGCATGGCAGGCTCCGGCAGGGGTGGAAGGGCTGGGGGTTAGTCGGCGGGACGGAACAGCAGGGCGTCGACCTTGCCGCTGTCGTTGAAGCCGATGACCCACTGGGTCGCCGCGGTGGCGAAGGTCACGGCGAACAGGTCGGCGCCCTCCTGGCTGCCGACGAAGTCGAGGGCCTGGATCGTCCCGAACCCGGCCAGGATCGGCAACACCGCAGCCTCCTGTTCGCGCACCTTGGCGGCGAGGTCGTCGGTCATCAGGGCATAGGGAAGGGTCCCGGCCTGTCCGCCGGCGATGATCTCGCGCAGCACCTCTTCAGAGCGGGGATTGGCGGGGGTCGCCGGGATGGCGGGCGCCGCAGCCGCCGGGGACGCGGGGGCCGGAGCCGCCTGGGCGGCCGGACGGTCGAAGCTGTTGGGCATGGTCCCGGCGGCGACCTGGGCCTGGGCGGCGGCGGGGACAAGCAACAGGGCGGCGGCGATCAGAAGCGGCTTCATGGGGTCGTCTCCAGAACAGGCGTCAGACGATGGCGGGCCAAAGCGACAGAACAAGGGCGGCCGCGGAGGCGCATATTGCAAGCGTGACACATACGATCATCCAGGTCGGGGCCCGGGTCTCGCGAATGACCACCGTCTGTGTGCGGGGCGGGTCCTGCGCCAGACGGGCCAGGGCCTTCAAGGTGGCCCGCACCTCATCGAGGGCGTCGCGCACCTGGGCCTGCGGGCCGAGTTCGCGGCGGATCCATTGCTCGACCACGGGCCGCGCCGCCTCCCACAGGTCGTGGTCGGGGTTCAGCCGACGGGCCACGCCCTCGACCGAGACCATGGTCTTCTGAAGCAGGATCAGCTCGGGCCGCAGATGCATGTCGAACAGGTCGGTGATCTCGAACAGCTGGCCCAGCAGCCGGCCCATCGACACCTGGGAGGCCGCCTTGCCGATGACCGGCTCGCCGACCGCGCGCAGGGCCTGGGCGAAGGCCTCGACGGAGTGTTCGGGCGGCACATAGCCGGCCTCGAAATGCACGCGGCTGATGCGATCGTAGTCGCGGCTGAGGAAGCCCCACAGGATTTCCGCCAGATAGCGGCGCTCGCCATGGCCCAGCCGGCCGACGATGCCGAAGTCGATGGCGGTCAGCTCGGCCGGGGCGTGGCAGAACAGATTGCCCTCATGCAGGTCGGCGTGGAACGTCCCGTAATCGAGCGCCTGGGTCAGGAAGGCGCGCACCAGATTGTCGGCCAGGCCGTTCTTGTCCAGCCCCGGCTGTTCGGCGGCCAGCGGATCGGTCATGGCCATGCCGGGCGCCCACTCCAGCGTCAGCACCCGCTTGCCGACCCCGTCCCAGACCACGGCGGGGGCGGTCATATGCCCGCCGCCGGACGCGCGGACCTTCTCCATGATGTCCTTCAGCTCGGAAGCGGCGGCCGCCTCCAGCCGCATGTCGAGCTCCAGCTGCAAGGCCCGGGCGATGGTCTCGACGAAGGCGGAGGGCTCCAGCCGGCGCGCCAGCGGCACGAACCGGACGGCCAGTCGGGCGGCCAGCCGCATGGAGTCCAGTCCCTGCGCCACCCGGCGTTCGACGCCCGGCCGCAGCACCTTGACCGCCACCTTGCGGCCGTCGGCCAGCCAGGCGGGATGGGCCTGGGCCAGCGAGGCCGCGGCGACCGGCGGACCGAAGTCGATGAACAGGCTTTCGACCGTGCGGCCCAGGGAGCGCTCGATCTCGCGCCGGGCCTGTTCGACCGGGAAGGGCGCGAGCGCGTCCTTCAACCGGCCCAGATCGCGGGCGAATTCGACGCCGAAGATGTCGGCGCGGGTCGCCAGCACCTGGCCGAGCTTGATGGCTACGGGCCCCAGATGTTCGAAGGCCTTGCCCAGCCGCTGGCCCGGACGGCCGTCGCGACCCTCCTTGCCGGCGAAGGCGTGCAGCAGATGGGCGAGCCAGCGCACCCAGACCGGCAGCAGGCGGGTGATCTCGCGCGGCGCCAGGGCGTCGTGGCGGATCAGCACCCAGCCCCAGCCCAGCAGACGCAGCCAGGCCTCGACCGGATGGCGCACCGGCACGGTCGCCGGCGGAGGCGGCGGCGTCGCAGGATCGATCCGGCTGGTCAGATCGCCCACCCGTGATGGATGGCGGCCACGCCGCCCGACAGATTGGTCACCGTCACCCGGCTGAAGCCGGCGGTTTCGATCATTGACTTGAACGTCGCCTGGTCCGGGAAGCGGCGGATGCTTTCGACCAGATATTGATAGCTGTCGCGGTCGCCCGCGACCCAGCCGCCGATGCGCGGGATGGCGTGGAAGGACCAGGCGTCATAGGCCTTGCGGATCGCCGAGGCGGTCGGGCGTGAGAACTCCAGGCAGAGGAAACGACCGCCGGGCTTGAGCACCCGACGCGCCTCGCTCAACGCCTGCGGAATGTCGGCCACATTGCGGATGCCGAAACTGATCGAATAGGCGTCGACCGAGGCGTCCGGCAGGGGCAGGGCCATGGCGTCCCCGACGGTCCACGACATCTCGGGCTCGCCGCCCTTGTGGACCCCGGCCATGATCATTTCGGCGTTGTAGTCCAGCACCATGACCGAGGCGTCCTCGCCCCCGCGACGCTGCTGCGCGGCCCGGGCCATCTTCGCATAGCGCCGCGCCATGTCGCCGGTCCCGCCCGCGACGTCGAGGATGGTCTCGCCCGGACGCGGGTTCAGCTTCGCCGCCGCCGCGTCCTTCCATAGCCGGTGGACGCCCGCGCTCATCAGGTCGTTCATCAGGTCATAGTTCGACGCCACGCTGTCGAACACGCCGCGCACCATCCGCACCTTCTCCTTCGCGTCGACGTCGCGAAAGCCGAAGGAGGAGGTCTTGCCTGAAGGCTGGGCCGTGTCGGTCATGCGGGCGGTCTAGCGCGTCGCCGCGCCGCCGTCACCGGGCCGCGTGGTCGCGGCGGACAGACCCTGGAAAGAGGTCGCCTCAGGCGCCCGCTCCGGCCTTGGGGCGGGGCACGCCGAGATCCTTCATCAGTCCCCGAATGGCGCCGTAGCAACCGCAGGCCGCGTCTTCCAGGGCGGGTCGGTCGGTGACCTCGATCCAACCCCGACCCCGGCGGATCAGCCCCTTGTCCTCAAGCTCCGCCCCCACTTCGGACACGGTGGCGCGGCGAACGCCGAGCATGCCGGCGACATCGGCCTGGGTCAGGCGGAAGCGGTCGCTGTCGGCGCGGTCGTGAATGGTCAGCAGCCAGCGGGCCAGCCGCTCGTCCAGCCGATGCTGGGCGTTGCAGGCGGCGGTCTGCTGCACCTGGGCGAACAGGCTTTCGGTGAATTTGGCCAGGGCGGTGCGCATGGGCTCGCTGTCGCCCAGGGCGTCGGCGAAGACGTCGGAGGGACAGCAGGCGGACACGCCGTCGACCTGGGCGATGGCGCGGCTGGCGGCGCGGGCGTTCAGCGGGCCGCAGGTCACGCCGACCAGTCCCTCGCGGCCGATGGCGGCGGTTTCGATCATGCGGTCGTCATCAAGGATGGTCATCAGCGACACCACGCCGCTCATCGGGAACCACACCTCCTCGACCGCCTCTCCGGCGTCGTACAGCATCTGGCCCTGGGCGAAGGGCCGCTCATGCAGATGCGGCTCGATCCGCTTGCGGTCAGCGGGCCCCAGGGCGGCGATCCACATATTGTCCATGGCAGGCTCCCGTTCCTGAATAGCGACGCTCGGTAACGTCAAAGCTTCGCCGCGCGTTCCGCCGCTTGTGACAGCCCCTCTGGCGGGATAGGGCGGAGGGATGCGGAGGATGGCATGACCGACCGGATTGACGTTACGGAAGCCCTCAAGGGGCTGCCCCTGTGGGGCGAAGACGCCGGAGACCGGCCCGCCATCACGCGCAAGCTGACGTTTGCCGACTTCAACGCCGCCTTCGGTTTCATGACCCGCGTGGCCCTGAAGGCCGACAAGGTCGACCACCATCCGGAATGGTCGAACGTCTACAATCGCGTCGAAATCCTGCTGACCACCCACGACGCGGGCGGAGTGACGGCGAAGGACGTGGACATGGCCCGGTTCATCGACGAAGCGGCCGCCGAAGCAGGAGCGAAATGATGACGGGCAAGGCCGGACGGGTCGCGGGCAAACAGGCGCTGATCACCGGCGCGGCGGGCGGGCTGGGCGAGGCCATGGCCTGGATGCTGGCGCGCGAAGGCGCGAAGGTCGCGGTCACCGACGTCAACTTCAAGGGGGTCGAGGCGCTGGCCGCCGCCATCAACGCCGAGGTCCCCGGCTCGACCTTCGCCTTCGCCCATGACGTCACTGACGAGGCCGAATGGGTCTCGGTCATCGACCAGGCCGTGGCGGCCATGGGCGGGCTGTCGATCCTGGTCAACAACGCCGGCATCGGCGGCGACCTGAAATTCGTCGAGACCGACACGCTCGAGAACTGGCGGCGCGTCCAGGCGGTCAACATCGAGTCCGTCATGCTGGGCTGCAAGCACGCCATGTCGCATCTGCGGGCCTCGGCCGCCAAAGGACCGGGTGGGGCGTCGATCATCAACATCTCGTCGGTGGCGGGCCTCGCCGCCGCCCCGGGCATGGGAGCCTACAACGCCACCAAGGCGGCGGTGTGGATGTACACCAAGACCATCGCGCTCGAGGCCGCCAAGGGCGACTGGAACGTGCGCTGCAACTCGGTCCATCCGGTCTTCATCAAAACGCCGATCCTCGACCCCTTCATCGCCATGGCCGGCGGCGACGAGGCCAAGGCGCACGAACGGCTCAGTCGCGGCATCCCGCTGAAGCGGATCGGCGAACCCGACGACGTGGCGTATTGCGTCCTCTATCTGGCCGCGGACGAGAGCAAATTCGTCACCGGCGCCGAGTTCAAGATCGACGGCGGCATGCTGGCCCAGTGAGGCGCCTCTCGACGGCTGTCGCATTTCCGGCTTAGGTCCGCCCAACAAGGGAGAGGGCCTTCATGACCGACACACCCGCGAGCGCGCCCGTCAGCGGCGTCAAGCGCATCGAGCTGACGTTGCGCGCCCTGGTTCTGGGTTGCCTGCTGGCGGTGATCTTCACCGCGGCGAACACCTATCTGGGTCTGAAGGTCGGGCTGACCTTCGCCTCGGCCATTCCGGCGGCGGTCATCTCCATGGCCATCCTGCGATTGTTCAAGGATTCGACCATCTGGGAGAATATGACCGTCCAGACCGTGGCCTCGGTCGGCGGGGCCATGAGCTCGATCATCTTCGTCCTGCCGGGCCTGGTCATGGTCGGCTGGTGGCTGGAGTTTCCGTTCTGGGAGTCGGTGCTGATCTGCGTCTTCGGCGGCGTGCTGGGCGTGACCTTCTCCATCCCCCTGCGCCGCGCCCTCGTGGTCGAGGCCGGCCTGCCCTATCCCGAAGGCGTCGCCGCGGCGGAAGTCCTGACGGTCGGCTCGCGCGGGGCCGAACAGACCGAGAGCGCCGTGCGCGAGAACGCGTCCGGGCTGTGGGTCGTGATCACCGGGGCGGTGGTTTCGGCGGGCTACGCCCTGCTGGTCGCCGGACGGGTGTTCGCGGGCGAGGCGGCGCGGTTCATCAAGCTGCCGGCCGCCCTCGGCGGCGGGGCCACGGGCATCGGTTTCGGCATGCAGTTCGCGCTTCTGGGCGCCGGTCACCTGATCGGACTGGCCGTGGGCCTGGCCCAGCTGTTCGGGCTCATCCTCGCCTGGGGGGTCGCGGTGCCGATCCTGACCTCGCCGGACACCATCGCTTGGCTGACCGCCCATGGCATTCCGTCGATCGCGACGACCCTGCCCGCGGGCGTGGGCGCCGAGGAACTGGCGGGAACCGTCTGGAGCCGCGAAGTCCGCTTCATGGGCGCCGGCGTCATCGGCGTGGCCGCGATCTGGACGCTGATCAAGCTGGCCGGCCCGCTGGTCGGCGGCCTGACCTCGGCGCTGGCGGCCAACCGCCGCCGCCAGGGCGGCGAGGTGCTGGAACGGACCGAGCAGGACATTCCGATCAACATCGTCGCCGGCCTGTCGGTCGCCTGCCTGATCGGCATCGGCTTCATCCTGGCGTGGTTCGCCCAGAGCAATCCGACGCTGGCGGGATCGACGGCCCTGCTGGTCGGCGGGGGCCTGATCTATGTGGTCTTCATCGGCTTCGCCGTGGCGGCCATCTGCGGCTACATGGCCGGGCTGATCGGGTCGTCGAACAGCCCTGTGTCGGGCGTGGGCATCCTGGCCGTGGTGATCGCCTCGGTGCTGATGCTGGGCGTGCTGGCCCTGGCCGGCCTGCCCGCCGATCCGTCGGTGGTGGCCTTCGCCCTGATCGTGACCGCGATCGTCTTCGCCGTGGCGGTGATCGCCAATGACAACCTGCAGGACCTGAAGACCGGCCAGCTGGTCCAGGCCACGCCGTGGCGGCAGCAAACGGCCCTGATCGTCGGCGTCGGCGCGGGCGCGGTGGTCATTCCGCTGATCCTCAACCTGCTGAACAAGGCCTTCGGCTTCGAGGGCGGGCCTGTCGGCATCGCCGACGAGCCCCTGGCCGCCCCGCAGGCGACCCTGATCTCGGCCCTGGCGCGCGGCGTCATCGGCGGCGACCTGCGCTGGGACCTGATCGGTCTGGGGGCCGTCATCGGCGTCGTCATCATCCTGCTGGACGCGGTGCTGAGCGGCGCCACGAAGGGGAAGATGAAGCTGCCGCCGCTGGCCGTCGGCATCGGCTTCTATCTGCCCGCCGCCGTGACCACCATGCTGGTGATCGGGGCGATCTGCGGCTGGATCTACGACAAGGCGATCAAGACGACCCGCTTCGCCGACGTGGGCCGCCGGATGGGGGTGCTGCTGGCGTCCGGCCTGATCGTGGGCGAGAGCCTGTTCCTGGTCATGACGGCGGGCGTGATCGTCTCGACCGGCGATGACGCGCCCTTCGCCATGCTGCCCGAGGGCTCGACCTGGCCGGCGATGCTGGCCGGGATCGCGGCCTTCGTGGGGCTGACCCTCGTGCTGTACGGCTGGGTGCGCGGGCGAGCCGCGAAGGTCTAGGTCCGGGTTGGTCCAGCTCAGGGACAGGGCGGCGGACTGCGGACGACCGGGGGCGGGCCCTCCAGCCGGTACAGGCGCCACTGACGGACGGCCCCCACGCCGGCCGGCGCCGTCAGTTCGCCCAGGTCGCTGACCCGGGCCCAGCCGGCGAACCGGCCCGCCCCCGGGCAGGCGGCCACGGCCAAGACCACCCGATTCCGGGCGGCGATGGCGGTGAGCGGCCGGTCCATCTGGAAATGGTCCTGCGGCCCCTGATCGGGGGCCGGCCAGGCCGCGATCCTGAGCGACTGATCCCGGGCGTAGTAGAGCAGGGCCGAGGCGTCCCGCCGGCGCTCGGCGACGATGACATCGGCCCGGACCGCATGCGCGCGATCGACGACGGCGGCCCCGAACTGGCGCCAGCCCAGGGTGCGTTCGAACACGGGCCGCCCCCCGACGGTCAGGTTCCAGGCGTGGGCGTCGGCCAGGGGCAGGGCGATCTGGACGATCAGGCCGAACGCGAGGCCGCCGATCAGCCACCCGCGCCGCCGCCAGCGCAGCAGCAACGCCGGACCCAGAACGAAGACCGCGACCAGGCCCGTCGCCGCCCAGTTGGCGTTGGCGCGGGTGACGAAGGCCATGGCGATCAGCAGCAGGAGGATCGGGGCCGAGAAGACCAGCAGGAGGCGATCCTCCGGCTCTGTCAGCCGTCCGCGCGCCCACAGCCAGATCGCCGCACAGGCCGCGGCGAAGATCACCGGTCCGGCGAGCGCGAACTGGGCGGCGACGAAGGCGAAACCGTCGTCGAGCCCCGGCCCTCCGTTGCCGGAGGCGTTTCGGGCCGTGTGCTTCAGCGTGGCCAGTCCGTGGGCGGCCTGCCAGGTCAGGTTTGGCGCCAGCATGAGGGCGCCCGCCAGCACGCCTCCCCAGACGGGCGGGCGAGCCAGGGCGCGGCGCGAAGCCGGATCGGCGAGGGCGGCCAGCAGGAGGCAGCCCGGGAACCAGGCCATGGCGTATTTGGAAAGCAGGCCGAGACCAAGGCCGGCCGCCAGCAGGACGCCCCAGCGCCAGCCGCCGCCGGCCCTCAACCGCACGAAGGCCAGCAGGGCCAAGGACCAGAAGGCCAGAAGGGGGGCGTCGGTCGAGATGATCCGCGCCGAATAGGCGGCGCCCGGAGCCAGCAGGGCTGACAGTCCCGCCCAGAAGCCGATCGGGCGGCCGTACAGGGCGGAGCCAACGCCGGCGACGGCCCCCGCCGTCACCGCCCAGGCGAGGGTGGACGGCGTGCGGACACAGGCCTCGCCGGTCCCGCACACCGACTGCGACAGGCCGATCAACCAGGCGATCAGCGGTGGTTTGGAATAGTAGCCCCACGCCGGTTGCTGGGCCCAGCTCCAGTACTGGGCCTCGTCGACATAAAGATCGGTCGCCGCGAGGGAGAGGCTGACGAGGCGCAGCGCCGTGACGGTCAGGATCGCGACAGCCAGCGCCAGCCAGGGACGCCGATCGATCAGGGCGCCCCAAGGGGCCGTCAAGCCGTGGCCGGGGCGCCTTTCCAGGCCCTGACCCGCGCCCGGCGCGCCACGCCGGGCGCGCTGACCATCACGCGGAACAGAACCGCGAAAATCAATCCACTGATCGCCCATGACAACACGATGTCGGAGAGAAAATGGCCGCCGAAAGCGAGGCGGTTGAGGGAGAGCAGGAAGGCGTAACAGACCACCGGCGGCGCCAGAAGCAGACGCAGTCTGGGCGGAACCAGCACCAGGGCGGCCACCATCCAGGCCGCGGACGAGGCCTCTCCGCTGACGAAGGAACAGTTGGACTGGCACCAGTCGGTGATGCGCCAGACCGGCTGATACGGCGCCTCGCCGCCGAAGATGTCGACCATGACCGGCCGCGGCCGACCCCACCAGGTCTTGAACAGGCCGTTGACGATCAGTCCCGGTCCCACTGCGAGGGCCGCGAGCAGAAAGACCGAACGGCGGGCGAGGGCCAAGGCTTTCATGCCCCGCCGCGCGACCAGCCAGATCAGGTGGCCCAGCAAGCCGGTCAGCAGGATCGCCAGACTCAGGTCGGCGCTCTTCCGGAAGGCTCTCAACAGCGGGTCCTGGCTCAGGGCGAAACCGGCGCCGGTGCGGTAGAACAGCTCGCTGGCGGCCAGATCGAGACCGGGAAAGGCCAGAAACAGGACGCTGAACATGACCACCGCCGTCAGGCACAAGGCGATCGGCTCATGAGCACGAGGCAGGGTGGATATCAGCAAGCCCAGCCGGGAGATGGCGCGCGCGACCCGTCTCCGCAGGCCGGCGCGCGGTCCCGTGGCCGCCCGCCAACCGCCCAATTCAATCTCGGTCATGACGCCCTCGCGTTCCCGGATCCGGGATGACCGGGTTGTGCGTCACGCGACCGATGCTTTTGCTTCGTCCAGGTGTCCGTTTTTCGCCGTCCCGGCGACGGTTGGTCCGGACAAGGACGAGAACCGGACCGTCGGCCCGGCGGTCCACGGGGTCTGACCGCCTTCGCGCCGCCCTTTTCCTGGGCGATAGAGCCGCCGTTCCGCCCGTGCGTGTCCGACACGCACTGGCGTTTCCGCGTGCACCCCTGTAAGAGGCGCGCGCTCCCCGCACCGTCGCCAAAATCCAGCGGTCCGCTTTCGCCCGGCCGCCTTGCACGTCTGATAGTCAAATGAATCTGCGCAACGTCGCCATCATCGCCCACGTCGACCACGGCAAGACCACGCTGGTGGACCAGCTTCTGGCCCAGTCCGGCGTCTTCCGAGCCAACGAGGCCCAGTCCGAGCGGGCGATGGACTCCAACGACCAGGAGAAGGAACGCGGAATCACCATCCTGGCCAAATGCACCTCGGTGCTGTGGCACGGCGAGACGGGTGACACCCGGATCAACATCATCGACACCCCCGGCCACGCCGACTTCGGCGGCGAGGTCGAGCGCATCCTGGGCATGGTGGACGGCTGCGTCCTGCTGGTCGACGCCGAAGAGGGCGTCATGCCCCAGACCAAATTCGTGCTGACCAAGGCGCTGAAGATGGGCCTCAAGCCGATCCTTTGCATCAACAAGGTCGACCGGCCCCACGCCGATCCCGACAAGGTCCACAACGCCGCCTTCGACCTGTTCGCCGCCATCGGCGCGACCGACGAGCAGCTGGACTTCCCGCACATCTACGCCTCGGGCCGGGCCGGCTGGGCGACGATGGACCTGAACCAGCCCAGCGACAATCTGAACGCCCTGTTCGAGTTGATCGTCAAACACGTGCCGGAGCCCAAGGTCGTCGCCAACAAGGACAAGCCGTTCCAGATCCTGAACGTGCTGATCGAGAGCGATCCCTTCCTCGGCCGCCTGCTGACCGGCCGGATCGAGAGCGGCAAGGCCGTTCCCGGCATGGCCATCAAGGCGCTGGACCGCGACGGCAAGACCATCGAGCAGGGCCGGATCACCAAGGTGCTGGCCTTCCGCGGCCTGAAGCGCCAGCCGGTGGACGAGGCCGAGGCGGGCGACATCGTCGCCATCGCCGGCATGTCCAAGGCCACCGTGGCGGACACCCTGTGCGCCCTGGAGGTCACCGAGGCCCTGCCGGCCCAGCCGATCGATCCGCCGACCATCTCCATGACCGTCTCGGTCAACGACAGCCCGCTGGCCGGCCGCGAGGGCGACAAGGTCCAGTCGCGCGTCATCCGCGACCGCCTGCTCAAGGAAGCGGAAGCCAACGTCGCCATCCGCGTCACCGAGACGGGCGGCAAGGACGCCTTCGAGGTCGCCGGCCGCGGCGAACTGCAGCTGGGCGTGCTGATCGAGAACATGCGCCGCGAAGGCTTCGAACTGTCGATCTCGCGTCCGCGTGTGGTCTATCAGACCGGCGAGAACGGCGAGCGTCTGGAGCCGATCGAGGACGTCGTCATTGACGTCGACGACGAATACACCGGCGTGGTCATCGAGAAGCTGTCGGCCCGCAAGGCCGAACTGAAGGACATGGGCCCGTCGGGCGCCGGCAAGACGCGCCTGACGCTGAAGTCGCCGTCACGCTCGCTGATCGGCTACCAGGGCGAGTTCCTGACGGACACGCGCGGTTCGGGCGTGCTGAACCGGGTGTTCAGCCACTATGAGCCGCACAAGGGCGCCATCGAGGGCCGCCTGAAGGGCGTGCTGGTCTCGAACGGCGACGGCGAGACGGCCGCCTTCGCCCTGTGGAACCTGGAAGACCGCGGCATCATGTTCGTGGGCGGCGGCGAGAAGACCTACCAGGGCATGATCATCGGCGAGAACGCCCGCTGGGACGACCTCGACGTCAATCCGATGAAGGCCAAGGCGCTGAACAACATCCGCGCCTCGGGCAAGGACGAGGCCGTGCGCCTGACGCCGCCGCGTCGGCCCAGCCTGGAACAGGCCATCGCCTATATCGAGGAAGACGAGCTGGTCGAGGTCACGCCCAAGTCGATCCGTCTGCGCAAGGCCGTGCTGAACCCCTCGTTCCGCAAGAAGCGCGTCCGCGAGGAGTAGGAGGCGGGGCTTTCGCCCCGTCCCGCCTCAGTCAGACCTCGGGCTGGGGCGGCGCCGTTATGACCTCGACGTTGTCGTTCAGCAGATAGGCCAGTTCGTCGAGCGCCAGGCGGCGCTCGGCAGGAGTGGCCGCGGCCTCGAAGGCTGCGACCTTCTTCGGAATGTCTTCCGAGATGCCGCGCAGGATGCATTTGAGGTCACTGTCCGTCCCCCGCTGCTTGAGGATCAGGTGACCCTGCATGTCGCTCGCGGCCAGGGCCTCCGCCTCGGCCTTGAAGCCGGTAAAGGTCGGGCCGGCGGCGAAATCGGCCTGGTTCATCATTCCGGCTTCGATCCACCCCTGGACCACGCCCTTCAGCGCGCCGGACCGCGTCACGATGTCGGCGAACAAGGGTTCGGCGGCCACCGAAACCGGCGCGGAAACAGGCGCGGGCGGCTGGGCCGCGGCCAGGGCCACGTTCGGGTCGGAAAGAAGCAGGGAAACCGCCAGGACGACGCCGCAGGACATGGCGAACCTCATTAAGTTGGCCGAATCGAAAATCCGGCGTTGAACCGGCTTACGCCACACCCGTAAACGAGGGTTTACCCCGCTGTTCCGCGAGCTCCGCCGATGACCGCCCGCTCCCAGGCCCTCAACATGCTCCGAGCCGTCGCGCGCAAGGACGCGGGTGGACGCATCGCGCACCAGTTCGCGACCGATCCCGGCCGCATGGAGCGGATGGGGGTCGAGGCGGCCGGTCTGTATCTGGACCTGTCAAAACAGTCCTGGAGCGCCGAGGGGTTCGAGGCCGCCCTGGATCTGGCGCGGACCTGCGACGTCGAAGGTCGCCGTAACGCGCTGTTCGCGGGAGAAGCGGTCAACAATACCGAGGGCCGGGCGGTGTTGCATCCGGCCTTGAGGGCCGCTGACGGGGCTGATTTCAAGGCGCTGGGCGAGCCCGTCTCGGCCGGGGTTGATGCAGTCCGCGCGGCCATGGCCCGGTTCTCGGCGGATATCGGCTCGGGAGCCGAGACCGGCGGCACCAAACAGCCCTTCAACGCCATCGTCCACATCGGCATCGGCGGCTCTGATCTGGGGCCGCGCCTGTTGTGGGACTCGCTGCGGCCGCTGGAGCCGACGATCGACCTGAGGTTCGTGGCTAATATCGACCCCCGCGACATGGGCGAGGCCCTGGCCGGGCTTGATCCGGAGACGACGCTGGTGGTGGTTGTCTCCAAGACCTTCACCACGCAGGAGACGCTGGCCAACGCCGACCTGGCCAAGGCCTGGCTGGCCGAGAGTCTGTCGCCGCGGCGGATGGTCAGGCACCTGATCGGGGTGACGGCCGCGCCGGACAAGGCCGAGGCCTGGGGCTGCGGTCGGACGTTCGGATTCCGCGACTGGGTCGGGGGTCGGTATTCGCTATGGTCCGCCGTCAGCCTGTCGGTCGCCGTGGCGCTGGGCTGGGACGTGTTCGAGCGGGTGCTGGAAGGCGCGCGGGCGATGGATGTTCACTTCACCGAGGCGGCGCTGGAGGTCAATGCGCCGATCCTGCTGGCCATGGCCCAGGTCTTCAACGTCGAGGGTCTGGGGCGGTCGGCGCGGACGGTCGCGCCCTACGCCCACGGCCTGCGCAGGCTGCCCGCCTTCCTGCAGCAGCTGGAGATGGAGTCGAACGGCAAGCGGGTGAAGCGCGACGGCTCGCCGGTCGATACGGCGACCGGGCCGGTCGTGTTCGGCGAACCCGGCACCAACGGGCAGCACGCCTTCTTCCAGCAGATCCATCAGGGGCCGCAGGTCGTGCCGGCGGAATTCATCGTCGTGGGCCACACGTCGGCGGCGGCCGTCGACTCGCGCGAGGGCGACGCTCCGCTGTGGTCCAACGCCCTGGCCCAGGCCCAGGCGCTGATGCTCGGCAAGACCGAGGCCCAGGCCCGCGAGGAGCTGGTCGCCTCGGGCCTGGGCGCCGAAGACGCGGCCCGTCTGGCGCCGCACAAGACCTTTCCGGGCGACCGGCCCTCGACGACAATCCTGATGGACGCGCTGACGCCCGAGGCGGTCGGAGCCTTGCTGGCGCTCTATGAGCACAAGACCTTCGTCGAGGGTGTGATCTGGGACATCAACAGCTTCGACCAGTGGGGCGTCGAGCTGGGCAAGGTGCTGGCGAAAGCGATCCTGAAGGATGTCGCCGATGGCGAGCCTTCGCGGGACCTGGACCCCTCGACGGCCGAGTTGATGAAGCGGTTGATGGTTTGACGGCGGCGGGAACGGCTTTCCCGATTATCCCGCCGTCCAGTGAGGACCTGCTGACGCGGGCCGAAATGCACGGCAGTGGGGCAGTTGGACTGGTCCCTGGCGCTTGACGCCGGGCTCCCGCGCTCCTACTTCCCTGCCGCGTTAGCACTCTCAGGCGTCGGCTGCCAAAATGGTCGATCCGGAGCCGCTGGCGCAGATTTCAGAAGTCCTCATCGGAGAATACACAGATGGCGTTTCGTCCCCTCGGCGATCGCGTGCTGGTCAAGCGCGTGGAAGAAGAATCGAAGACCAAGGGCGGGATCATCATCCCCGACTCGGCCAAGGAAAAGCCCCAGGAAGGCGAAGTCGTCTCCGTCGGCCCCGGTTCGCGCGATGAAGACGGCAAGCACGTCCCCATGGATCTGAAGGCCGGCGACCGCATCCTGTTCGGTAAGTGGTCAGGAACAGAAGTGAAGATCGACGGTGCTGACCTCATTATAATGAAGGAGGCGGATGTACTGGGCGTGCTGTCCTAAGCACTCGTACATTTCTGTCTTTCTACTCAACTAAACAGAATCAGGAGCTGCCAGATGGCTGCCAAACAAGTGATGTTCTCCACCGACGCGCGCGAAAAAATGCTGCGCGGCGTCAACGTCCTGGCCAATGCGGTCAAGGTCACCCTGGGGCCCAAGGGCCGCAATGTCGTGATCCAGAAGTCGTTCGGCGCCCCGCGCTCGACGAAAGACGGCGTCTCGGTCGCCAAAGAGATCGAGCTCGAGGATCCCTTCGAGAACATGGGCGCCCAGATGATCCGCGAGGTCGCCTCCAAGACCAATGACAAGGCCGGCGACGGCACCACCACCGCCACCGTCCTGGCCCAGTCGATCGTCCAGGAAGGCCTCAAGGCCGTGGCCGCCGGCATGAACCCGATGGATCTGAAGCGCGGCATCGACAAGGCCGTGACCGTCGTCCTGGCCGACATCAAGGCCTCGAGCCGCAAGGTCAGCGCCAACTCCGAGATCGCCCAGGTCGGCACCATCTCGGCCAACGGCGACCAGGAAGTCGGCGACATGATCGCCAAGGCCATGGAAAAGGTCGGCAACGAAGGCGTCATTACAGTTGAGGAAGCCAAAACGGCGGAAACTGAACTTGACGTTGTTGAGGGGATGCAGTTCGACCGCGGCTACCTGTCGCCCTACTTCATCACCAACGCCGACAAGATGGAGGTTCAGCTCGAGGAACCCCTGATCATGCTGCACGAGAAGAAACTCTCGTCGCTGCAGTCGATGCTGCCGATCCTGGAAGCCGTGGTCCAGTCGGGCCGCCCGCTGCTGATCATCGCCGAGGACATCGAGGGCGAGGCCCTGGCCACCCTGGTGGTCAACAAGCTCCGCGGCGGCCTGCGCGTCGCCGCCGTCAAGGCCCCGGGCTTCGGCGATCGCCGCAAGTCCATGCTGGAGGACATCGCCGTCCTGACCGGCGGCCAGGTCATCTCGGAAGACCTCGGCATCAAGCTGGAGAACGTCACCCTCGACATGCTCGGCAAGGCCAAGAAGGTCACCATCACCAAGGACGACACCACCATCGTCGACGGCGTCGGTGAGAAGGACGCGATCGAGGCCCGCATCGGCCAGATCAAGAAGCAGATCGAGGACACCACCTCGGACTACGACAAGGAGAAGCTGCAGGAACGTCTGGCCAAGCTGGCCGGCGGCGTCGCGGTCATCCGCGTCGGCGGCTCGACCGAGGTCGAGGTCAAGGAGAAGAAGGACCGCGTCGACGACGCGCTGAACGCCACGCGTGCAGCCGTTGAGGAAGGCATCGTCCCCGGCGGCGGCATCGCCCTGCTGAAGGCGACCAAGGCGCTGGAAGGTCTGAAAGGCGACAACGCCGACCAGACGGCCGGCATCGCCATCATCCGCCGCGCCATCCAGGCCCCGATCCGTCAGATCGTCGAGAACGCGGGCGTCGAAGGCTCCATCGTCGTCGGCAAGGTGCTGGAAAACGCCTCGGCCACCTACGGCTTCAACGCCCAGACGGAAGAGTATGTCGACATGATCCAGGCCGGCGTCATCGACCCCGCCAAGGTCGTGCGCACGGCTCTGCAGGACGCCGCCTCGGTGGCGGGGATCCTGATCACGACGGAAGCGGCCGTGGCCGATGCGCCGAAGAAGGCCAGCGCCGGCGGCGCCGGCGGCGGCATGGGCGGCGGCATGGGCGGCATGGGCGATATGGACTTCTAGGAAGTCCGGTTGTCATCCCGGCCTTGAGCCGGGACAGAAGAGGGCGGGTCCGGTGACGGGCCCGCCCTTTTTTGTTGTCTGGTGACCAGCAACTGCTGACTCAAGTGGGATGTTGAGACGTCTGCAGCGGCGAGCCTATCGCAGCTTAGACGTAGAATTTGAAAGGTTGCCGTTCCGCGTCCTTCGCCGATCCCATGACCAGCACGTCGCCAACCTTGTCCGCGAAACGGACCGTAACCGGGAGGCTATCGTTGAAGTTGCAGGCGTTATAGTTGATTTTGGTCAACCCCATGATGTCGCGAAGCACGCCTTCGATCTTGGGGAACGCCTCTTTGCTACGCAGGACCGAGACGAACAGCGGGTTAGGCGTCTCGGGACCGATGTAAGTATCGAGCTGGGGCGCATAACCGTTGGTCCAGAGGTAGGCGTTCTGGTCGTCGAGAACGACAGCGGACCCCCGCAACACCGGATAGTCACCGTCCCGGTAGAGTTTCACATCGCCGTCGGTCGATTGGATGCGCACACCAACGACGTTCGTACCTTCTGGCACAGCGGAGGCGAATGCCTCCCACTCCTTGTTGTTGAAGAAGGTGCGCCCGTGAATGAAAATCTCACGGGGGTTCTCATTGTGCTTTTCGCGATAAGCCGCGACGACCATCTCCATAAGGGATGCGGCGGCTTCCGCACCGAGGTGGAACTCGTAGTCGCTAGTCTTCCACGGGCCGTTTGCGCCACGGAAGACGACACCGTCGCCTTCACTCAAAAACATCTGCGCGGCGCAGCAAACGAAGTCGCGTTTGTCGTTTGGGATGACTTTGTAGACGAGGCCGACATAGCAGACCCCGGGCCGTATGCCGGATAGCTTCCACGGCGGTGACGGTTGGGTCTTGTAGTACAACCCTGTGGCTAGGTTCCACGCGATGGTCGCGGGGTCTTGCGTCTTTCGGATCGGGTAGCCTGCTGAATTCGTGAATGCTTCCGGGGCTAGCGTCGTCTCTCGAAGAAGCTGGGTGGTGTGGCCAAGCTTCAAAAACTGCGCCTTCACTTGCCGGTGAAAATCGGGGACGTCGTCGAAGACGGATTCTTCGGTTTGGTCGAGGATGCCAGCGAAGAGCGGAGCCTCGAACCGTTCCTTTTGCCGGCCAGCAAACTCGCCCTTCAGCTTCGGAACGCCGGTCCGCTTGGCTTCCGGCTTGCAGCGCTCGAAGATCTCCTCCGGCAAAACGAATACCCAGACATCGATTGTCTGTTCTTCGTCCTTGTCGTGGCGTTTCACCCTGTCCGCATAGAGCCCTACGGTTTTTGCGACGGCTTCATGCTGGTTCAGCAGGCTAGTGGCGTCGGTGATGTGGGATTTTTCAAGCGGGTAGCAGACGAAGTCGTTGACTGCGTAGGAGATCGCGAAAGCCTCTTCGATGCCCGGAAAATTGGCGAGGTGGAGCCGGTTAGGTTTGTCGGTTTTACCGGGCGGGGGCACGTGAACCCGTCGCTTCAGCTTTTCAGCCCAAGCCTTGAAGTAGCCAATACCGGCATCAGTGCCGACGACGCCAACACGTATCTCCTTCGCCCGCTTCGGTCGCCGATGTGGGCCGTAGAGGTAAAGTCCATCTTTCGGATTCGGGCAGGTCTGGCCGTAAGCAAACTCGAGCGGGGGCTCCTCGATGAAGAGGGTTGGGAGGAACTTCTCGGGGAACTTCATTGCGCCTCCTCCGTCTCGGGACGCGATGCGTAGATGGTGGACTCATCGGTCTCCTCATCCTCGTCACCGAGGACGTTAGGCAGGGCAGTCGTTACTGGCATGGTGAAGGCAATGGGCGTTGCATCGAGGGTAAACGCCGCGTCGGAGCCGACATCCAAGCTGATAAAGGCGGACTCTCCAGACATGAGCTCAAGCATGGCCATCTGCCTGCCGTGCCATTGCTTGTTCCGCCAACCCTTGCAGACCCGGCGCCGCAGACGGTGCTGCTTTTTCTTGTCGTCGATCGCCGGGCCCGCCTCGCCGTTTGCCTCTTCCGCAAACAAGACACGGGCCTTCAGTTTCAGGTGTGGGTAAGGCCAAAAGGCCGGCTGGGCGCTGACGCCATACTGCCAGACATGCCCTTTGGCGATGTTCCGCAGCATGGAGGAGCGTTTGTCGCCTTGGCGGCCCCAGTTGAACTTCTTGCCCACGGGCGCGATGTCCTTGGTGGCGTGGAAACCGCTCGCCTTCGACCACTTGTATTCCAGAAGGCCCAACGCCTTGCACTTGTTGTTCCACGCCATCCGAAGCATCGACATGACGAGGTTAGACGCCTCGCGGCGATAGAGACCGTAGTCCTCGATCAATCCTTCCTGGACGAACTCCATGACGCCGGTTTCGAAAGCCAGGGTGAACTTGCCTGTGCCTCCGAAATGTTCGTGGACATCAAGCGAGTTCGCGAAGGTGAAGAAGCCTTGGTTGAAGACCTCCGCTGGGAAGCCGAATTTTTTGACGGCGTTGCGTAGAGCTTCGCGGCTTACGACCCCGGACGCCTTAAAATACCGGACGAAGGTCGGCCCCTCGACGATGCGCAGCCAGTTGCTCGTCAGCGTCTCCGGTTCGTTCTTGACCTCGATGGAAGCACGCTTGCGGTACTGCTCCCAATGCTGACTGATCGCTGGCCTGTCGGGATTACAGGGGGCTCGCTGCTTCTCAAGAGTCTCCAGAAGTCGGGCTAGCCCATCCGCCCAGCGGTCTGAGAAATCGACCCATTGCAGTTCGCCAATTCCGAAGACCTTCTTGTACCGCTCAAGGCGCAGAGGAATGATGAAATTGGGGTCGGACAACTCGCGAACGAGGTCTGACGCGATGCCGATCTCTTCCTGAACGCCATCCTTATTAAGGGTCACATCGTTGCAGCACAGGAGCATCTTTGCTGCTCGATTTTGAAGCGTGCTGGTGAGGATTTTCCGCCACCGGTCTCCAGCGTCAAGGCAGAGAATATCTGCAAAGACCTTGTACCCCGCCGCTTCCAGACGAGGCGCTATCCAAAGAACAAACTCGTCATCGTTCGGCGTGCCTTTGCTGATAAAGATCACGTCCCGCGACAAGTTCTGTTCTGCCGAAGCCATGTTCCCGCGCACTCAGAGGTTCGTTGCAACATTGGCTAGCATGGTTCGTTCGGTGAACAAATTGCGAACGAAATAGCCGGGACGAAATACCAGCGCGAGACAAGCTGGGCGCTAAGCGCTACCGTAGGTTCAGCGGGTTTGCCACGCCAAGGCCGAGCTCCAGAAGCAGCCAACGGGACGAGCGGATGTCCGAGACCTTTAACTACATCGCCTTCGGCGACCGCAATTTCGTCCAAAGCGATGTGGACGTCATCGAAATGAATCGGGGGCGGATGTTTGAATACACCCCGCCGACGATCGCGACGGCCCTCGAGTCGCTCGACAGCGATGCCGTCACGTTCCTAGAAAAGCTGCCGACCTTCCTGTGCAGCGAGATCGGCGGCGAATTCGGCGCGATGGTGATGGTCGTGAAATACGGCCGGATTGAAGGGCTCATCCCCTCGTCGCGGGAGGTGTCGGCACGGTTCAAGACGCTGATCGACTTCGGGGCCCTAACTTTTCGCACCTTGGACGAGGCCAGGGCCGTGTTCGGGGCAGACAATTTCCAACTCTATCGCACACACTGGGCTGTCAGACAGGGGGACGCCCAGTCAGTCCTCGAACGTCTTCAAACGCTCAAACCAGCCGTCCAGACAGCCGCTCCAGTTGCTGATCTCTTGGGGGAGATCGATCCGAATGCTGCACCTCCACCCGCGCGGAAGAAGCCGATAGGTGCCGCTGAGTCGGTCGAGGATTTCTTGAAGTTGCTGTACGGATGGCCCGCCAAGGCGGACACCGAGACCTTCTTTCGGGGTCACGACGACGCGGCATACCAACTGACACCGTCTCTTCTCCGCAAGTGGCCGAACGGTGATTGGCAGTACCTGCCGAGCGAAGACCGGCTGTGCAAAGAACTTCTGATTGCCCACCACGGCGAGTTTCAGGCCGACCAGTACTGTTTCGACCGACTGGTGCGGATGCAACACTACGGCCTTCCAACTCGCCTTTTGGACATCTCTAGCAATCCACTCGTCGCCTTATATTTCGCCTGTCAGGGCGACCCAAAGAACAGCGACCTCGATGGCGAGGTGGTCACCTTCCGCGTTCCCGCTGATGATATAAAATACTACGACTCAGACACGGTTAGCTGCCTAGCAAATCTCTCTAACTTGACGAACAGTCAAAAGAACGGGATCGATCTCAACCTTGATTTGGCGACCTTCAATGCGGCAACACCAGTGCTGAAGCTTCTGCACCACATCAAATCTGAAAAGGCATTCTTCGAGGACCGCATTGTACCTGATGACCTGCGGTCAATCATCTGCGTGAAAGCGAAACGCACCAACACTCGGATCAAGTCCCAGTCCGGAGCATTTCTTCTGTTCGGTCATGAGGCCACCCTCGATGAAGAGGGCCAAGCCGGTATCGAGATCGCCCGCATCACGGTTCGGAATAAGGCGAACATTCTCGGCCAATTGGATCGCCTGAACATCAATGCGACCACCGTATACCCGAGCATCGAACAGACCGCAGTTCATATCCGCGAGCAGCGGAAGGCACCGGAACCGAAGCCTGCGCAATGAGCGTTGGGCGATGCCCGGAGTTGGCGAGTGCGCTCCCGTGCCAGAGGGCCACCCGCCCCGGCGCGCCTCAAGGACGCTGCGCGCCGCTCGCGCGGCAGGCCGGGACGGCCTGTCCTTGACCCGCGCCGGGTCGGGCGACCGGGGCCGGGCGTGTCGGGCGCGCGGGGCGCGCCGAGCTTTGGTGGAAAGGGAAGGCTGGCGGGGAATGAGCCGGTGCGGCGGAGAGAGCCCCCTCATCCGGCCCTTCGGGCCACCCGTCGTCGGATCGCATGCGATCCTCCTCCACCCCCGAGGGGAGAAGGGGCGCTGTGGCGTGAACCCGGGCTCGCGCGGGGCGTTCGGCGGGGATGGGACTGCGTGTCCACAGACCTGCCGCCGGGCCCTGCGCGAGATCGGGGAGATCGCGGCCGTGGCGGGGCTGGAGGGCGGGCGGATGACCGACCAGGAGGCGCTGGCCAGCATCGCCGCCATCGCCGAATGGGTGATGGACGAGGCGCCGGGGGCGCGGGCGGACTGCGGCGCCGTGGTGCGGCGGCTGGAGCGGATGACGGCCGGGGTGGACTTCGAGGCCCTGGAGGACCGGGCGGCGCAGGGGCTGTTCGGCGAAGTGCCGGGGGTGTTGGAGGGGGCGGGGGCGTGACGGGACGCTCTGCTGACAATCCGACCGATCTATAGTCGCATTCGGCGGAAAAAGACGGGCCTTCTCAAGCCTCTGACGGATTCTCGCGGCGATCTGCCAGCCGCAGGAACGGATGGCCCCAGACTCTCCGGTCCATGAGAGGACACGGGAGCGGCAGGGTGGTGGACGAAATCAGGGGCGGGATCGGCAGCGGATTTGAAGGCGGGGTGGTGCGGCGGACCCACGCCCGGGGGCATGTGAAGCTGGGGCCGCGGATGTGGGCGCGCGTCCGGCGCGAGTATGCGGCGGGGGCGTCGGCCCCCTGGCTGTCGGACCGGTACGGGCCGAGCCGGCGGACCATCGAGCGGCGGGCGAAGGCGGAGGGCTGGCGGCGCAAGGACCTGGCGGAGGCGGCGGACGCCGGGCTGGAGGCGGCCGAGGCGGAGGGGACGCTGGATCCCGTGGCGGAGCCGGCGATCGGCAAGGGGCTGGGGATGGACGGGACGGCGGGGGCGGAGGCGGCGGCCTTCGCTGCGGCGCTGGCCGGGGTGGACGAAAAGGCGCGGGACGGGGCTGCGGTCGAGGCGCTGAATCGAGCGGTGGCGTGGATGAAGCGCGGGGATGCGTCGGCGGCGATGGTGTGGGCGCGGCTGGCCGGGACGCTGGAGGGGCTGGCGAAGGGGGATGGGACCGGGGGCGGCGGGGAGATGGATCCGAACCATCCGGGACGGGTCGCGGCGCTGGAGTTTCTGCGGCGGAGGGCGGCGGAGAGGGCGGCGGCGGAGGGGGGTGAGGGTGAGTGAGGACGCGGACTCTCCCTCCCCCTTGTGGGGAGGGATGTCGGCGCGGAGCGACGACAGGGTGGGGAGGGCTCGGCAGGACGAGAGTCGGTGCATGGATCGCCGAAGCGCCCCCGCCCGGTCGCTTCGCGACCACCCTCCCCACAAGGGGGAGGGAGATGTCCATGCGTGGATGACAGAGGACGAGTTCGCGCGGGAGCTTTGGCGGGAGGACGCGCATGGCGGGCAGATACCGCGCACCGACGACTGGCGCACATGGGTCTTCCTCGGCGGACGGGGGGCCGGGAAGACGCGGGCGGGGGCGGAGTGGGTGTGGGAGACGGCGCGCAGGCTGGGGGCGGGCGGACGCATCGCCCTGGTGGCGCCGACGATCCGCGACGCGCGCACGGTGATGGTCGAGGGGCCGTCGGGGCTGCTGGGGCTGCCGTGGCGGTTCGGGGCGCGGTTCCGGTCGTCGCTGCGGCGGGTCGAGTTTCCGGGCGGGGCCGTGGGGCTGCTGTTCTCGGCCGAGGAGCCGGAGCGGCTGCGGGGGCCGCAGTTCCACGCCGCCTGGGGGGACGAGTTCTGCGCCTGGGGGCGGTGCGAGGAGACGCTCGCCATGCTGCGGCTGGGGTTGCGGCTGGGGGACGGGCCGCGGCTGGTTTTGACCAGTACGCCGAAGCCGGGGCGGGTGTTGCGCGGGGTGCTGGCGGAGGACGGGTGCGCGCGGACGCATGCGCCGACGGCGGCCAATGCGGAGAACCTCGCGCCGGGGTTTCTGGCGGCGATGCAGGGGCTGTACGGCGGCACGCGACGGGCGGCGCAGGAGCTGGACGGGCGGGTGCTGGAGGGGGACGGGGCGTTGTTTACGCTCGTGGAGATCGAGAAGGCGCGGAAAGGGTGGGCGGCGTTTACGCGCTCTCCCTCCCCCGAAGTGGGGAGGGTGGTCGCGCAGCGACCGGGTGGGGAACGCCGGACGCACCCCACCCTGTCGTCGCTCCGCGCCGACATCCCTCCCCATGAAGGGGAGGGAGAACCCTTCGACCGCGTGGTGGTGGCGGTGGATCCGCCGGCGGGGACGCTGTCGGGGCGGGCGCGGGATGCGTGCGGGATCGTGGTCGCGGGACGGCGCGGGGACCGGGTCGCGGTGCTGGCCGACTGGACGGCGCGGGGGCTGTCGCCGGAGGGCTGGGCGGACCGGGCAAGGCGGGCGGTGGAGGCGTTCGGGGCGCAGAAGGTGGTGGTCGAGAGCAACAACGGCGGGGCCATGGCCGAGGCGGTGCTGAAGGCCTCGGGGCTGTCGGTTCCGGTGAGGCGGGTGCACGCCTCGGCGGGCAAGGTCGCGCGGGCCGAGCCCGTGGCGGCGCTGTATGAGCAGGGGCGGGTGGCGCATGCGCCGGGGCTGGAGGCGCTGGAGGAGGAGCTGATGGGGCTGGGGAGCGAGGACGCGGGCGGGGGCAGTCCCGACCGGGCCGACGCCCTGGTGTGGGCGGTGACCGCGCTCATGCCGGCGCCGGGCGGGCGGGGGCCGAACGTGCGCTGGCTGTAGGGGCGAAACGGGCGGCGGCCGCAACCGTTTTCGCGGGACGGCGTTCCCCCCGGTCACGACGGCTGGGCTTGAGGGGCGAGGCGCTTTGGCGTTACGGAATACAACCAGCGCGGCGGCGGCCCTGCTGTGCGCCGCCGCGATGACGGCGGGCGCGGCGGCGGCGGGGCCGGCGGACGGGGCCTCCCCGGCGGCGCAGGGCGCGGGGCCGGGCGAGCCGGACCTGTCGCGGCTGTCGCTGGAAGAGCTGGCCATGGTCGAGGTGACCTCGGTGTCGCGGCGGCCCGAGGCCCTGGCCGACGCGGCGGCGGCGATCTTCGTCATCAGCGGCGAGGACATCCGGCGCTCGGGCGCGACCAGCCTGCCCGAGGCGCTGCGGCTGGCCCCCAATCTGAACGTGCAGCGGGTCAATGCGGTCGACTATGCGATCTCGGCGCGCGGCTTCAACGGCTATGAGCCGTCGAACAAGCTGCTGGTGCTGGTGGACGGGCGCAGCCTCTATTCGACGCTGAGCTCGGGCGTGTTCTGGGACGCCCGCGACGTGATGCTGGAGGACGTCGAGCGGATCGAGGTGATCAGCGGGCCGGGCGGGGCGCTGTACGGGTCGAACGCCATGAACGGGGTGATCAACATCATCACCCGCTCGGCCAGGGATACGCCGGGGACCCTGGTCAGCGTCGGAGCGGGAAACGAGGACGCGACCTTCGCCGTGCGCCACGGCGGGCGGCTGGGCGAGGCGGGGGCGTGGCGGGCCTATGTCAGCGGCTTCACGCGCGACGACAGCTATCGGCTGACCGGCGGGGACGCGACGGACGCGGCGGCGGGGCTGCGCGGCGGGGCGCGGGCGGACTGGACCGTGGGCGAGAACCGGCTGACGCTGCAGGGCGACGTGTTCGACCATGAGGTGGCGGTCAATGAGGGCTTCACCGGCGAGGAGACGCGGGTCAGCGGGCGCAATGTCGTGGGGCGGTGGACGCGGCCGCTGGCGGGCGGGGAGCTGCAGGTCCAGGGCTACTATGACCGGTTCGAGCGGACGGAGTCGGGCGGGGTCGAGGACTCGGACACCTGGGACGTCTCGGTGCAGCAGGCGTTCGGCCGGGACCGGCACCGGCTGGTGCTGGGGGCGGGGTACCGGACGGTGCAGTCGCGCTTCGTCGCGGCCCCGGGCGGGGCGTTCCTGGACCCGGCCGAGCGGACGCTGTCGCTGACCCATGTCTTCGCCCAGGACCAGATCGCCCTGACGGAGGCCCTGACGCTGACGCTGGGGATGAAGTTCGAGGACAACAGCTTCACGGGCCAGGAGTTCCTGCCCAATGTGAGGCTGGGCTGGGAGCGGCCGGGCGGGGACCTGGTATGGGGCGCGGTCAGCCGGGCCAGCCGCACGCCGAACCGGATCGAGCGCGACCTGACCCTGCCGGGCTTCCTCGTCGGCGGCGATTTCCAGTCCGAGTCGCTGACGGCCTGGGAGATCGGCTGGCGCGCCAGGCCGCGGGCGCGGATGTCCGTCTCGGTCTCGGCCTTCTACAATGTCTATGACGCACTGAGGACGGTCTCGATCGACCCCGTCACCGTCTTTCCGCTGACCCTGACCAATTTCGGCGCGGGCGAGACCTGGGGCGTCGAGGCCTGGGGCAGCTATGATGTGACCGACCGGTGGCGGGTCAGCGCGGGGCTGAGCACGCTGAACAAGGACCTGGGCGCGGAGCCGGGCATGGACATCAGCGCGCTGGCGGCCGCCGGCGACGATCCGGAATACCAGGTCCTGCTGACGTCGCAGACGCAGATCACCGACCGGCTTGACCTCGATGTGCGCCTGCGCGCCGTGGACGCGCTGACGCCGTCGGGAACGGACGGCTATGTCGAGGCCGACGTCCGGCTGGGCTGGCGGTTCACCGATGCGCTGGAGCTGGCGCTCAGCGGCCAGAACCTGATCGGGGACCGGCGCGTCGAGACGGGCGATCCCGCCCGACAGCGGGCCTTCGGCCGAAGCGTCTTCGTCTCCCTGCGGGCAGGCTTCTGAGATGACGCGGACCCGGCGGACAGCGGCGGGTCTGGCGGCGGTCTGGGGCCTTGCGCTCCTGATCGCGGCGACGCCCGTGGCCGCATCCCACGGCCTCGAATACGCGGTCAAGGCCAACTATCTGGTCCGGTTCGCCGCCTTCGTCGAATGGCCGCCGCGGGTCTTTTCCAGCGCCCAGGCCCCGGTCGTCATCTGCGTGGTCGGGCGCGATCCGTTCGGCCGGACGCTGGACACGGCGGTCCGGTCCCAGACCGCCTACGGACGGCCGCTGGCCGTGCGACGGCCCGCGGCGGCGACCGAGCTCGCGGGCTGCCAGATCGTCTATGTGGGCGAGGGCGGCGCGGCGGCCATGACGGCGGCCGAGAGCCAGCCGGGCCTGCTGACGGTGACCGACGAGGCCTCGTCGGACGAGCGGGGCGCCATTCATTTCGTCATCAGCCGGGAACGCGTGCGGTTCCATATCGACCAGACCGCGGCGATGCGGCGTGGTTTGACGATCAGTTCGCGGCTGCTGAACCTGGCTCTGACCGTGAGGGCTCGATGATGGCGTTCGTCGATCGACTGCGGCGCGGCCGCTTCCCGCTGATGGTGCTGGCCTCGCTGCTGCTGTTGCTGATCGCCGGGGTGGCGACGACCGTGGTCAGCGAACGGGGCCTGAAGCAGCAGCTGGCGCGCGAGGCCGAGGCCCAGGCCGACCTGCTGGCCTCGGCGGTCAGCGGCGCCCTGGCGTTCGACGACCGGGCCGCGGCTCAGGACTATGTCGACGCCGTGCAGGTCAATCCGAACGTCATGGCCGCGGCGGTCTATGATGAGAACAACCGGGTCGTGGCCAGTTTCGCCCGACCGGGCGAGACCATCTCCACCATCGCCACTCCCCGCGACCGAACCACCCGCTTCGAGGACGGTCGTCTGTATGTCGTGCGCCCCGTGGAGGAGGCCGGACAGCGGCTGGGCACGGCGCGGCTGCGTCTGCTGGACACGCCGCCGTCGCAGCGTTTCAGCCGCTACGTCGGCCTGCTGCTGGTGCTGGGTCTGGCGGTGCTGGTGGTGGTGGTCCTGGCCGTGGCCCAGGGGGCCCTGAGGCGCGCCAACCGGGAGCTGGAGCGCCGGGCCGAGGCGCTGGCCGAGACCAATCTGCTGCTGCAGCAGCAGATGACGGAGCGGGAGAAGGCCGAGGAGGCCCTGCGCCAGAGCCAGAAGATGGAGGCCATCGGCCGGCTGACCGGCGGCATCGCCCACGATTTCAACAATCTGCTGATGGTGGCGTCCAGCGGCATCGAACTGCTGGACCGCACCGACGATCCGAAGAAGCGCAAGCGGCTGAGCGAAGGGGTCCGTCAGGCGGTCGAGCGCGGCGCGGCCCTGACGCGGCAGATGCTGGCCTTCTCGCGCCGCTCGCCCCTGAAGGCCGACGTGCTGGATCTGCCGACCCAGGTCGAGGGTCTCAGATTCCTGCTGGAACGGTCGCTGCGCGAGGATATCGAGGTGATCGTCGACCTGCCCGACGGCCTGTGGCGGATCGAGGCGGACGCGGGGGAGCTGGAACTGGCCCTGCTGAACCTGGCGGTCAACGCCCGTGACGCCATGCCGAACGGCGGGACGCTGACCCTGTCGGCGCAAAACGTCCCGGGCGGGGAGGGGGCGCACGACACCGTCTGCCTGACCGTGGCGGACACCGGCACGGGCATGTCCCAGGCGGTGACGTCGCGCGTGTTCGAGCCCTTCTTCACCACCAAGGAGGTCGGGCGCGGCACCGGCCTGGGCCTGTCGCAGGTGTATGGCTTCGCGCGCTCGTCGGGCGGCGAGATCAGCGTCGAGTCGGCCGAGGGCGTGGGGACGACCTTCACCCTGTGCCTGCCGCGCAGCGAGAAGCCGGCGACGATCCCGGGCCCGGCGCAGACCCCGGCGGCGGAAACCGGCAAGGCGCGCAGGCGCGGCGGCAGGCTTCTGCTGGTCGAGGACGATGACGCGGTCGCCGCGGGCGTCGGCCACATGCTGCGCGACCTGGGCTACACCTATGTGCGCGCCGCCCAGGCCGCGGACGCCCTCAGCATTCTCGAGGGCGGCGAGCGGTTCGACCTGGTGTTGTCGGACATGGTCATGCCGGGCGAACTGGACGGCCTGGCCCTGGGCAATGAGATCCGTCGCCGGCACGCCGGTCTGCCGGTGGTGCTGACGACGGGATACAGCGAGGCGGCGTCGGCGGCGTCGGCCGAAAACTTCCGCCTGCTGCTGAAACCGTACGGGATCGGCCAGATGGAGACGGTGCTGGCCGAAGCGATCGGCGAAGGCCGGGCCGGGGTCTGACGCCGTCGCGACGGACTCCGACGGCTGTCCGCGTTAAGGTCTCCAGCAACCGGAGACGCCCATGCCGCCGTCCGCCGCCGAAGCCGCCGCCGTCGCCGTGACCCGTTTCGGCCTGGGCGCCCGGCCGGGCGAGATCGAGCGGGTCGCCGCCGATCCGCGAGGCTGGCTGGAGGCGCAGGTGACGCCCGGGGGCGCACCCAATCCGGCGGGCCGGTTCGTCGCCTCGGCCGAGCGCATGCAGCAGCTGCTGGCCTATCGCGCGGAAGCCGCCGCGACGCCGGCGACGGACGCCGCCATGACCCCCGGTTCCGCCATGGCGCAGGAGTCCGCCATGGGTGATCCGGCGGCCGAGGCGGCGCTGGCCGCGCGGCGCGACAGCCGGCGGGATATGACGCTGGACACGGCGCGGGAATTCCTCGCCCGGGCGCAGATGGGCGCGACGACCGAGGCAGGCTTCGCCGAACGCTGGGCCCTGTTCTGGGCCAACGCCTTCACCACCTCGGCGACCAAATTCCAGTCGGCGGTCTTCATGGGGCCGTACGAGCGCGAGGCCATCCGGCCGCATGTCTTCGGCAAGTTCGAGGATTTGGCGGTCGCGGCGGAACAGCATCCGGCCATGCTGCTGTATCTCGATCAGGCCCAGTCGGTCGGGCCGAACAGCCAGGCGGGCCAGCGCCGCAACGCGGGGCTGAACGAGAATCTGGCCCGCGAGATCCTGGAGCTGCACACCGTCGGCGCCGACGGGGGCTATTCCCAGGCCGATGTGACCGAGTTCGCGCGCGCCCTGACCGGCTGGTCGACGCCGACGCCCCGAGATCAGGCGCCGGGCGATCCGGGCATGGCGGGCGGAAACCCCGCCGGCCAGGGGCGGCGGGCGCGGGCCATCCGGGCCGCCATGGCCGGGGAGCCGGGCGAGAACGCCTTCGTCTTCCGTCCGGTGGTGCATGAGCCGGGCGCCCGCACCGTGCTGGGCCGGACCTATGCGCCGGGCGGACGCGAGCAGGGCGAGGCGGTGCTGCGCGATCTGGCCCGACGCCCCGAGACGGCGCGGCGGCTGGCGCGCAAGCTGGCGGTCCATTTCACCGTCGACGATCCGCCGCCCGCCCTGATCGACACGCTGGAGGCGGCGTGGACGCGATCGGACGGCGATCTGGCGGCCGTGGCCCGGACCCTGATCGCGGCGCCCGAGGCGTGGAGCCCGCGGCCGGTCAAGATGAAGACGCCGTATGACTTCATCATCTCGACCCACCGGGCGCTGGGCTCCAGCCCGGCGCGGGTGCAGCCGCTGCAGCAGGCGCTGATCTCCATGGGCCAGCCGGCCTTTTCGGCCCCCTCGCCCGAGGGCTGGCCGGACACGGCGGCCGACTGGGCCGGACCCGACGCCCTGGTCAAGCGGCTGGACTGGGCCAGGGCCGTGGCCGACCTCGCCGCGCCCGCCGCCGACCCCAATGCGGTCGCGGCCGGGGCGCTGGGCGCGCGGCTGGGCGAGCGCACCCGCCAGTTCGTCGCCCGGGCCGAAAGCCGGCCCGAGGCCCTGACCCTGTTTCTCATGTCGCCGGAGTTCCAGCGCCGATGACCCGATCCTTCTCAATCCATCGTCGACTGCTGATGGGCGCGGCCCTGGGCGGCGTCAGCCTCGCCTTCGCCGGACGCGCCTCGGCGCGTGAGGCGGGACGCAGGAAGCTGGTGGTCATCATCGCTCGCGGGGCCATGGACGGGCTGTCGGTGGTCGTCCCGCACGGAGACGCTGACTATGTCCCGCTGCGCGGATCGCTGGCGGTGGCGGCGCCGGGTCAGGCGGGCGGGGCGCTGGACCTGGGCGGCGGCTTCGGCCTGCATCCGGCCCTGGCCGGGCTGCATGCGCTGCATGAGGCCGGGCAGATGCGGTATGCGCCGGCCGTGGCCATACCCGTCCGGGTCCGCTCGCATTTCGACGCCCAGGACGTGCTGGAGAACGGCGGCGAGGGCCTGCGCCAGCAGGACGACGGCTGGCTGAACCGCGCCCTGGTCGCGGCGGGCGGCCCCAGCGGGCTGTCGATCGGGGCGCAGACGCCGCTGATCCTGCGCGGGGCGGCCGCGACCTCAAGCTGGTCGCCGGGCGGTCAGGTCACGGGCCAGGACCGGATCGCGGCCCTGCTGCAGGACCTGTATGTAGAGGACCCCCTGCTGGGGAACAGTCTGGCGCGGGGGCTGGAGACGGACGCCATGGCCATGACGGTCGGGGGCGGAACGCCGCTGCGGCGCAACGACGTCAACGGCCTGGGGCAGGCGGTGGCGCGGCTGATGACCGGCGAACAGGGGGCCGATGTCGTCGCCCTGTCGGTCGACGGCTGGGACACCCACGCACGCCAGAACGCCCAGTTGCAGATCCGGCTGACCGGGCTGGATCAGGTCGTCGGCGGCCTGCGCGAGGGGCTGGGCGAACAATGGGCCGACACCGTCGTTGTGATCGCAACCGAGTTCGGCCGGACGGCCCGCGCCAATGGGACGCAGGGCACGGACCACGGCACGGCCTCGGCCCTGCTGCTGGCGGGCGGGGCCCTGAAACCGGGCGGGCTGATCGGCGACTGGCCGACGCTGGCCGACAACCGGCTGTTCGAAGGCCGCGACCTAGCGCCGACGCTGGATGTGCGCTCGGTGTTCAAGGGCGTGCTGCGCGACCACCTCGGCGTCGACCGGGCGGCGCTGGACGCGCGCGTCTTCCCCGGCAGCGCGGCCGAGGCGCCGGCGCTGGACGGCCTGGTCTAGTCTTCCTCGAGCGGCGGCAGGCCGGCTTCCTTGCGGGCGGCGGCGGCGGCTTTCTTCTCGGCCTTGGCGGCGGCCTTTTCGGCGGCCTTCTTGGCGTCGGCGCGATCGCGTTCCTGACGCTCGAAACTGTAGTTGGGTTTACGGGCCATGGGCGGCTCTTTCTCTTTTTGTGGCGCTACCGCGCTTCGCGCTGCTTGAACGCAGGTTGGGCGCTGCTGCAGCGCCTTGTGTTCCCCAAGGTGGGGCAAGCGGGGCGGCGGGGCAACCGTCAGCGTTCAATCGACGGCGACGATCTCGACCGTCTGGCCGGCGACGACCGCCTCGTCGCCGACGGTCTTGCCGATCAGGGCGACGGCGAGGGGCGAGACGTGGCTGACCGAACCGGCGGCGGGATCGGCCTCGTCCTCGCCGGTGATGCGCCAGGTCTGGGCCCGGCCGTCCTCGCGTTCGATCGTGACCGAGCCGCCGAAGCGGACGCGGCCGTCGGCTTCGGTCTCGACCAGCTGGGCCGTGGCGCGGCGTGCGGACCAGTAGCGCAGGTCGCGGGTGGCGCGGGCCATGGCGGTGCGGTCGGCCTCGATGTCGCCCCTGGCCTGGGCGGCGGCGTAGGCGGCGCGGGCCGAGGCGAGGGCGGCCTCGATCGCGGCCAGGCCCGGGGGCGTGACGAGGTTCGGGTGCGGGGAGATGGGACGGTCGGGAAGATCGGCGGCCGTGGCCTCCAGATCCTCCTCGCGGGTGAAGGCGACGCTCATGGGGGATGAGCGTATGGCGGCCCGGGGCGTTCCGGTCCATCAGGGAGCGATGAACGACGTGAAGACTGTGCATGTGATCGGGGCCGGACCGGCCGGGCTGATGGCGGCCGAGCGGCTGGCCCAGGCGGGGCTGGGCGTGGTGGTGCATGAGGCCATGCCGTCCGTGGCGCGAAAATTCCTGATGGCCGGGCGGGGCGGGCTGAACCTGACCCATTCCGAGGGGCTGGAGGGGTTCGTCGGCCGCTATGGCGCGGCGGGCGGGGCGGTCGCGGCCTGGCTGGAGCGGCTTTCGCCCACGCATCTGATCGGCTGGGCCGAGGGGCTGGGGCAGGCGACGTTCACGGGTTCGTCGGGGCGGGTGTTTCCGCGGGCGATGAAAGCCTCGCCCCTGTTGCGGGCGTGGCTGGGGCGGTTGAACGGGCTGGGGGTGGAGGTGCGGACGCGGTCGCGCTGGGTCGGGCGCCGGGACGGGGCCTGGGTGTTCGCGACGCCGGAGGGCGAGCGGGTCGAACGGCCGGACGCGGTGGTGCTGGCCATGGGCGGGGCCAGCTGGCCGCGGCTGGGCTCGGACGGGGCGTGGGCGGCGATGCTGGAGGGGGTCGAGGTCGCGCCGTTCCGGCCGTCGAACGTCGGCTTCGACGTGGCGTGGTCGGAGGTGTTCGCCGAACGGTTCGCCGGGCAGCCGCTGAAACCGGTCGCCATGACGCATGAGGGCCAGACGGTGCGCGGCGAGGCCATGCTGACGCGCTACGGGATCGAGGGCGGGGCGGTCTATGCGCTGTCGGCGGGGCTGAGGGACGCGATCGAACGGGACGGGTCGGCGGTGCTGACCGTGGATCTGCGGCCCGATCTGTCGGTCGAGGCGCTGGCGGGGCGGCTGGCGAAACCGCGCGGCAAGGACAGCGTGACCAACTGGCTGCGGAAGGCGGGCGGCCTGTCGGCGCCGGCGGTCGGACTGCTGCGGGAGATCCCGGGCGAGCTGCCGGCGGGGTCGGACAAGCTGGCGAAGCGGATCAAGGCGGTGCGGCTGACGCTGACGGGGGTGCAGGGGCTGGCGCGGGCGATCTCTTCGGCGGGCGGGGTGAAGCTGGATCAGGTCGATGAGGGATTGATGCTCAAGGCCATGCCCGGGGTGTTCGTCGCGGGCGAGATGCTGGACTGGGAGGCGCCGACGGGGGGCTATCTGCTGCAGGCGTCGATGGCGTCGGGCGCAGTCGCGGCGGACGGGGTGGTGAGGTGGCTGGCGGCGCGGTGACGCGGGGCAGGCAGCGGAGCGTTGGAATTCAGCGCAGATTTTGCGCCGCCTGTGCCATAGGAAACCAATGTTCTTCCGCCAGAAAATCTCAACCGCCGCCATGATCGCCCTCGCAGCGTGGAGCGTCGGCGCCCCCGGCCGCGCCGGGCCTCAGGACGAGCCCGCGCAGACGCCACGGGAGGCGCTGGCCCTCGCGGCGGGCGGCGATCTGGTCCTGCATGACGCCGCGATGATCAAGGTCTTCACCAGTCTCGCGCCCCGGGCGGTCGTAAGCAGTCCGCTGCACATCACCGGCATCGTCGAAGGCGGGATGTTCCAGGAGGGCGTCTTTCCGATCTACCTGATAGGCGAGGAAGGCTGCGTTCTGGCGATGGCTCCCGCCCGTCCGTTGACGGACTGGATGACGGGAGGCGAAGTGGCTTTCGAAGCGACCCTGGTGTTCAGCGCTCCGCCCGGATCACAGGCGACGCTCGTGTTTGAACAGGATGTCGAATACGCGAATGCGCCGGAGCCTCTGGACGTGCGAACGCGGGTGACGATCGCCGGCGCCGAGGACCCCGAATACCTTGTTCCGCGGCCCGAAGACTGCACAGGATCGTCGGCGGAGTAGGGCATCCGCCGCGACCCACCCATGACGGACCGCCACGACGTCCCCCGTCTTCTACCGGAAGCGACGGCACGTCTGGCCTTCGGGTCAAGCGCGAGGGGTGACGGTCCCGGATCGAAGGGGCTAGAACGGTCGCATGACCCAGCACCGCATTGTTCTCGCCGCCGTCGCCGCCCTGTTGTCGGCCACTCCCGCCCTCGCCCAGCAGGCCGAAGGGGCGCGGCTGAACGCGCATGTGCGGGTGCTGGCCTCGGACGAATTCGAGGGGCGCGGGGTGGCGACGCCGGGCGAGCAGAAGACCGTCGACTATGTGGTGGCCCAGTTCGAGGCGCTGGGGCTGGAGCCCGGCGGGCCGGACGGGTCGTGGGTGCAGGCGGCGCAGCTGGGACGGACGCGGCAGGACGGGCCGGCGACGATCACGGTGTCGAGCGGCGGGCAGACGCGGGCGCTGGAGCGGGGGCCGCAGGTGCTGGTGTCCAGCGACCGGCCGGTGAGCCGGATCACGGTGACCGACGCGCCGGTGGTGTTCGCCGGCTATGGCGTCGACGCCCCCGAGCGGAGCTGGAACGACTTCAAGGGCATGGACCTGAAGGGCAAGATCCTGCTGGTCATCGTCAACGACCCGGACTTCGCCGCGCCCGAGGGGCATCCGGTGGCGGGCCGGTTCGACGGCAACGCGATGACCTTCTACGGCCGCTGGACCTATAAATTCCAGGAGGCGGCGCGGCAGGGGGCGGCGGCGGTGCTGGTGATCCACGACACGGCCGGCGCCGGCTATGGCTGGAGCGTGCTGGAGGGGTCGTCGACGGCGCCGAAATTCGACATCGTCCGCGCCGATCCGGACGCCGAGCGGGTCCCGGCCCAGGGCTGGATCCAGGGGCCGGTCGCGGAACAGCTGTTCGCCGACGCCGGCCTCGACTACGCGGCCCTGCGCGAGGCGGCGCGGACGCCGGAGTTCACGCCGGTGACGCTGGACGGGGTGACGATGTCGATCGACTTCGGCCAGACCGCCGACCGGATCGAGAGCCGCAACATCCTGGCCCGCATCCCCGGCTCGGAGCATCCGGAAGAGACGGTGCTGTACGGCGCCCACTGGGACGCCTTCGGCCGGGCCACGCCGGTGGGGGACGACGACATCTATAACGGCGCCGTCGACAATGCGACGGGCGTGGCCGGGCTGATCGAGCTGGCGCGGCTGTTCCAGGCGGGCACGGCGCCGAAGCGGTCGGTGGTGTTCGCGGCCTGGACCGCCGAGGAGGCGGGGCTGCTGGGGGCCGAATACTACGCCGCCAATCCGGTCTGGCCGCTGGAGACGACCGTGGCCAATATCAACATGGATTCCTTCCTGCCCGGGACCGAGGTCTCGCCGCAGATCGTGGTCATGGGCGCGGGCAAGAGCCAGACGGACGCCTGGCTGGAGCGGCGGGCGACCGAACAGGGCCGCGTCCTGATCCCCGACCCGGCGCCCCAGGCCGGCGGCTTCTATCGCTCGGACCATTTCCCGCTGGCGAAGAAGGGCGTGCCGGCCCTGTTCGGCGCGGCGGGTTTCACCGGGCACAACGAGGCCAGCCGGGACTATGTGGCGAACCGCTATCACAAGCCGTCGGACGAATGGACCAGCGACTGGGTGATGGACGCGGCGGCGGTGGACGTGGACCTGCTGTACGCCGTGGGCCGCGATCTGGCCGACAGCGGCGACTGGCCGGAATGGAACGCGGGCGCCGAGTTCGAGGCGGCGCGGGCGGCCTCGGTCGCGCGGCGGCAGTAGGTGACGCGCGCCGGGCGGGCCGGTAGGACATACTCATGATCCCCCTCCCCGATATCCACGGCGTCTGCCCGCCGCGCTTCGCCGCCGTGAAGGACGCCTTCGCGGCCAATTTCACCGATGCGCCCGAGGGGCTGAACGAGCAGGCGGCGCGGTTCAGCGTCTGCGTCGGCGGCGAGACGGTGGTCGATCTTTGGGGCGGCTGGGCCGATGCGGCGAAGACGGTCCCCTATGGCGAGACGACGCTGACGCCGGTGTTCTCGACCGGCAAGGCGGTGATGGCCCTGCTGATCGCCACGGCGGTCGAGCGGGGCAAGCTGGCCTATGACGAGGCGGTCGCGGCCGTCTGGCCCGCCTTCGGCCAGGCCGGCAAGGCGGGGATCACCGTGGCCCAGTTGATGAGCCATCAGGCCGGCCTGCCGGGCTTCGCCGAGAGCGTCGATCCGGCGATCTGGTTCGACCGTCAGGCGGTGCTGGAGCGGCTGGCGGCGCAGGCGCCGATGTGGCCGCCGGGGACGGCGTCGGGCTACCACCCCATCACCATCGGCTTTCTGGCGGGCGAGCTGTTCCGGCTGGCGGACGGGCGCAGCATGGGAACCGCCCTGCGCGAGGACTTCGCCGGCCCGTTCGACCTCGACCTGTGGATCGGCCTGCCCGAGGCCGAGCATGGCCGGGTGGCGGCCCTGAGAAAGCCCGCCTCGGCGCCCGATCTGGGGACCATAGACGCGGTCAAGACGTCCGCCTTCCTCGACCGGGGCTCGGCGCCGGGCGGGCGCGGCTCGACCGAATGGCGGACGATGGAGATGCCCTCGGCCAATCTGCACGGCACGGCGCTGGCCCTGGCGCGGATCATGGGCGTGCTGGCCAACGGCGGAAAGCTGGACGGCCGGACCATTCTCTCGCCCGGCGTGCTGGCCGAGATGCTGCGCGAGCGGATCCATGGGCGCGACAAGGTCGTGCCGTTCGACGTCAGCTGGGCGGCGGGGCTGATGCGCAACGAGGGCCTGCACATCTTCGGTCCCAATCCGACGGCGGTGGGCCATTGCGGCTGGGGCGGGAGCTGCGCCTTCGCCGATCCGGACGCGGGCGTGTCGGGGGCCTATGTGATGACGCGCCAGTCGCCGTATCTGGTGGGCGACCCGCGGGCGCAACGGTTGATCGACGCGTTGTACGCGGGGCTCTAGACCGGCTCGGCCGACCGCTTCAGGGCTTCCCGCGCCGCGCGAACGCGGAAGAAGGCGGCGGCGGCGAACACCGCCGCCCCGCCCCAGATGAAGGCGAAGCTGATCACGCGCAGGGGCGTCAGGGCCTCGCCCGCCCAGACGCCGACGCCGAACTGGATGGTCGGGGCGAGGAACTGGATGAAGCCGATGGTCGACAGGGGCAGGCGCCGCGCCGACCAGGCGAACAGGGCCAGGGGCAGGACGGTGGCGGGGCCGTTCGCCAACGCCCAGGCCGTGTTGACCGGGTTGTCGAAGGCCACGCCGGCGCCCGTGTGCTGCAGCCACAGCACCCAGGCGAGGCCGAACGGGACCAGCAGCAGACACTCGACCAGCAGGCCGGCCTGGGCGTCGACGGGGACGCGTTTGCGGATCACGCCATAGCTGGCGAAGCTGAAGGCGAGGACCAGGGAGATCCACGGCGGGCGGCCGAGGGCGAGGGTCTGGAACAGCACGCCGACGGCGGCCAGGCCGATGGCGACCCAGCCCCATCTGTCGATCTTCTCGCGGAACAGCCACAGCCCCACGACCATGTTGAGCAGGGGATTGATATAGTAGCCGAGGCTGGCTTCGAGCGTCGCCTCATGGGTGGTGGCCCAGACGTAGAGGCCCCAGTTGACCCCGATCAGGGCGGTGGACAGGGTCAGCCAGCCGAGGGTCTTCGGCGAGGTCAGGACGGCGCGGACCTGGTCGCCCTGGCCGGCGACGAACACCAGCAGGCCCGCGACCGCCACGGCCCACAGGGCGCGGTGGGCGAGGATCTCGAACGAGTCGAAGCCGACCGCCGCCTGGGCCATGAACAGCAGGGGCATGAAGCCCCACATGACATAGCAGCCGAAGGCGGAGATCAGGGCGGCGCGGGGCGTGGCGGGAGCTGTCATGGCGACGATTTCGTTTCCTTCTCCCGTTGGGAGAAGGTGGCGCGTAGCGCCGGATGAGGGTCGGGTGGTGGAGCGGCGAAGCCGCCCCGGGACGGGAGCCCCTCACCCTTTCGCGCAAGAACGACGGCTTCGCCGCCGTGCGCTCAAGCCCTCTCCCGCCGGGAGAGGGAAGGTTAAACCGTGATCGTGCGATACCCCGAGGCCGGCTTGATCATGCCGGTCTCGTCCAGCAACTGGGCGATCTGGACGGCGTTGAGGGCGGCGCCCTTGCGCAGGTTGTCGGAGACGATCCAGAGGGACAGGCCGTTCTCGACGGTCGGGTCCTTGCGGATGCGGCTGACATAGACGGCGTGTTCGCCGGCGGCGTCGACGGGGGTGATGTAGCCGTCGTGCTCCTGCTTATCGATGACCATGACGCCGGGGGCGTCGCGCAGGATGGCGCGGGCCTCGTCAGGCGAGATGGGACGGTCGAACTCGAGGTTCACCGACTCGGAGTGGCCGACGAAGACGGGCACGCGCACGCAGGTGACGGTCAGCTTGATGTCGGGATCGAGGATCTTGTGCGTCTCCTTCCACATCTTGGCTTCCTCGTCGGTGGAACCGTCGTCGAGGAAGGCGCCGATGTAGGGGATGACGTTGAAGGCGATCTGTTTGGGGAACAGCTTGGGCCGCGCGTCGCCGAGGCCGTAGATGGCCTTGGTCTGGTTCCACAGCTCGTCCATGCCCGCCTTGCCGGCGCCCGAGACCGATTGATAGGTCGAGACCACGGCGCGCCTGATCTTCGCGGCGTCATGCAGGGGCTTGAGGGCCACGACCAGCTGGGCGGTCGAGCAGTTGGGGTTGGCGATGATGTTCTTCTTCGTCGCCAGCTTGATGGCGTCCGGGTTCACCTCGGGCACGATCAGGGGCACGTCCGGGTCCATGCGGAAGGCCGAGGAGTTGTCGATGACGATGGGGCCGGCCTTGCCGATCTTCTCGGACCAGGCGCGCGAGGCTTCGCCGCCGGCGCTCATCAGCACCAGGTCGACGGTCGAGAAATCGAACAGTTCGATGTCCTCGCATTTGATGGTCTTGTCGCCCCAGGACACCTCGACGCCCTTGGACTTGCGCGAGGCGACGGCGTGCATGGTCTCGACGGGGAAGTTCAGCTCCTCGAGGATGTTCAGCATTTCCCGGCCGACGTTGCCGGTGGCGCCTACGACGGCGACGCGATAGCCCATGGTGGTGTGTCCTTCGGACGCGCTACGCTCGGCTCGCGGAGCCTCGCTGCTTGAGCGCGGGTGATGTGTGGATATCCGGCGGACCGGACGTAGCTGCCTATGTGGGCCTTCGCAGCCGCGAAGCAATCGCTTTTCAGCGAGGGCCGGCCCGGCTAAGCCCGAGAACAATGCCCTCACGCATACGCAAAGCTTATGACCGTCGTTTGGCCGACGGCCGGCTGACGCCCGATCCGTCGCAGGTTCCGGTGGTCGAGGCCCTGTCGCGGCTGGAGAAGGACCTGCGGAAAAAAGCGCCGCTGGGCGGGCTGTTCGGCCAGACCGAGGTGCGGGGCGTCTATCTTTGGGGGCCGCCGGGGCGGGGCAAATCCATTCTTATGGATCTCTTTTACGCCTGCACGCCCGAGCCGCGGAAGACGCGGGCCCATTTCCACGCCTTCATGGCCCGCGTGCACGACCTGATCGGCCAGTGGCGCAAGGGCGATGCGAAGACGCGCAAACGGGTGTTCGGCCAGTCGAAGGGGGACGATCCCATCCGGCCGGTCGCCGAACTGATTGCGTCCGAGGCGCGGCTGCTGTGTTTCGACGAGTTGCAGGTCACCGACATCGCCGACGCCCTGATCCTGGGCCGGCTGTTCGAGGCCCTGTTCGAGGAAGGCGTGGTGCTGGCGGTGACGTCGAACCGGGCGCCGGATCAGCTGTATCTGAACGGGATCAACCGCGAGCTGTTCACGCCCTTCATCGATCTGATCGAGCAGAAATGCGCCGTCGTCAGCGTCGCGGGTTCGCGGGACTGGCGGCGGGACCGGCTGCTGGGCGACAAGGTCTGGTTCGCCCCGGCCGACGACGCCTGTCGCGCCGCCTTCGAGGCCCTGTGGTCCGACCTGAAGGGCGAGCAGGAGGAATGTCCGGCGCATCTGAAGGTTCTGGGCCGCGACGTGGTGGTCGAGCGCACCGACGGCGGGCTGGCGCGGGCGACCTTCGACCAGCTGTGCGGCGCGGCGCTGGGGCCGCAGGACTATCTGGCCGTCGCCGAGCGGTTTCACACCCTGTTCGTCGAGAGCATCCCCGTGCTGGGTCCGGCCAAGCAGCAGGAGGCGCGGCGGTTCGTGACCCTGATCGACGCCCTGTACGAGGCGGGGACGCGGCTGGTGGTGCTGGCCGGGGCGGCGCCGGAGGCCCTGTATCCAAAGGGCGTCGGGGCCTTCGAATTCGAGCGGACCGTGTCGCGCCTCAACGAAATGTCAGGCGCGGCGTGGCTGGCGCGCGAAAGAACGGCGTAAGGTCCGCGCCACAATTCCGCTCGGCCCCGTCGTCCAGGGTCGGCGGTTCCCGGAGAGACATCATGCGCCTGCCCGTCCTGTTCGCCGTTCTCGCCCTGGGGGCCGCCTCGCCGGCCCTCGCCCAGACTCCGGCGGCGCCCGCCGCGCCGGCCGCCGCGGCCAAGGGGGTCGCCGTCGCCGACGCCCGGACCTGGCTGATCGGCCTGGGCGGGACGGTGGCCGAGCCGGTGTCGGCCGAAGGGGCCCAGACGTTGAGCGTCGCGGACCAGCCGCTGCCGTGGACCCTGACCTTCTACAACTGCGCGGGCGCGGGTCTGTGCGACGACGTGCAGTACAGCGCGGTCTTCTCAGGGCCGATCACCCTTGAGCAGATCAACGCCTGGAACCGCGAGAACCGCTATCTGAAGGCCTTCTTCGTCTCCGGCGCGACGCCGGAAGCGGCCGGGGCGGTGGCGCAGTATGACGTGGTCCTGACCGCGACGGGGACGGAGCCGCTGCAGGAGCCGACGGTGATCTGGCTGCAGATGCTGCGGACCTTCGCGCAGAGCCTGGCGCAGGCGGCGGCTCCGGCGGCTCAATAACTTTCGTCATCCCCCGGTCTCGCTGCGCTCGCCGGAGGATGACGAAAGAAAGAAAAAGGGCCCCGGAGCGATCCGGGGCCCTTTCGTTTTCTTCGACGCCAGAAGCCCTAAGCCAGGCTGCCGTCGATGTCCTTGCAGGCCTGGATCAGGCCGTTCACGGACTCGACCGACCTGGCGAACATGGCCTTCTCTTCGTCGTTGGTGGTGAACTCGATCACCTTCTCGACGCCGTTCGCACCGATCATCGCCGGCACGCCGACGTAGAGGTCCTTGAGGCCGTATTCGCCCGACAGCCAGACGGCGCAGGGCAGGACGCGCTTCTGGTCGAGCAGATAGGAGCGGGCCATGGCGATGGCGCTCTCGGCCGGGGCGTAGAAGGCCGAACCGGTCTTGAGCAGGGCGACGATCTCGCCGCCGCCCTTGCGGGTGCGGTCGACGATGGCGTCCAGCTCGGCCTGGCTCAGGAAGCCGGCCTTGACCGCGTCGGGCAGGGGCAGGCCGCCGACGGTCGAGTGGCGCACCATCGGCACCATGTCGTCGCCGTGACCGCCCAGGGTCCAGGCGTGGATGTCCTGGACCGAGACGCCGGTCTTTTCAGCGAGGAAATACGCGAAGCGGGCCGAGTCGAGCACGCCGGCCATGCCGACGACCTTCTCCTTCGGCAGGCCCGAGAATTTCTGCAGCGCCCACACCATGGCGTCGAGCGGGTTGGTGATGCAGATGACGAAGGCGTTGGGGGCGTGGGCCTTGATGCCCTCGCCGACGGCCTTCATGACCTTCAGATTGATGCCGATCAGGTCGTCGCGGCTCATGCCCGGCTTGCGCGGCACGCCGGCGGTGACGATGCAGACGTCGGCGCCCGCGATGTCGGCATAGTCGTTGGCGCCCT
>Ga0265296_1000503_pt1 | contig 58513 bp, 74 predicted proteins | sample MunlanPumphouse1_FD_189073 | JGI IMG/M metagenome (GOLD analysis project Ga0265296, IMG submission 189073) | Groundwater microbial communities from a municipal landfill in Southern Ontario, Canada - Pumphouse #1 | ecosystem: Environmental > Aquatic > Deep subsurface > Groundwater | place...
TCAGACCGCTACAGCGAATCTGAGCATTGATACAGTTGGCGCTATTCCCGTTATTGAGTTAAAAAAGAGCGCGCTGGGAGGATGGGGAAGAATAATTAAAAGAACAATTGATATATTTTTGTCTGTTATTTTACTGATTCTTTTTTCGCCTGTTATGGCTCTTATCGCTCTCGCGGTTAAGCTTGATTCCGAGGGTCCGGCGATTTATAAAAATTTACGCGTTGGGCAAAAAGGAAATTTTAAAGCTTTGAAATTCAGGTCTTTTTATTTGGAATACTGCGTGGGCGAGGAATATCCATCTCATCAAGAAGCTGCTGCCTATGAAGCAAAACTGGCGAAAGAACAAAGCTTGAGAAAGGGGCCGGTTTTTAAAGTCGGCAATGATCCGCGGAGAACAAATGCAGGCAGGTTCTTGGAAAAATGGACATTGGATGAATTGCCGCAATTTTGGAATGTCTTAAAGGGTGAGATGAGCCTGGTTGGCCCGAGGCCTCATATGCCGGTGCAGGTTGCGAATTATGAAAAACACCATAAGAAAGTTTTCAATATTAAGCCCGGCATAACCGGCCTGGCGCAGATTTCCGGCAGAAGCGATCTGGAATTTGATGAAGAAGCTAAGCTGGATATTTATTATTTGGAAAATTGGTCTCTTGGCATGGACTTGAAAATAATGCTCAAAACGCCTTTTGTGGCCTTGTTTGGAAGGCATAAATCGTAAAATTTTTATGCGGTATATAACAGACAAAAATGAAATAAAGGAAGTTGATAAATTCATGAAAGTTGCCGCGGAGGAAGCGGAGAGGTCTGGTTGTAAAAAATCAAAGCGAGGTTCTATTGTTGTGAAAAACGGGAGAATTATAGGCAGAGGCTATGTTAAGCCGACGATTGAGAAATTATGCAACCCTTGCATTAGGGAAAATGTTCACACAAACGGGCAGCTTGAGCTGTGCTGCGCTATTCATGCTGAGCAGCTGGCTATTTTAGACGCGTTAAAATCCGGCGAGTCATTGGAAGGCGCGGCGATTTACCATATAAAAGTCAAAAACGGCGAAATCCGCCCGGCAAAGAATTTGTCCTGCACTATTTGCAGCCGCATGATTCTGGAAGTCGGTATTAAAGAATTTATTTTATTATTTGAAGACGGTTACCGCGCCTATACTGCGGAAGAGGCGAATAAATTATCTTTTGATTATTTTTTGAAGTAAAAATCCCTCCCAGCCTCCCTTTCAAAAGAGAGGAGTTATTCCCTCCTTTTGCAAAGGAGGGTTAGGGTGGATTTATCTGTAATTTTGTACTAATCTGTAGTCTGTAATCCATGAATAATCTAATTTGCATTTCAACCGGCGCTGATTATAAGATGTCAGAGGATATGAATAGAAAAATTGAATTGCTGAAGGAATTTTGCGCCGATGGCATTGAATTATGCTTTGCCGATTCACAAGCCTTAATTGATTTTAAAATTACTGATGAAAATTTATATTATTTAAAAAGTTTAAAATGGGTTTCAATTCACGCGCCGTGGATTGGCATCCGTTACGGAAGAAACCAGCGTACCGATGAAGTAGTGAAATCAATGCGATATTTAAGTGATTTGATAGATGCTAAAAATGTTGTGTTTCATGGTAATTTTGCTGATGATTTCAGCTTCTTTTTAAATTGTGATTTTACTTATTCCATTGAGAATAGTGATTGGAGGTATTCTTTCCATACTGTTTTGGAAATGGAAAAGTTATTGGCGGAGAGTGATAATTACAAATTTACTTTTGATTTCGCGCATGCTTTGACCGTAAATTCTTCCGATGTATCGGTTTATATGAGTAGATTAAAGGACAGAATGATTCAAGTTCATCTATCCTATCTTGATAAACAATTGCCAGATCATTGGTTTTTGCATAAGCACGATAGTGTGGAAATGCGGAATTTATTAAGTCCTTTAAAGGATTTGGATGTGCCGATTGTCTTGGAATGTGTGGCGGCTAATGAAAGTGAATTGCCAATGATAAAAGATGAAATAGAATACGTCCGCGAGGTTTTTTCTTGAGTGTTGATTTTAAGGTTATAATATGTTATTTAAAAAGCATCTTACTTGGAGGTGGGAAAGTGTCGGGAAAGCCTTTTTTGACTTTTGAAACCCAGCGGGAATTAGTTTATTTTTTATCCTTGCTGGATAAATTTTGGGCATTGAGGTTGAACCGGATATTGCCTCTTTTTGAGCCTTTTCGGACTCCTGGCCAGGAAGGTTATGCTTCCGCATGGACTGAAGATGATTGTCGGGCAGTTGTATATTCTATTGATAATAAGAAAACTGGCCAAGACCTGCCTGATGCTGAGTCTCAGTTCAAGCTATATCTGAAAAACAAAAAAGGCTGTGAGTTGGAAATAAAGGGAGGAGCGGATTTTATCCATTCCCAGAAATTATCAGAACAAGCCAGCTTGTTTCTCAGGCGAATTAGCGACGAGAAAGAAGCTTTAAAGGTTGAAATGCTGCTTGGCCGGATCCACGGGTTGGTTCTTGAGCGGATGGAGGAGTACGAAAACGCCCAAGCTTTCGCCGACGCCCTTTATAGGCCGTTAGAAGACTGGCTGGACAAAGACGAGAAAATTCCCTTTTAAGCAAGCCTTAAGTGAGGCTGCCCGCAATCGCTGCGCTTAAGCGCTTCTGGCGGGCTTTTTTTATTAGTGGTTTTTTGTTATGCTTGGTGTAGTTTGGTTGCAGAAATAACCTCACCCCAACCCTCTCCTTGTTAAGGAGAAGGAGCTGGTTATCCGTGTTATCCGCGTCGCGTTAAAATGATAAAAAAACTTTTTAATTCGCAGTCAAAAACCATAACTTCAGCGGCGATTATTCTGGCGGTTGCTTCTTTGGCTAGCCAGATTTTGGGTTTGTTGCGCGATAGGATTTTGGCTGGTAAATTTGGCGCGGGGGATACTCTGGATATTTATTTTGCCGCGTTTAAAGTTCCGGATCTGATTTATAATTTATTGGTTGTCGGCGCTCTGACTGCCGGATTTATTCCGGTTTTTACCCGTTATTTGCAAGGGAACAAAAAGAAAGTTCTGGAGTCTGACCCCGCGGAAAACCCCGAGACCAGACCCCGGAAAAATAAATTACCGGACGAAGCCCAGTATCTTGCTAACGACCTTCTTAATATTGTCGGGCTTGGTTGATTGCTGTTTGCGGTCTGGCAGTGGTTTTTGCCAGCGTAATAGTCCCATTAATTGCCCCTGGTTTTAATCCGGAAAAGATCGGGCTGACCGTGAATTTAACTAGAATTATTTTTATAAGCCCGATATTTTTGGGAATAAGCGGAGTTTTTAGCGGAGTTCTGCAATCATTTAAGCATTTTATCGCTTTCTCGCTGGCTCCTATTTTTTATAATCTTGGTATTATTTTCGGCGCCGTTTTTCTAACAAAGTATTTTGGAATTTATGGCTTGGGATTGGGCGTTGTTATTGGCGCTTTTTTGCATATGCTCATTCAAATTCCCCCCGCCTTTTCGTTTGGCTTCCGTTATAAATTTGTTTTGGATTTTTCGAATATGGGAATAAAAAGGATTGGAAAAATGATGGTGCCGCGCACTTTCAGCCTTGGCCTTTCCCAATGCAATATGCTGGCAATGACAATTATTGCTTCAACTTTGGCTGCGGGCAGCCTGGCTGTTTTTACCTTTGCTTATAATATATATACTTTTCCATTGGGGTTTTTTGCCGCTTCGTATGCCATTGCCGCTTTTCCCACGATGACTCATTGGGCGCAAAGAAAAGACTGGGTTAATTTTTCTAAAAGTTTTTCTTCGTCTTTGAGGCAGATTTTATTTTTTATCATTCCTTCGGCAGCTTTGTTTATTGTCTTGCGCGCGCAAATCGTCAGGGTTATTTTGGGTACGGGCAGATTTGACTGGAGTGATACGATTTTAACAATTAACGCCCTGGGATTTCTGACTCTGGGCCTTTTTGCTGATTCTTTGAATCTGCTTTTAATTCGGGGATTTTTCGCTATTGAAGATACTAAAACGCCTTTTTATCTGGGTATTTTTGATACGCTGGTCCGTGTCGCGAGTGCTTATTTCTTTTCCAAATATTTCGGCGTAGCGGGAATCGCAATTGGTTTTTCCTTGGGTTGTATTGTTTATACGATTCTTCTGTGGATTTTTTTGCGCCGGAAAGTTGGCGGGCTGGATTCAAAAAGGATTATCTATTCTTTGGCAAAAATATTGTTTGCTTCAATTTTAGCCGGTTTTGCCGCTTATGGCGCGTTGCACGTTTTTGCCAGCCTGGTTAATATGAGAACACTCATCGGAATTTTTACCCAGGGTTTGGTCGCGGGCATTGTTGGTATTATTGTTTACGCGATTGCCGGGTTTATTCTTAAGTCGGAGGAAATGTTTAGTTTTTGGAAGGTCGTCAGTCACCGCTTACATTGGCCGAAAACAACGCCAAAAGAGGGAATCATAAGCTAAAATCTAAAATTCAAATTTCAAATATCAAAACGACAATGCAAAATTTTAAATTAGTAAAAATAAGAGACTATAAAAAGGGGAGAAATTTAAGAGAACGGACATTACTTTTTCTTGTGCAAGGCGACAAAGTGCTGTTGGGGCAGAAAAAGAGCGGTTTTGGTAAAGGAAAAATTTTAGGTATTGGCGGAAAAATTGATGGAAACGAAACTCCTGAACAAACCACTATTCGTGAATCAATGGAAGAAATAAATGCTGTACCAGTGGAGATCCAAAAAGTGGCGGTAGTTAATTTTTATTTTCCTTATGTAGAGGAGCCGGATAGATGGGAGCAGAAAGTTCATGTGTTTTTAGCGAAAGAATGGCAGGGGGAAATAAAGGAAACAGACGAAATACTTCCTTTGTGGTTTAAAATTGGGAATATTCCATTTGACGAAATGTGGCCTGACGCAAAATATTGGTTGCCGAAGGTTTTAAGCAATGAGAAGATAGAAGGGCATTTTATTTATAATGACAAAATAGAAATTTATGATTTTATTTTAAAAAATTTATGAAAATTGCTATTTGTTCAAGCACACAATTTTTACATGAAGTGAAGGAAATTGCTGATAAGCTGATGGCTATGGGCCATGAAACTATTTATCCGCAGACAATCGGAAAGATAGTAAGGGGCGAGGTAAGTTATGAGGAAGCGATGAATGATAAGAATAATGGTAAATGGCATGAGCGTGGCATTAAACAGGATTCTTTGCGCGCTTATTTTGAAGAAATAAAAAATTCTGATGTGATTTTAGTTACTAACTTTGAAAAGAATAGGATTAAAGGCTATATTGGCGGAGCTGTTTTGTTGGAGATGGGTTTCGCCCATGTTCTAAATAAGAGAATTTTTGTTTTGAATGAAATTCCTAATATACCGTATACAGACGAAATAAAAATGATGCAGCCTGTTGTGATTGACGGGGATTTAGGGAAAATTAATTAATCCCTCTCAGCCTCCCCTCGGAAAGGGGAGGGGTTCCCTCCTTTTGCAAAGGAGGGTTAGGGTGGATTTACTAGGTTCATGCGAATCATTCATCGAAAAATAGTTTCAGCTATGATATTCTCCAAAGACGGAAAGCTTTTTTTGGGCAGAAAGAAAGCTGATGGCGGCGGCGTGTATTCTGACTGCTGGCATATTCCAGGCGGAGGAGTTGATGATGGTGAAACAAGCAAGGAAGCGTTAAAGCGAGAAATTTTAGAAGAAACGGGAATTGATATTACAAAGTGTAAATATGAATTAATTGATAACGAGGGAAAAGGCGTGGCGGAAAAAATTTTGAAAGACACAGGAGAAAGAGTGACTTGCGAAATGGATTTTGAAGTCTATGAGATTATAATTGACGATAAAAATAGCAATGAAATTAAAATAAGTTTGAACGATGATTTGGAAGAATATCAATGGGTTGAAATGAGCGATTTGCCTAAAATAAAACTAACCCCGCCAGGAGCGGAGCTGTTTAAGAAATTAGGGCATTTGCAGAAATAACTAAATCCTTTAAATGGATAAGCAAGAAAAATTGAAGCGGGACAAAATTATTTTTTATTTTCTATCTCAATAAGCTCCTTTAATTGCAGTGGGATCGCGGATTTGGCCGAATCCCCACCTTCTCCATAATATAGCTCATTTGCAGTTTCAATGTTATCCCAGAGATCTTTTACTCGTTTGTTGGAAACATCAGAGGGGATGATTTTTATCTGTTCGTCAGGGGTGATTTCAATAAAAAATCTAGAGACCCCGTCAAAATATATTTCATCTGAATAAACTGGCGACTTTTGAGTTTTGCCGGATTGTTTTTGTATGGTTTCAATAAATTTATCAAATTGCTTTTGCCAATGCCCATTGGTAATGTGCAGAGAGTTTTTTCTTTCTTTAACTTCAGGATTTTCTATTTTGTCTAGCTCAAGCAGAACGTATCGAAGCTTTTGCATGGCATCCAAAAGCTGTTGTGAGTCCAGAGTCTTTACGGCTTTAACAATATTTTCCCTATAATCTGCTTTATTTTTCAATCTTTTGGCCGTTTCAATATCATGCTCAGTAAATGAATGAGAATCACTTTCTTCTATGGTTTTTTGAACGCTAGGTTCGGATTTCAATTCAGGTGTCATATTTTTAGCGAAGTATAAATTATAAAAAATAATTTTGCCTTAAATAAATGTCTCGTAGAGGAGCCGAAAAGAATTTTCATTATTTCGCCCAACGTTTAAGGATATTTGAAGTTCATTGGAGCGTAGCGAAAATTAATTTGAGTCGAAAAAATTTCTTTTTCCTAAATGTAAAGAATATAATAGTAAAAAATTTTTGAGCCGGATATTCTTTGTTATACGCTGTTTTTGAAACTGACCAACATAATCAGGAATAATATTATTGTTAAAATTATTTCGGTCATTGAAAATATCGAGAGGAAACCAGAAAATTTTTTTCTCAATGGGTAAAGAAGATATTTATCATCTATATCAGGCCAGTCCATCAGTAAATGAATAATATAGCCGACAAAAAATGCTAGCCCACCTTTAATATCATACATCACAACGGGCAGACTCAAAACGAAAGCACCCAGCAATGAATGAACATATTTTGTCTTAAAACTTAGGTTATACTTTTTTTCAAATCGGAGACTGCTGATCACATCCTTAGGAGAAAAAATTTTCTGGCTGGCTAATACAAATAGATGATCGACATCAGGAAAAACTGAACCAATAGTAAAATACCAAAAATGACCGAAATAATTTCCTAGCAATACTCCAACAATCGGATGAGCTAAAATCATAAAGTTTCAAAAATTGTGTATAACGTTTCGAGTATCCAAAGTTTTTCTGTGGCGCAGCGGAGGAAAATATGGGTGGAGACTCCGTAAGAGTCGTAACCAGATATACACTGTTATATAATATATGCTTTTCTTTTTTCTGGCAGCAGTCGGAATTTTTTAAACAATTGGGCGATAGCCCAAAAAAAGAAAAGGAATATTTCGCCCAACGTATCAGCATATGCGAAGTTGCGCCGTTGTTTATTGGATAAAATTATTACTTATCAATTAACTTGATTATATCACTAAATTTGCCATATCGTCAGCGCAATTTGGGAGAGGAGATTTTTCTTCCCTTGGTGTTAAGAAGTATAAAATAGTGAAAAAATTCTGAACCGCATGTGCCGTGTTAAACGATGTTTTGTTCAAAATATATTCCTTATAAAAAGGGCCCTTTTGAAATTTTTTCGTTTGATTCATCCTGCGACTTGACGACCAGATAATTTTACGGTAAGAATAGGAACAGCAATAATGAATTTGCCCAGCCTATTAAAGGAGGTGTAAATTATGGCTGAAAATGATCAACAGGCTAAAAACGAGAAGTGGGCGAACACCAAGCCAGTCAATTGGGGAAAAGAATACAAGGGGTATCCCCTCTCACTTCATAGATTTCACGAAGTGGAAAGACTGGGAGTAGGATCTGAATACGCTGTCGTAGTAGTCACTAGTAGTGGGCCGCCTGTGGTAGTAGTTGAATTTTTCTCGATTGACGACCATTTGGCTACAATCAAAGCAGATGGTGTCGTACTAGGATTGTCAGCCACGATTTTGGGGTAAGACATACCCTGATAGTTGATAGCTTAAGCCCGTCCAAGGATAAAAACCTTGCGGGCACTTTTTATCAAAAAAAATTTCAAAAGGGCTCAATAAAGAATGAAAAAATATTTTTGAACAAAATTTCGTTTAACTCGTTTATATGCGAAGGAATTGGTTGGTAATGTCTAAATTTGGCATATTGCGCGAATACGAAGTGTGATAATACACAAGTGAAATTGGTATTAATGATATGTTATCATAATTTTTATGAGATTAGAAGAAGTTTTGGCTTCTAAATAAGTTGAGATATTTGCGAATTAAAAAAAGCTGCGATAGGCAGCTGTTGAAATAAAAATTGCGTTGTTATGGATTCAGTCCCAGAGCTTCAGTCATGAGCAGGGCATAGGCGCTGCGGGCTTCTTCCTTGGATTTTTTCGGCGCTTTCTCGATGGCTCCTCGCGCTTCGTGAATCTTTTGGAGTAATTCCACCCCGATAGTTTGTGCCAGGCTGATGGCGTTTTTACAGAAAACCGCTGCCAAGGGGAGGGGGGCGATTATGATGCCTTCCTCTTTTTCCATGAATTTTTTTTCTAAGAGCAACTCGTCGCCGTTATATCTCAATTTCAGCAGGGCGGCGGTGATGTCAACGATGGTTTCCAGGAGATAATGCCCTTCTTTTTGCACAAAACATGCCACTTTGATTTCTTCCGTGTATTCGAGGCTATAAGAAAAACTAAGCCTTGGCAGGAAGCCGTCCAGAAAATCTTCCCGGCCAGGAATCACCTTGAATCCTTTGCAGTATGCTTCCATTGGATTAAGGCCGTGGCCTTTTTTGTTCCATTGGCGATAAACCTTTTCAGGACGCAAAACAAGGCCTATTTCCTGGAACCATTTTTCAAATACAGCGCCAAAATCTTTGCAGATCTTGTCTTCTACGGCTTGCGCGACCGCTTGCGGTTTTTCGGTCTCATGCTGCCATTCCATAAGTTTGAGCAGATCCCGGTAGTCGCCGCTGGAAATATTTAAAACGGTCTTTCCATTCATTATGCCGGCAATCTGAATGTCCATGTGCTGAGCCTCCTGTCTCAAGGGCTATTTTTAAACATTTTATGTTATTTTATATCTATCATTTTAGGATGTTATTGTCAATGATTTTTAGTGAAAAGCATTGAGAAAGGCTGTGATTTATGCCATAATGGAATTGTCTGAATAGGCGGTTTTTGGAATAGATAAAAATCCCTCCTAGCCTCCCTTTAGAAAAGGGAGGAATATTTTTAAAGGAGGGAATTTGATATATGGACCAGAATAATATTAGGAACTTCTGCATAATCTCGCATATAGACCATGGAAAGTCCACGCTGGCGGACCGGTTTTTGGAATTGACTAAAACTGTTGAAAAACGAAAAATGAAGGAGCAATATCTGGACCAGATGGAACTGGAGAGGGAAAAGGGAATAACGATAAAGCTGCAGCCGGTTAGGATGGAATATGAAATCTCAAATAACAAATCTCAAATAACAAATAAATCTCAAATTTCAAATTCCAAAGATCAAAATAAATTGGGATTTAGTGCTCGCGATTTGGAATTTATAAGTTCAAAATACATTTTGAACTTGATAGATACTCCCGGACACGTTGATTTTACATATGAAGTTTCACGCTCTTTGCAGGCGGTTGAAGGGGCGGTTCTTCTGGTTGACGCGACTAAGGGAATCCAGGCGCAAACTTTGGCTAATCTGCATTTGGCGCTGGAGCAGAATTTGGTTATTATCCCCGCTATTAATAAAATAGACCTGGACGGGGCCAGGGTTGACGAGGTTGAAAATGAAATAAGAGAATTGTTTTTGAGCCTGGGCAAAGAAGAATATCTGGCGCAGGAGATTTTTAAAATTTCTGCCAAGGAAGGTGTCGGCGTGGAAGAGCTATTGCGGGCGGTAATTGAAAAAGTTCCGCCGCCAAAAGGCGAAGATAACAGGCCTTTGCGCGCCCTGGTTTTTGATTCTGTTTACGATTCTTATAAGGGAGTTTTGGCTTTTGTCCGTATTGTTGACGGAGAAATAAAAAAAGGGGAACAAATTTTATTAATGGCATCCGGTGCCAGGGGAGAAGCTATTGAAGCTGGAATTATGAAACCGAATTTGGCTGCGGCGGAAAAAATATCAGCCGGTGAAATCGGTTATATTGCCACAGGCTTCAAGGATGTCGGCCAATGCCGGGTTGGAGACACAATAACAAGTTTTAATTTTTTCGCTAAAGTCGGAGCCGCTTCAAGTTCTAAGGTGTGCGCTTTGCCGGGCTACAAAGAACCGAAGCCGATGATTTACGCTTCTTTTTATCCCGCGAATGACAAAGATTTTGTGATTTTAAGAGATGCTTTAAGTAAATTAAAATTAAGTGATGGAGCTTTGGTTTTTGAACCAGAATCATCCGCCCTGGGCCGCGGTTATAAATGCGGTTTCCTAGGGATGCTGCATTTGGAAATAATATCCGAGAGGCTAAGGCGTGAATTTGATTTGAACCTGGTTATAACAACGCCAAGCCTTACTTATAAATTGATTGCGAATCATACAGGGGACGAGACAATGATTTATTCGGCGCACCAGATGCCGGAGCCGCATTTGATTGAGAAGATAGAGGAGATGTGGGCGAAGCTAGAAATAGTTTCTCCATCGCAATATCTCGGAAGCGTTATGGAATTGCTGGGCGGCACGGAAGGCGCTTATAAAGATACAAGATACCTAACGGCGGAGAGGTTGATAGTTGAGCATGAAGCGCCTTTGCGGGAAATTATTGTTGATTTTTACGACAGGTTGAAAAGTATAACTTCCGGTTATGCTTCTATGAGTTACGAATTGCTTGACTGGCGCCCCGCTGATTTGGTCAGGCTTGATATTATGATTGCCAATGAGAAAGAAGAGGCTTTTTCCAAAATTGTTTCAAGAAAAAGAGCGGAAGCGGAAGGCAGGGCAATGGTAGAAAAGTTAAAGGAAGTGATTCCTCCCCAGATGTTTGCTGTGGCTGTGCAGGCGGCGATTGGCGGAAAAATATTAGCCCGTGAAACTATCTCGGCTTTTAAAAAGGATGTAACGGGCCATTTGTATGGCGGAGATTATAGCCGCAAGAAAAAATTATTGGATAAACAGAAAAAAGGCAAGAAAAAAATGAAAGCTATGGGAAAGATTAATATTCCCCAAGAAGTATTTTTGGCTGTTTTGAAAAAATAAAGCAAGTTTGTTTTTCCAAAATAAGGCAAGCTTGTTTTTGTAAAATAAAGCAAGTTTGTTTCCAAAAAAATAAGGCAAGCTTGTTTTGAAAAATAATTATGCGGGAAAAAATGGGCCAATTTAGTTGGCCCTTTGTTCAAGTCGTTTTCAAAGGATTGAGGATGTATTCAAGCATTTTGCTTGTTAACGCGGGAGGCAGCCAGGGAGAAACAGGACAAATTGTTCGCTATTTTCACATCCTGGACAAGCTAAGTTCCTTTTTGCCTGCTCGCTTCTATCTGCCGAAAGCTTGCGTCTTCCGGCGGGAGGTTGAGCTGGGTTTTCGGCTTGGGCGGATTTCGTCCGGTGCCGGTATAAGAAAGGAGTGACAGCATTAGCCTTTGTCGGAGGATCGTTATTTTCAGATTTATGCAGGTGGTGAAGGAATTTTAACGGGGTATCTATTTTGTTGCAGAACATGCATTTGACTGCGTATGTCTTGCTGAGCATTTCTTCGGCTTCCGGCTTGAGTCTGCCGGAAACAGGAAGGAACATTGTGCATGGTTCGGTTTCAGGCGGGCAATTGTTAGATCGCCAGTAGCTGGTTACGAATTCGCTGCATTCTTCTTCGGGGTTGAAGAATCTTGAAGTTATCGGTTTTTCTTCGGTGTGCAGATAAAAGCTTTTGCAAATTTTCATCGTCCTTATGAGCTCGTCCAAATCTTTGATCATAATCCCCCCTTGTTAAATTTTTCTTTCAGGTAGCCTTACGCCCACAAGCATGGAGAAGTTTTTGCCACTATTGCAGTTTGGGCAGAATAATTGTGTTGCTTTCTCGGCGGCAATTTCAGGATCTGGGTTGAATTTAGACGGCTTGCCTATTTCGCGGCAATTAGAGCAAAGGATGGCGTATGAATTCGGGAAGACTTTTTGGATTAATTCCGGATTGTCCCGCGAAGGAATGAACAGGGTAAAAGATCCGCCTGTTCTTTCAAGGCATTTTTCGTCCGACCAGCAAGCCAGAAGCAAGTCTCCTTTTATCTGGTAGGCAGGGTTTTGGTGGAAGTGGCTTGCTTTTCCATGGTTTTGGCAGCGATTGCATTTAATGTTTTTTGTCAGCGCCAGAAGTTCTTTGATTTTTTCTTGATCTTCAATCATGGCACCCCCTCTTTTATAAGTTGAAGGTTAAAAGAACTGGTTTTTGCGCAAATTGCGCAATTGGTAACTTAATAAGCCGTTTTAATAACAGCTTATTCCCTTTTTAGCGCGTAAATTTTTCTTTGTCTTTTTCTCCTTTGTTTGAGCCGCTTGGTTGTTACAAAAAGGGAACAACCATGAAGCTTAACATTGAAATGACAACCAGGATGATGACGGCTGTCCAGACAATCTTGATGAATTGACTTTTTTTCATTGATTCGCTTAAAATGAAGTTATGCTTGGCCGTTGCATTTACGCGAAATCTCAGGCGGATTTTAGCATAAACGCGGTTAAAGGAATATTAACGCATAAACGCGTTAAAGAAATACTAACGCATAAACGCGTTAAAGAAATACTAACATATTTCGGACGGCTGATAAATATTTTGAAATACGATGATTTCCAATAAAAATGATTTTAAAAAGAGATTTTTTTCATCCAAAGCAGTTTTATTTTGCCTGCTATTGTTTTTGATCTGGGTCGCGCTTGTTTGCGTTAAGGCAACATATAAAAAATATGAAATGGCTAAAGAAGCGGATAATTATAAGGCGCAGGTTGAAAAAATGAAAAATGAAATTAACAGCCTTAATAGCGAAAGAGGGTTGTTGTCCGGCAGTGATTTTCTAGAGAAAGAAGCCAAGTTAAGGCTGAACCTGAAAAAAGAAGGGGAGGAGGTTGTTGTTTTGCTTAAGGACGGCAACCCAGACAGCCAAATTGAAGAATCTCAAGTTACTTCCGGCGGAGATATTGCCATTGACAGCGCTGGCGCGCCGTTGGATAATGGAATAATACAGACAGAGCCAGATTGGCATAAATGGTGGAGATACTTCTTTAATTAATTTAAAATTTATAATTATTGCCGCGGGTATGGTATAGCGGCATTACATTTGCTTCCCAAGCAAAATATACGGGTTCGACTCCCGTTACCCGCTCAGTATAATAGAAAAGGGTTTCACCCTTCGGGTGACCACCCGTAGGGGTGGCGATTCCCTTCACCCGCTCACGAGTCTAACTCGCTTAGAGTTAGAGGAGTGCCAAGTCTGACTTGGCCTTTTCTATATTATATAAAAACGAAGTTTGACTTTGTATTTTTCTAGGAAGATTTTAATTTATTTGTTTGTGTTGAATCGAGAAATTTATGGATAAAATTATTACCGGACATTTGGGCGAGATAACTAAGAAAAATCCTGAAAGAAAAGGCTGGTTTATTGGCCATTTTATAAATGATAATCCTGATTTCAAGAATGATGATTTCGAGGTAAGCTATGTGGAACATCCAAAGGGAAGCATCAAGCCAGGGATGAAAGCTGAATCATCAGCAAAAACATTAACAATACTTATCAGTGGAAATTACTTGGTTAGGTTTCCTGGGAAGAAGATAGTTCTGTCAAAACCTGGCGACTATCTTTTCTATGACGCGTGCGAAACTGACCACGCCGCTGAAGCCTCGGAGGATTCAATCGTTTTAACGGTGAGATGGCCGTTGAAAAGATAAAAATATTTAATTGATATGGAGAAAACATATATTGATAAGCTTGCGTTTATTGAGTTAAAAGAAGGAAAGGTTCTGGAAACATTGAGTTATGGAAAAGACAAATGGTATATACCGGGCGGCAAGCGAATGGATGGGGAGACGGATCAAGAGGCATTGGCGCGGGAGATTAAAGAAGAGTTGTCAGTTGATCTGATCCCAGAAACCATAAAGTATTTTGGCATATTTGAAGCCCAGGCGCATGGAAAATCTGAAGAAATTTTTGTCAGGATGATTTGTTATACTGCGAAATATTCCGGCGTTTTGGCGCCGGCTAGCGAAATAGAAAAAATGGATTGGTTTGATTATTCCAAGAAAGACTTGACCTCGCCGGTGGATCATTTAATTTTTGATGATTTGAAGAGTAAAAACTTGATTGATTAAAATTATTGGTAGTATTATAATATGATTATTGCTAGTATAAATTCTTATGCTTAAAAAACAAATGACAATTGAAGACTTGGCGAAAATGGTTAAGAAAGGCTTTGATGACACGCAAGAAGACATAAATGGTGTCCGTAAAGAATTAAAAGATACAAAACAGGAATTAAAGGATGATGTAAAAAATCTTCGTCAAGAAACGAAGGATGGTTTTAAAAGAGTAAACGCGAGGTTAGATATTATTGAGGGTGATATTAGAGATTTCGTGAATAGGGATGAATTTGAAGATTTATTGGCGAGAGTGAAATTGGTTGAGAAGATGATGGGGTTGAAAATTTAATTAGTTGCTACTCATGTTATTTTAAAGCCGCTCTGATGTGGAGCGGTTTTTTTAGTCCATTTGCTATTATTAACGATCAATCGCTTAAAAACCGCAAGGTGAAAAATGTGCGGCTCAGGTTTGGCGAGTTAAGATAGAGATATCGCTTGTTCAAATCTTTTTTCAATGGCAGGCCAGTCAATTATTTTGAAGGAGGCGTCTATGTAGTCTGATTTTTTTATTCCGTAGTCAAGAGCGAAGGCGTGTTCAAAACAGTCTAGAACAAAAATTGGCGCGCAACCGGCGGGGTGTCCTGTGTCATGTTCGTTAATCCAGGAATTAATCAGGCAATCGTCTTGTCTGTCGTAATAAAGAATTGTCCAGCCGATGCCGCGCATAGAGGCTGCCGCGCGGAAATCTTCCAGCCAATAATTTAAATCATCATAACCAGCTATAATTTTTTTATATAAAGAGGAATTTTTATCTGGCTCCTTGAAATCTTTTGTTAAATTTTCAAAATAATATTCGTGGAGGCGCATACCGTTCCATTCCCATCCCAGACGGCGCTTAAGCTCGGCAAATTTCGGCGAGTTAGTTTCTCCTGCGTCGTGTAATTCATCCGTTAATTCAAACAATTTATTTGTATTTCTAACATAGCCCTCGTAGAGCGAAAAGTGGTTGCTTAACAATCCGCTACTTAGGCCTTCAATGCCTATTAGATGTTTATAATCTTTGGGGGTGTACATGTTTAAAATTTCTAATTTCCAATTTTTAACTGATATCTAATTTGAAAATTTTTGATTCTAGTTAGAAGTTGGAAGTTGGTAATTAGAAGTTATCCGATTAGTTCCTCAACTTCGTCCCAGCCGGCGTCCAGCTCTCTGGCCTGCTCTTCGTCTGTGCGCAGAAGCATGGCCTGGAATTCTCCGACATGGGTTTTCTCTTCCCGCGCCACATCCAAAAAGACTTTTTTAATGTTTTCGTCATCAGCCATTGCCGCCATTTGTTCGTATAGGTTAACGGCGTCAAGCTCGGTTGCTATGGCGGCGCGCAAAATTTCTTTATTAATATCTTCCGGAGGAATTGCTTTCAGATCAATTGGTATTTTAGAAAACATAGGTGTGGCGGTTGTTTGATAAATTAATTATAGTATGTATAATGAAAAAATTAAATGCTTGCGTTTTAGTTAATGAATGTTAAATCAGTTTGATAAACGCAAAGAACGGGAAGCACCCTCTTAAAAACAATTTTTAAGGATGTCCCGTTCCGGATATATTTACCAAAAAGGCCGGCATGTGTTACAAGCTGCTTATTCGCTTAAATCTTTTTTCTTTTCTTCAAATTCTTCTTTGTTAATTTCTCCTTTGGCGTAGCGTTCCTTTAAAATGGCGAGAGGAGTTTTCTTTTCAGTTTGCTGCCACGGGGCGTCGTGATAAGATAATTTTCTTACCAAAGCCACAATTAGCCAGATAACGAGGACCCAAAAAACAATCATAAAAATGAAGCCAAAAATGCCGAAAAATCCCATTGGCCCGTTCCCATAATTCATTGCTTCAAACATAAAAATTTTGAATTTGAATAAATATTAACTTAAGAGCAATGACCTTTAAGCAAGTCGCTTGATCTTGGCAGGCGGAAGGACATTCGCCCAACGACCGACAATAAGTGTGGTACAAGGCTGTCCTTCCGCCAGGCAAGGCTGCTTTTATTGACGCAGGTTTATAATACTTTAATTACATTAGCGCAATATTAATCAGTAACTGGTTTAATTTCAAAACTGTGGATAAAATTATTATTATCTGATAAGATTGAATAAGCGGTTTTTATGCCGGAGTAGCTCAAAGGTAGAGCAATGCTTTCGTAAAGCAGAGGTTGGAGGTTCAATTCCTCTCTCCGGCTCAGTCTTTAGTCTGATAGGCAATTTATTCCGTCGGTTTCACCCTTCAGGTGACCACCAGAAGGTGTGGCGATCCCGACCGCTGGCTCAATAGAACGCCAAATATTTTTAGGCGTTTTTTGTTTAATCAAGCATTTTCAAGCAGGTTTTTTGTTGACTTTAATAATTGGGAGTGTTACTTTAACATAAAAATAATTTGATTGAATTATCAAAAAAAGGGGGGGGAAAAATTTGGCTGAAGTAAAATTGGTTCTGGTTTTTGGGCGGGATCATCGAACCGTGGGTTGGCTTTCTGAGGAGATAGGAAAGGGAGCTAAGGCGTTTGAAAAAATTGGTTTCATTTTTGCTCCCGGCCTTCTGGAGGCTGCGGTAATTATTTCGAGTTTGGATATTTCTCTCGCTGTATTTTTTGCCAGGCCTGGGAAAGACGAAGAAAACCGTGAACTCATGAAGCGCCTCCGGCCGCGCAATGGTAAATTAGTGGGAGCGGCTCTGGATAAATCCGATTTAGCGGTTCTTTATTACAGCTGCGATGAAATTTGCCGCCCGGCTGATTTGCCGGGAAAAATACTGGCTCTGCTGGAGCCAAGGCGCTAAGCTGGCTTTCATGAAGCCAGTTTTTTATTTAGCGCAGGGTGGATTGATTTTGGCGATTATGGTAATATATTTATATGCATGAACTTGAGCACAAATTAAACGACCTGCGGGAAAAGATTTTGAAGACGCAGGGCTGCCTTTGATTTAACAGGCAAAAAACACAGGGTTATAGAGCTGGAAATATTATCCACTGAACCCGAATTTTGGGCTGACAGGGAAAAAGCCAAAGAAATAGGGCAGGAGCTGGCGGAATTAAAAGAAGAAATAAGCATCTGGCAGGGAATGGATGACGAAACGCAGGAATTGCTTGAAATGCTGAAGCTTTTGGAGGCTGGTCCGGATGAGGATCTGGAAAATGAGATTGCGAAAAAATACCAACAGCTTGAGAAAAAATTTAAAAAAGAAGAACTGAAAGTTTTTTTAGGAGGGGAATATGATTCCAAAAATGTTTACCTTGCCCTTTATGCCGGAGCCGGAGGAACCGAGGCTCAAGACTGGGCAGAGATGCTTTTGCGGATGTATCTCCGGTATGCCGAGCGCCGCAAATGGAAAGCGCAGGTTGTTGAGATTACACCGGGGGCTGAGGCTGGAATTAAGAACGTAGTTGTTGAAATTACCGGAAAATTCGCCTATGGTTATTTGAAAAAAGAGGCAGGAGTCCACCGGCTGGTCCGGTTGTCGCCGTTTAACGCGCAGAACCTCCGGCATACGTCGTTTGTTTTAGCGGAAATCCTTCCGGAAATATCGGAAATGACGGAAATTGAAATTAAACCAGCGGAATTACGCGTTGACACTTACCGCGCGTCGGGGCCGGGGGGGCAAAATGTTAACAAGGTTGAGTCCGCTGTCCGCGTGACTCATTTGCCGACGGGGATTGTTGTTGCCTGCCAAAGCGAGAGGTCTCAGGCGGCAAACAGGGAAAAAGCGATGAAAATGCTTAAGAGCAAGCTTTATCAATACCAGCAGGCAAAGAACGAAGAAGAAAAGGCCAAATTGAAAGGATCACAGGTGGCTGCCGCCTGGGGAAATCAAATCCGGTCTTATGTTCTGCATCCTTATAAAATGGTCAAAGACTTGCGTACCGGAATTGAAAGCAAGCAGCCGGAACAAATTTTAGACGGCGATTTAGACGGGTTTATTGAAGCGGAAATACGACTCACAAAACAAGAACCATAAAGTATGAATCAAATGGCGGTTTATTTGCCGCAGCGTTGTTTCATGTTTTTTGTTTCATGTTCCATGACACGTGTTAGAATTTAAAAACGTATCAAAAATATATCCGGTAAATGGCGAAGATTTTATCGCGCTTAATGACGTTAGCTTTAAAATAGGGGAAAAGGAATTTATTTCCATTGCCGGGCCGTCCGGAGCCGGAAAGTCAACTTTGCTTAATCTGCTTTTAGGAAAGGAAAATTCCACCAAAGGGCAGGTTTTTTTTAATAATCAGGATATAAGTTCTTTGACGGGCAAAGAGATGCCTATCCACAGGCGCCGCATTGGCATGATTTTTCAGGATTTTAAATTGTTGTCGCGCCGGACAGTTTCCGAGAATATTGCTTTTGCCATGGAAGTTGTTGACCGGACTAATGAAGAAATTGCCGAGGATGTGCCTCAGGTTCTGGACTTGGTTGGTTTGGCTGATAAAGCGCATTGTTTTCCCCATCAGCTTTCAGGCGGAGAAAGGCAAAGGGTTTCAATCGCCCGTGCGCTTATCCACAGGCCGGAAGTTATTCTCGCGGACGAGCCGACCGGCAACCTTGATTTATTAAACACCTGGGATGTTGTCCGGCTGCTCTTGAAAATTAATGAACTTGGCACCATAATCATTCTAGCCACGCATGACCGGGAGATTATCAACAATTTAAACAGGCGTGTTATAACCTTAAATAAGGGCAGAATTATCCGGGATGAGGAAAACGGGAAATATATACTTTAAAATTTCAAATTACAAAATCCAAATAACAAATAAATCTCAAATTTCAATATTTAAATTTTAAATAATTTTAGTGTTTGAATTTTGGTTTTTGGTGCTTATTTGAAATTTGGTACTTGTATTTTGGAATTTAGTAATGAACACATTAGCACTATACCGCATAATTAAAGCAGGGTGGCATAATTTTCAGCGTAATGGCTGGTTGTCTTTGGCAACAGTGTCTGTTATGTTTCTGGCAATTTTCAGCATGGGGTCGCTTCTTCTAACCAATGTCGTTTTGCAGAATATTCTTACCAATTTGCAGAGCAAGGTTGATGTTTCGGTTTATCTGAAAGCCGGGATTAGCCAGCAGGAGATAACCCAGATAAGGGCTGACTTGGCGGCAATGGGCGAAGTAAAAAACGTAACTTATGTTTCAGCTGATCAGGCTCTGGATTCGTTTAAGGCAAAGCATAGCGATAATCCGACTTTGATTGAAAGCTTGAACGAGCTTGGCAACCCGCTTTTGCCCGCCTTGAATATTGAGGCTGAGGCTGCTTCTCAATATGACGGGATTATTAATTTTCTGCAAAACGGCAAATACCAGGATGATATTGAAAAAATAAATTACCAGGAGAACAGGTCCTTGATTGAAAGGCTTTCGTCTTTTAGCAATAATATCAGACGCTCCGGAATTATTCTCAGCATAATTTTGGCGGTTATCGCCGGTCTGGTGACTTTTAATACTATCCGCCTGGCTATGTATAATTTTCGGGAGGAAATCGGCGTTAAGCGGCTGGTTGGCGCCAGTGATTGGTATATTCGCGGGCCGTTTATTGTTGAGGGCATGATTTACGGCGCTATTGCCGCTGTTGCCACAATTATTTTGTTTTTGCCAATTTTGTATTTTATTTCTCCCAAGATTTCGGCGTTTGTTCCGGAGTCTGATATTTTCGGCTGGTTTAAGTCAAATCTGGTTGGCATGTTTATTCTCCAGATGCTGATTGGCATGGTTCTAGGAGTCGCAAGCAGTTTTGTGGCAATCAGGAAATATCTGAAAGTCTAACGGCTAATGGCGGATGGCCAATAGCGAGTAGCAATAAAAAACACGGATTAAGTCTGTGTTTTTTTGGTTTTATATTTAAACGGCTCAACAGGATTTCCCGTTGAGCCGTTTAGCTTGAAAGGCAATTAGATGGCGCGGGGATTTGGAAAGTGATACACGAAAAAAGTGAAATACATTCCTCCTTCGTTAAAACTTCGGAGGATACTCCAAGTTGTTGCTAAATCAAAGATTTAGACAACTTGGGTAAAAAAAACCGCGCAGTATGAAACGTAGCGGTGTAAATTGCAAATTAAGAAGAATGAGTGAGCTGCCGTTGTTTTCTCGGAAGCCATTTCCAATAGTAGAGCAGCGGCAGGAGGACACAAAGCTGAATTGTAATTATCCAGCAACTGGTGATGACTTGTCCGTCTAGTAGGTTTAAGAAACCTGTAATAGGAGCTACGCACCATGTAAACAGGCTTTCATATTTTCTGCGCAGCACCCTGACGAGCAGTGGAAGCATCGCGACGGTGATTCCGGCCAGCGCGCAAATTGTGGCCACTGAGCGGCCGCCAGCTGCCCAGACGATAATGGCTAAGAATACGATGATGGCGCAAGCCGTCTCGAAGTTCGTCCATTCTTTTTTCCCGTATGGGATGGTGAATGCTGCCACGAAAACCGTTCCGGTGGTATAGGCGAATAATAAGGCGTCAAAGTTTCCATTCGCCAGCCTGCTGCCGAATGCGATAGCGTCCAAGATGAGCCAAAGAAACCAAGTTGATCTGGGCGGAGTCTGTTCCCCTCGTACCATTGAAAGGATGTACGGGGGATATAAAGCAACGAGGGCTGTAATTAATGACAATAAGCCGAACAGCTTTATTTTTAAAATCAGACCCCAGAATACCGTATTAATTATGACTGGATTCCAGAAAGACATGATGCGGCCTCCATGTTCGGAACTAAAAAAAGAATAGCACGCAAATACCATTCTGTCAAACGTGGCTGCGGGACTCGGTTGCAGGCCTAATAGAATAAGGCGGCCAAAAGGTTTCTGAGGAAATTTATGTTATAATTAATTCACTAAACACTTTATATGACTGGATATAATAATAAAACACAAGATGACTCAGAGCTTTTCGAGTTTTTCAAATATTTAGACAGAATACCTCCCAAAAACAAATCAGATATGGATTGGTCTGTTACAATAGATTTCCGGGTTTTTAGTGAATTTCTGATCAATGACATTCAGGATATGCAAGATCGGCTGGAAAACGCAGATAATCAGTATCTTTACTATGTTTGCCGGCGCATCTTTAATATCATAGATTGGATGACACTTATAGTTGTTGACGCAGGCTTCCCAACTTTTATCAGCGCTTTTGAGCATTTGTTTGAAAAACGATTTGGAGATAAACATATTTTGCAAAATATGTATAACGCTTGTTTTGAAAAGTGGATTTCTCAAAAAAGCGGGCAGCAGAAAATCGGAGAAAATTTCTATAATATCCTCGAAGGCAAATTATATTACCGCGATCGTTTTGGCCAATGGTTTGAAGCCGATAAAACGACAGCCTTTGATCTTAAGCCGGATAAAAAACCCATTGAAAACAAGGATGCGATTGATCAATTGAATAGAGAATATAAGGAGACCTGGTACGATGCCATTCTTAGGCAATGGGAGGATAAACAATATCAAGGCATATTGCCAAATGATTTTTTACAATCTGAGGATGAAGAAACTAGCCCAGAAGCATATTTTGACTTTACGGCAGATCACATTAGAACATTATTAAAGAATCCGGTATCAATCGCAGAATTGGAACGTTGGAATGGCGGAAAGATTGCGGATCTTGAAGATATTATAAAAATTAGCGCTCTTGTGTTGGATATAACTACAAAAAGGCGAAAAGACAATAGCCACACTATATATCTTTTGCGGGACTGCCTGATGTTCTATGAAGCGCACAAAACTATTGATATCTTAAATTCAGAAAACACTTCTGTTGACCAGATACTGATCGGGAGAAAATTGCTTAGCAATAAGTCGAGAGAATGGGGATACTATGTTGCAACGCTCGATGCTCTTTATACTGCCCATTTACGTTATCCTGCAAATTTTGAGGAATTTTATAATGAGTACGCGCGGCTCTTAGACACATTTGTTTCTTTAAATTCTGGATTTGCGGTAATAATGGCTAATCTGGCCGATTATATAAAAAATCACATTCAAACCAGCAAGAATAAAATAGTTATTTTTGATATAGGATTTCAGGGATCCATAGCTCTGTTAACAAAATACATAATAGACCGGCATATTATTCCATCTAATCAGGATGGGAAAATAGAGGCAGATATAAACGTTGGCGTTGGCGCTTTATGGTCAAAAGAATTATTCGGAGACAGGCATGAAAGCGATTATTTCCCCTTTCTGAATCGCGTTCAATTAGCGACAAGAAGCGATGAGCTATACCACTATAAACCCGAAAGTCTTAACTCGGGTAAAATTCGGGTTTTAATGGGAAATAAAAAGAAGCAGCGCGAAGCTGCAATAGAGCTAGTAGTACTCGTGATGGTTATCCAATTGGCGCAGACGCGCAAGTAGGCGAAAGAAATAATTAAATATTTCAATTATTTATATATAACTTATTTCTGTTTTTGGGCGTTTAGTTTTTTGGTGATTATCCTTACTTGCGGTTTTCTGATCCGGGGTTTCCTGGCAAGAGTCCTTATCATCGCCAGAACAAATACATGGATTCTTATTACACTTCGCGCAACTATTTGCCTGTATGCCGTTAGCAGGCTTAGGAGAGTTGCCTTGGTCATTATTCAGTTCATTTTTCATATATAATATATTATGCGGGTTATTTTATTGATTTTTATAAATTAGAGAAATAATTAAAGTTCTTCTTTCGGATTATCCAGCATGGCGCAACTTCTCTGGATATAATCATTTGATCGCATTAGATCTGCAGGGACAGTTGAAACGGCATGCCCCAATGAATCCACTTTCGTGTCAGCAGGCTTCAGGCGCCCTTGCGCGTCAATAGAGATATCTGGAAATTCTCTGGCAATTGGCTCAAGCAGATCCATCGAATCTGGCCCCAATCCTCCCGCAACAGTAAGACGAAGACGCGGAAGCTCTTTTCGGATTAATCTTAGCAGAGACAGAAGCCCTTCGGATTCCATGCCTACACCCCTCCCCATGCTCATGTCGAGCAAAACAAAATCAATTGAATCACCGTACTCACGAAGCCGGTCCATCACTTTTTGCGGATCATTGTCTGTCTCCTCAAACGCAAACTGCCCAATCTGCAAGATGATTATCAACTGCGGGTGTCCATCTTTAAACTTTTCAATTTCCTCAGGATTCGGCCAAGTGACATCAAGCTGAATCGCATGCAAATGCTCTCCTCCATATTGAACGACTAATTCGAGATCCTCAAGAATAGTTTGAACATCTCTTGGCCTATACAAGTCCGCGAAATGTACAGTGTTTAGCACATCAGGATCATCAGTAAAGCCTAGTGAAATTTTCTCTTTCGACGGAAAGACACTCCGTTGCTCACCCGGATCATCTTCATCGGGTTTCAAAGTAAAATGGCCGGCCATAGATCCAATCATAATCTTTCGATTAGGGCTTTTTCTATTTTGCCGAAGTTGCTCAGCCATAGCGCGGGCTTGCTCTGGACTGATTACATCACAGACGCCAGAGTAACGCTCCCATACCCCTTTGGCCTCGCTGTTCTCCGATTCTACTTCGTTATGTATTTTAATCTCTTCTCTGTTTGCCATAAAGTAATGATATATTTTTTAAAGCCGGATACAAATTTTTGGCAGCCTTAGCGTCGTTCTAATCCAGAACGGGTCGCGGATCTCGGACTCGAACCAGAGGGCCGAGAACGCTGATAAAACCTTGACCCGCTCGGCCTCCTGGCTTAGCGCAAGCGTGTTGAATAAGGTATTCTAGAAACACGATCCATAATATTGGATTCAACTTTTAAAGATTGCGCAAATTCTCTATCTTCTTGATTTTTGGATTGAATCCCCCATATTTTTAATAATTCATTAGGTCCGATATTAAATTCAATTTCATCTATTTTTCCTCGCTGGGATAAATAAAATAAATTTTTAGGGAATCTTGTCACAAAATTTCCATAAGCTACAAACTCATTACCCTCAGAAACAAGGTAACAAATATGAATCGATCCTGAATCTTTTTTTGATATTTGGTATAAGTTATTTTTCTTATCTTTAATAGAATATCCTAAATTTTCATATATTATTGCAACCGCATCTTGGTCACTGAGTAAACATAATAAATCTAAATCCTCATGAAACCTAGATAGATGCCCTCTTTTTCCATCTAATGCAAGACCTGCTATCACTAAATAATGAATTTTGTTACTGGTTAATTCATTAATAAATTCCTCAAACTGATTTAAACTAAATCCTAATTCTTTCATTATAAAAATAATTTTTAAATTATGTACACGGCGCTCGGTCACCTGGCTTGTCGCAAGCGTGCTGCGGGACTTGGATTCGAACCAAGATTAACGGATTCAGAGTCCGTCGTCCTGCCGTTAGACGATCCCGCAAGAAGAAGTAATCAGAAAGTTATCTAGTCATTGAGTCATTAATTATCAAATCACTCAATCACTCAGTGACTAAATTATACTTTACAACAAAATGCTTGATTTTTCAATAACTAGCTTTAATATGCTCTTCTAAGGCTAAACGGCTCAACAGGGTTTCCCGCTGAGCCGTTTAAGCCAGAAAGGCGCAACCGACCTGAGGTTTCAATATAACGGAAGCATGTTCGGCGGCAGGCGTTAGTTTGTCGTTTTTTGTTTGCTTAATTGTGAAACAATTACAGCGTAGCGGTTTGAAATTAAGATGATTTTGGTGTAATCTGAAGGTGGGTTAAGAATTAATGAAATATAGAATAAAATTATGGCGAAAACAAAAAAATCTTCAAAAATTAAGATTGGAGAATTCGAAAAATTTTTAAAAACGGTAGACCTAAAAAGCTATAGAAAAAAATATAGCAATATTAAAATTGTTGAAATGGATTTGAGCAAAGATATTCAGGCAATTAAACTTTTGTATGAAGTATATTGGGATGAGAAAGAATTTATATCTTTTGATGATTTTTATAAACGATATTTGGAAGATAAAAAAGAGCAGTTGGAAAGGTTTAGATTAAAATCTACCATGTGCAAGGATTGTTTTTCACGCGGTCTTAAAGCGAGGATTTATAGAACTTGGGCCGGCTTGATAACGCAAATACATGCTGGATATGTCGCCGAGTCAGTTTTTGGCAAGGGGACGGTTTCAATGTCTGCAGAGTTAGATAGCCAAGGTGCTGATATACGAGTAGGATATAAAGGATTTTTTCTAAATTATCAGGTAAAGAAAACAAGCCATAGTGGAGTAATGAGCAGAAGGCCTTTGCCAAGGAAGCAAAAACTAGAAGGCGAGTCAATTGATATTAAATACGAAGTTCCCGCCTGTTTATCGGATCCGAAAACAAAAAAAGGAAAATTCAGGCAACCTTATTTAAGATTTCTAGAAGATAAACGAACCCGTGTATTTGATAACGGGTTTGTAGTCTTTACTATTGATGCTTTTATTGAAAAAAAGAAGAAGATAGACAAGGACTTAGAATAAGCTTGGGATATGCTTTGTATTTGCAAGCCATTTTTCAGCTATTTTTATATAATCAGGGTTTAAATCAAAACCAAGATAAGATAGCCCGAGTTTTTTCGTTACAACGCATTCCGAGCCGCTTCCCGTAAAAGGTACTAAAACAACTCCATTTTTTTCGGGTATTGCTGACTTAATTAATCTTTGTGTTAATTCCATGGGTTTTTGAGTTGGATGTTTAATAATTTCATGCTCAAGATGTTGCTTCAATTTGCGAGGTTCAAAAACATCGCCGCAAGTTTTGCATAGAAACCATCTTTCCACCATTCCTGCTCCACCAGCAAGGGCGGGTACTTTTATCACGTCTCTTGGCAAAGCGCCGCCTTCGTGGGCTTTATAAATTGTTTCTACTCCTTCTTTGCTAAATCGTCCGATGGTGCCTCTTCTTACTTTTCCCGCGGCCCCATTTAAAAATCCTTCTGTATACGGTTCTCTAACTTTATCCCGATTAAAATTAGGTTTATTTTTCCATGCGCAAATTATCGCTTCATGGCTTCTTTGCCAGAAATTAAGCGAAGCGACATTTTTATTCGTGTAGTGCCAGATGAGCCAGCGTTTATTTATATTGATTTCAACTGAGAGATAAGCAAGAATTTCGCTAAATCCATAAATAAACATTGTTCCCTCTGGCTTCATTATTCTGATAGATTCATTTATCCAGCTCTTGCTCCATTCTATATAATCGCTTAATTCTCTTTTATCAATATTGTTTCCGAAATCTTTACCGATGTTATATGGGGGATCAATAATAATTACATCACAACTATCGTTTGGAAGCTTTTCCAGTTCTTTTATTGCGTCTCCGCAAATTATTTTGTTGAGCGATAAGGGTTCATATTTTTTGTCTGTTTTTTTCTGTGATGAACTAATGGCTTGCAATTTGTTTTCATTTTTTATTACATCAATTAGAATGCCTTGAATCGCAATTTCTCTATTTTTTTTGATTATTATTGGCTCAAAGTCTTTATTTGCAGGTTGCAAACGAATATGATTTTTTTCTTTATAGAATTTTTTTAGCGTTGCTCCATGATTATCAATAAGTGCGACAACTTTTTGTCCATTCTCGGCGATATCTTGTTGTTTAACTAGAATAATATCGCCGTTATTTATATTTTCGTCTATCATACTGTCACCAATAACGCGTAGGGCAAAAATATCTCCAGTTTTTGGAAGTTTGCTTTGGGGGATTGCAATAGTTTCTTTATTTTCAACTGCATCGATTGGTTGGCCTGCGGCGATTAATCCAAGAAGAGGAATGCTCACTAGCTTTTCGTTTTTTTCAATTTGTATAGAGCGACTTTTCTGCTCCTTTTTGCTCAAATAGCCTTTCTCTTGTAATTCTTCAAGATGTTGATGGACTGTTGAAAGTGAAAGGTTAAAATTATTTGCTATCTCTTCTTGGGTGGGGGAGTATTTTTCCCGTTTAATAAATTTTTCTATATAATCCAATATTTGTTTTTTTCTTTTTGTAAGCATGGTGTGGATAACTAGAATTGACTATATTTCCTAATATATTTAAAATTATACCATACCGAAGAAAAACCGAAAATGGCAGCGATGTGGATAAGTTGAAAATAAGAAGAATTAGATCAGTAATTTTATGGTTTTATCAAAATAATTTAAAATTAAATTAACTTGTTCAGCTCAGGAATATTTTGTATAGGACTTGCTGAGTGAGAATGCACGAGTAATTAATAATGCTAATGGAAAATGATCAAACGAACAATTCATTTGCAGATACTGAAGCATTAAAAAAAGAACTTAAAGATTTTATTGCGACAGCAAAAAAGGAGAAAGAAAGAATAGAAGATTTAGCGGTGAGTATTTATGCGAAAGCCGAAGACATTGAGATTTACTATGGTAGTTTTACGGACTTGCGGACAAAATTGACTGATGGTAAAGCTGGTATGCAAGCCTTGCTTGATCAGTCTACTAATGTAAAAAATCAGATTGATCAGTTGGGAGCAAGTGCTCAAGAATACCTTGAACAAATTACTGAAAAAGTTAATTCGATCAAGGTTAAAATTCAGGAGATAGAAAGCTATTATGGTACTTTTACAGATTTAAAATCTAAGATTAATGATGATCAAACAGGTCTTCAAGCGCTTTTAAGTCAATCCACCGCTCTAAGAAATAATATAAACAAAATTGGCGTTAATGCCCAAACTGCCCTTGATCAAATAAACAGTAAGGTAAATTCTATAGCTGAGAAAGTTCAGGAAATTGAGAAATACTACACATCAATTTTTATTCCTCTTAAAGCAAAAATAGATGATGGAGAAACTGGTCTTCAGGCAGTCTTAGGATCTGTTATTAATTTTAAAAATGAAATCATAAAAACAAAGTCTGGAGCTGATGATAATTTTCGTGAAATTAAAAATCTTAAAGATCAGTCAGTTGAGTTAAGAGACGAATCTGAGAAATCAAAAAATGAGATTGAAGAATTAAAAAAGAAAAGTGCGGAATTTAAGGATAGTATTGGCGAGACACTGGAGCTCGTTACTGCAAGTAGTCTAACAGACTCATTTATTAAACGCAGTAATGCAATTTCTCAGAATGTACTTTTTTGGAAGAGAGCAACTTTAATAAGCGTTTTATTTCTAGGCATGTCTGTTCTATTCATATATTATCTACAGAATAAAGCGCCTGATGGATTTCAAAATTGGCATTCGTGGTATCGCTATCTTTTTACTTCGCCGTTAATTTATCTGGTTTACCTTTGCTCGCATAACTATAATATGGAGAGAGATTACGAAGAAAAATATGCATTTAAGACAGTGCTTTCAACTTCTCTTCAGGCATATATCAAATTATTAAGTAATAAATTCTCAGATAAAAAAGAAGAGTTGCTAAGATTTGCATTGACATCGATCGAAAGAATTTATAGAGAACCATATTATGACCGAGATGAATCGCAGGAGGTCTACGGGGGATTTAAAAATATTTTTAATTTTGGTTTAAAAAACAATGCTTCAAAGGCTAAGGTGATTACTGATATCGCTGCACCTCAAGAAGTTAAAAAGGAGAGCACCTGAAATTTAACAAAAAAAGTAATTTATTAAAATTTAAGAGAAAAAATTATGAAAGAAAAAAATTGCATATTTTGTAAAACTCAAGATAAGTTGATTGCTATTCGATCAAAAGAAAATAGATGTGAAGATAGTTATGAGTGCCTCGAATGTGTAATAGAGAATTCTGTTAGGAGTAATTTTTTGGACCTTCCAAAGGAGGTAAAAATTTAAAATTGAGTAAGTATGATTATAGAATTTGAATATAAAGAAGATGAATTTTTTTTGCTGATTTTTTTGCTGGTGGGGATGTTAGAAGATTTAAACGGGATTTTTCAGATTTTTTTGATTTTCGCGACCCAAAAATAAAAAGGAAAGAGTTTAATAAAATACGAAAAACAGTTTTTCAAGAATTAATAGGGAAGCACGGTGAAAAATGCCAATTGCGACTTCATCCTGATTGTGGAAAATTAAAGAAGTTTGACGTTGATCATTTCATTCCACTTTCAACTAACGAACTTAACAAAAAGTTGCGCAATATGAAGCGTCTGAGCAGTAAGAAAGTTTCGGCGCAGAGCTTCGGTTCAGACAATATTAAAAACTTGCTTATTGCGTGTATTCGTTGTAACGCTTATAAAAAGCACAGAATATTTAAGTCAGTTAAAATTTATTAATGTGAATGTATTTTTATTTTTTACGGAACATTTTTGTTTGGGCGGGATTTTGATATAATATGTTTACAGAAATATAAAAAATATTATGGGAGAAATACTTCAGATTTTTCTTACTTCTTCTTTGACTATCGTTGGTGGTGTTTTTATTTATACTACGGGTGAAGTTTTGTCAAGGTTTATTATTGAGCCTATACATGAACAGAGGAAGCTTATCGGAGAGATTAGCGATACGCTAATTTATTATGCGAATATTTTTTATCATTATACTTCTATCGATTCTAAAGCAGAAAAGGCTGAAAGAGAGATTAGATCGCTATCTACCAGGCTTAGGGCAAAAACAGGGATAATCCCTTTGTATTCTACATGGGAGAAGTTGAAATGGGTTCCGACAGAAAGAGACATAAGCAAGGCTACTACAGCATTGATAGGGTTATCGAATTCTGTTTATGGCAAGGGTGGTCATGACCATGTAGAAGCTTATCGGAAAGAAATTTCAGAAGCATTAGACATAGATGTTCAGTAATTTTTAAACAAATCCATGAATATATATTTATATTTCATTATTGGCGCGGTTGTCGGGGGAGTTTTGGTGTGGCGGGTTTTGAGCCGGGGGAAGGCGGGCGATTCTGTTGTTGGTAGTAGTAGCGCCGGGGAGAGTGAAGAAGGCGGGGAGTTGTGAGACTGGATTCCCGCTTACGCGGGAATGATAATGATGAAGAAGGTTGTTTAATGGGGAGTTATAGGTGGTTAATGAGTAGATTGTTATATTTTTGGGTAGATTTGGCTGGTAGTTGTGTAGATTTAGATATTGTGATACCATATAAATATGGAAGAAAAACTGCTTACAATTGGTCAAGCTGCGGAATACTTGGGCGTTTCTCTGAATACGCTTCGCCGCTGGGATAAAAGCGGCCAGTTAGTCGCGATCAAAAAAGAGGGCGGGACTCATCGTTATTACCGTGAAAATGATTTGGAAATATTTGCCAGTGATTTAATGAAGTTTGCTTCGGAATGGATTCAGGATGGAATTGAATTTCCGGGCGCGTTCTATTGCCCGACAAGTTCAATTTTTAACGCAAGATTGACGAAGATGCAGGATGTCCTGATGCAGAAACCCGGATTTGAAGAATTATATTCTTTGATTGTTTTGATTGCCGGAGAAATCGGTGATAATTCATTCGCTCATAATTTAGGGAAATGGCCGGATACCGCGGGAATCTTTTTTGGCTATGATCTTGAAAAGCGAATCATTGTTCTTGCCGACAGAGGGTTGGGTATTTTAGCGACATTAAAGCAAGTTCGGCCGACGCTTTCAAGTCACGTGGAAGCGGTAGAAGTGGCATTTACAGAATTTATTTCCGGGCGCGCGCCGGAAAAGCGTGGTAATGGACTTAAGCTTGTCCGCGAGGTTGTTATTGATCAGCCAATTGATTTATTCTATACTAGCGGCGACGCGGAAGTGCGCATGAAAGGACATGATAAAGTATTTCGCGTTACGCGCGGTCAGCGTATCGTGCGAGGATGTTTGGCAAAAATAGAATTTTAATGCATTTAAAAAATATATGAAATTACAACTTGAAAAGTTTGGCAAAACATTAATTTCGCGGGAGTTGGGCCGGGAGGCTTTTAAGGCATTTCAGCCGACCCTGCGTGATCTTTCTGAAAGCGAAGAGCTGGAAATAGATTTTTCCGGCGTATTAACATTATCGCCATCGTGGGCTGATGAATTTTTAAGCTCGTTGCTTAATCAATTGGATGATAAATTAATACTTTTGCCGAGCAATAATCTTTCAGTGCAAGCGACGCTTAGAATTCTCCAGGAAGCTAATAAGCGGCCATTCAAAGTCAAGTCATAATAATTTTTAAACAAATCCATGAATATATATTTATATTTTATTATTGGCGCGGTTGTCGGGGGAGTTTTGGTGTGGTGGGTTTTGAGCCGGGGGAAGGTGGACGATTCTGTCGTTGGTGGCGGGGTTGGGGGAAGCGAGGAAAGCGGGGAGAAGGCTGGGTTGGTTGAAAGGCAAGCTAAGGAGAAAGAGGAAAACAAGAAGAAGATTATGGAATTTTTTGACTCTGTTTCTGATAAGCGGATAACCAATAATGATGTTGAGAAACTTTTGGGCGTAAGCGATGCCACGGCGACAAGGTATTTGGATGAGCTGGAAAAAGAAGGGCTGGCGCGACAGGCTGGCGAGGCCGGACGCGGCGTTTATTACGAGAAAATCTAAATTTTTCTTTTTTTTACCTTAAACGGCTCAACGGGAAATCTCGTTGAGCCGTTTAAGGTATGATCGCTGGGTCCTGGATCAGCTGGAGGCTTAACAGCGAAGATGTCGCCATAATTTTTTGCGGGGGTGCTAACCGGCACCCCCTATTTTTATTAGAATGAAACATATATTTGTCTCGTCAAGATACGCTAAGTGCCTTTTTGTACTGTTTCATGCCACCTGGTTTGAGCCCGAAACGCGTGATTCGCCCTGGATTTGAACCGAAATTACCCGATTTTATTACTGCTGCTTTCCAAAAGCGGTTTTTTTGTATAAGATGAAGATATAAAACTATCTAACGCAGTGTTAAAGTATATATGGAAAACAATTCATCGGAGGAAAACAAGTTTTATTTAGGGAGGCACAGCATAGCGGAATATAAATCCAACCGGGAAGCTTTGGAATCGGAAGACCCGGCTAAATCTTTTGACCGCCAAAATCAAATTTTTCCCGATCTTGCTCCGGAAGGAATTGAACTGGCGCGGGAAAGGGCAAGGGAGTTTTTTGCCGGTCTTAATCCCGAGACCGATGTTCTTTTTTTTGCATCAAGCGATATGGCGAGAGCTTTGGAAACAGCGAATATATATCGGGAGGTGGCTGAAGAATTAGGGTTTAAAGTTATTGAGCAGAAAGTGAGGCCGGGGAGCCTGGCGGAAAAAATCGGAGGAAATAAAATTCGGCCTGTTCCAAGCCTTTCTTTTGATATAAAAAATATTTTGGCTCAATCCGTTTTTAATCCCATGCGCGTGAAGAGTGAAATAAACTGGGAAGCTGTTCCGGATGAGGAAAGAAAAAAATGGGAGCAGGCGAGGGATATTATCGGCTCCGACGACCATGGATCTTGGGGAAGCAACTACCATTATCATTCAGCCGAGGTGAAAAAATTGTTTCCTGAGGTTGAAACAGCGGAGCAGCTTTATCATCAGCAATTCCGGCAGATAATTGAATTAATAAAATTCGCCAAAGAAAAAATTGATGAAGCAAAAGATATGAAGGAGTTTAAAGGGAAGAAAATAAAGGTAATTGGATTTGGCCATGAGAACTATCTTTCCTTCGCGCTGGAAAAGTATTTTGATGAGCACTCAATTGGCAATTGTGAAATGATAAATTTTAACATGAGTGGTGAAAAGATTTTTTTGGAAAAAAGAGGGGAAAAGAAAGAAATTGAGTCAGTAGAATTGACGGGGAAGATTGAAACGAAAACTGATAATCCAACATAAGAAAATAATGGATATTTTAAAAGAAATTTCTAAAACCAAATATATATTGCAATGGGGCGAGAAGTATTCAACTTTGAACGTTGATATGTTTGCCCGGCCTGTGATTAGTTATTCTGACATAATTAGCAACGATATTTCAGAGTATGTTTCTTATATTCTCAATAGGCAGACGGTCAAAGCTCTATATAGCGAGGAAGCTTTAAAGAAAATAGACGATGAACACGGGCGTTATTTTCTGAAGAAAGAAAGAATCGGAAAATTAATTAATGATTATGACAAGGCGGTTGAAGAATATAAAAAACTAATTGAAAGATTTAGCAAAATCAATTTTAAAAAGTTGTCGGATCAAAAGTTGGGAGGTTTTTTCAGGGAATACGCGGAATTTTCGGAAAGGAATTGCGCCTTGTTTAGGATGACAAGGTCGGAAGGCGAAACTGGGCCGAGTAAAAAAATAAAATCAGTTCTCAGGAAATATTACGGTAAAAATGAAGTTGAGGAAAATTTTCGGATATGTTCTGAATCAACGGAAGCTGATAAAATTGGCGAAGAAAGAGCGGCTTGGCTTGAAATTTTAAAATCTGGATGGAGTGAAAAGAAAATTGAGAAGTATATTATGGATTTTGCGGCGACTTTTGTTAATATCTATGATATTTCGCGCGCCCAAAAAATATTAAAAGACAAATTTCAGAAAGAGCAGAAAAATATTTTCGACATAGAAAAAGAAATCAATGGAGCAGTTGAAAGAAGAAAATTAATCCGGCAAAAGCAGAAAGCCATATATGCCAAGTGCCAAAATAATCAGGATTTGATTGACTATTCGGCAATGCTGCAGAAATTCGGCCCATATAGATTCAAGCTTAAATTTTGCTGGGCTGGTTTGGAATTAAATATTTTGGATTTTTTTATTGAGCTATGCGGGCGCATGAAAGTTTCCATGGAAGATTTTTTTGATTTGTATTTGATTGATGATGTTTATAAATTCTTTGAAACCGGCAAGGCGCTAAGCAGGCAGGAAATGAGCAATCGCTCTAAATGTATTTTGATTCGGGTTAAAAATAAGAAGTACGATATTTTAAGCGGCAAGGATGCCTTGGCGGTTGTTGGGCTGGTTGAAAAATCCGGGCAGGAACGCCATCAAGAATTGAAAGGCACAATAACTTTTTCAGGGTATGCGAAAGGAAGAGCCAGGGTTGTTCACTCGACTGATTTGGATAAGCTGTCCGGAATAAACAAGATATTTAAAAAAGGCGAAATATTAGTTTCAGAAGGAACTCAGCCGGCGATGGTTGTTTTGATGAAAAAAGCCGGCGCGATTTTGGCTGAAGTCGGAGGCCTGACATCTCATGCTGCCATTGTGAGCCGCGAATTTAGAAAACCATGCATAGTCGGGATCAGGAATCTTCTTTCTTCCGTAAAAGACGGAGATCTGGTTGAGGTTGACGCTGAAAACGGGGTAGTGAAAATATTGAAGCGCAAGTGATAGTGAAACAAAAATCGGCTTAGATAAGCCGCTTTTTATTTTTAAGGCTAAACGGCTCAACGGGAAACCCTGTTGAGCCGTTTGAGTTATTCCGGCATATGTTGAGCGTTTTTATTTATTGGTTCATGGCGTCTATGTCGTCCTGGTATTTGTTGGCTTGCGCCACAACGTTGTCGCCGTAGAACCTGTATTTGGTGTTGGTGCTGCCGCAAAAATATTTCATGGCAGCTGCCCATTCGCCCGCCGGCGAGGAAGCGCCGTCCGCCCCCAGTTTGATGGCGGCGGCAAGAAAGGCGTCTTTGATATTCCACGGGTCTGCCGGCTTGCCGGTGATCGCTGAAATTTTATTTTGATAGCTTGCCCAGGTTGAGGGGATGAACTGGGCAGGGCCCATGGCGCCGCCCCAGCCGATTTGCTTTCCGCCCGAATACATCGGGCAGGAGATTGGAGTGGTGTCCGGATCTCTTCCAAGGGCTTCTGTTATTTGCGAAAAAATTGGCTGGTCCCGTGTGGGGTTCATAACCACTTTCCAGCTTTTATTTGGCGGATCGCCGGGGCGGTTGCACGTTCCGATATTTTTCCCCAGGCTGGATTCCTGCGTTAAAATAGCCAGAAGAAAAGCCGCTCGCACGCCTGTCTGCCCTGACGCCCATTGGGCGATTTCAACGGCCTGGCCGAAATTAATTTGGTTGGGGACATCGGTTAATTGATAGAGGCGGTTGCGCAATTCTTGGGCTTTTTTCCGCGCGTCGCTTAAAATAGTCTGGTAATTGTTTTCCTCGCCCTTCGTTTGCTGCAATAGGCTGGCTTGCTGGCTCGTTGACTCATATAAGCTTTGCCGCTGCAGGCTTTGGATGGATAAAAAATTTTTGGTGTCATTCTGCTGGCCTGACAAGTTTTGCTGCTGCTGGTTCAATTGATTATTGATATCTTTGGCGTTATTAAGCATTTCTTTCAAGCCGTTGGAAATTTGAGCGTAGCCTTCAAAAGCGGAGGCGGCTTCCGATAAATTGTTTTTGGTTAGAAGAACAAGCAGGAGAGGGGGGAGGGGCGCGTCGTCTTGTTCCCGCATCAGCTGTATTGACTGGCCAATTTTTTCTTTTAGTTCTTCGCTTTTTGATTTGTTGTCGCTAATGGCGTCTTGCGTTTTGCTGATTCGGCTGCCTAATTCGCTGATTTGAATGCTGGCGGCTTGTATTTGCAGATTCAAAGACGCCTGCTGTTTTTGCAATTGGCTGATCTTATTTTGCAGAGTATTTTTTTCGCCTTTGATGCCGTTTAAATCTTTTTGATACTGGGCGATCTGGCTTTCTATTTCTTTGAGCTGCTGCTGCAGCTGCGCTTGCTCGTCGGCAGTGATGGCAAGAGCGTTCGGTTTTACCGGCGCGAGAGAAATTAAAATTGAAAATATTAATGCCAGAATTTTAACCCGGTTTGTATTTTTCATTTTTCAGAAACTTTTAAAATTAATTTTAGTGTGTTTATTAATTATCTCATAAAATTAATTTTTTTCAAAAAACTTAATGAAGTATATTTCCATTCCTGGCAGTGTGGGCTTGTCTGTTTTTTTGTTGACAAGAAAAAATTTAATCATTTAAGTTGAATTTAACGAGACTAAGGAGGGCTTTTCATGAATGATTTAGCCGGTTTTTTTCGCCGCTATGGCAGGGACATTGGCCTAGCTCTTTTTCTTTCAGTGTGCGTTGTTTTGTACGCCTGTTCTTAGAGGGTGCCATGCAAAAAGCGGCCGCAAAGAACATTATAAGAAATCCGTGGGAGTGGAGATTAAGGATTGTTTTAACCTTTAAAAATGGCACATACGACGGAAACATACCATGCAGTCCCTTTTTTTGCCGGGAAGAAACCGCAGGTTACAGGGCAGTTTTTTTAGGCGCGCTTGAAAAAAGGTGTCAGGCCCTGGGGATTGAGCTTGAAATTACCCGGGATGAAATCGAGATGATGGGACGCGATGAGGAATACCCCTTTGGCGATTCAAACCCAGCATTGGAAGCAATTTTCAGCCTGGCTGATCTTTTGCGTAGTTGGATGTGGCTTGCCAATACAGAACTCTGCCATCTGGAGCCGGCAGAAGACGGCCGGATCATTAAAAAATTCTGATTTTTGCCAAATTGTTCCCGCGCAATATGCGGGTTTTTTTTATTTATTCTGAGTAACGCCGAAAGTTTTTTTATTTTTGGTTATTTTGACATTTTGCTATGTTCGTGCTATTTTTAGTTTACTAAATTTATGCCCAGCAAGGAGGGCGCAGAGTGAATGCGTTAGCGGAGAAATATAAAGGCTATCTTGATATTGCCAGGAAATGCGGAGGCGGGGTTATTTTTGAAAGCATTGAAGCCTTGTCGTTGTGCATCCTTTACGTTTTAAAGGAGAAGGTTTCCTGGGTTGTCTCCAGGCATAAGCCGGTCAGCCAATATGGTGATTGGGTTGTTTCAGCCGGTGTGGTTGAAAGGGAATTCGGCATAATTGGCCGGGCGGTGGATAGCGAGCTTTTTCTGGCTGTGGTGCTTAAGGTAATATTTGCCACGTCTTATGAAAAGCTCCAGGCTACTCATCCGGATTTGCCTCCTTTTTATTGTCTGGCAGGCCCTGGGGGCTATATTGAAGACGCCCGTTTGCTGGATGTTTTAAACCAGCTTTCCGAAGATGAAAAAGGCTTGCTAGTGGAAATGGCCTCTGAGGTAAGCAGTGATAAAATCGATTTCATGTATTGCCTCGGAAGTGAAATCCAGCATGTCTTTTCCCAGATTATCAATCCAGTCCAGCCCTGAATTTATCAAAGGGCTTTTTTTATTTATTATTTTGCCTAAAAAAGGGAAGCTTGTCATTGACATTTCTTAATATTAATGATATTAATTTAATATTACAACCTGCTTATACGATTAAAAAATAGTTGAACATTTCATTCAAAAATAACCAAATTTTTTGCATAATTAAGGCAGTATAGCCTAAAGAAGGAGACAGTATGGATCCGATTCAGGCGCTTTTGTGCAGCATTTCGATTTATTTTAGCATTGTTTTTGCGGTGGTGCTGGCGGTGCTCTTCTTTTGCTTTGTCCTGGATATGATTGCTAAGAAGCGCGTTGTTGGCTATGTCCTGGGATTTGCTATAGCCGCTTATGTCGGTTTGGCGATTTTCGGGGCTACTGATTTCGGCGGCAATAAATTGGATGACTGGGCTTGGAGATGGAAATCTTCTCGCTCGATTGCCAGGGCTGAAAAGTTTTTTGACCCGGCTCTTATCAAAGTAGTTGAGGCGCGTTTTAACAATGTGCCTGAACGGTTTGATTCGGCCTTTGGCAGATGGTCTGACGAAAGCCGGGTAATCAAAAAAGGCCGAATAGCCTATTTGCCGAAATCCTCGCTGTCGTCTTTTGTGCCAAGCTTCCGCTACCAGGAAGAGCGGGCTTCAAACGGTAACGGGTCAATCTCGCTTTCTGTTCTTAGTGATCCTGCGCACGAATCTGGCTGTACGGAAAAGAGCGTTGAATTCGTGTTTCGGGCTGGTAAATTGGTTGAGGTCGTTGCCTATTTGTCTGGTGAGTATGACGACGGCACAACGGTTTACTTTTCCGCGAAGGGCAGGCCGGAGGTTGTCTATAATTATCGCGGCACCCCCCTTCCTGCGAGAAGCGAACCGGAAAACGCTTATAAGATGGCTGCCGGGAAGCTACAGAAAATGAACGTGAATGAATTCCGGCGCCAGCGCAAAGATGCTGGCCTGGTCCCGCCACGTTAAAGAACTTTTGTTTGTCTGCCATAAGGCAGAGCCCCGCATCAACCAGCGGGGCTTTTTTATTTAAAATCTTTACAAATATGGCTTTATAATGTAGTCTTGCAGAAGCATAAATATGAGGAGGGTTTATGGGTTGCGAAAACTGCAAGAACGGTTCTGGTCAGGTTTACAGCATAATAGAGAAAACGCCTGGCGGCTTGCGGACTAAATTTGTCAGCCGTGAAGTCGCTCTGGCCTCTGGCGCCTATTGCGAAAAGCACGACATCCCTCATACTATTTTTGATTGGGGTGAAAAAGGCGCTTGCGTGATGTGCGTTGATGAGATGGTACGGGAGAATGAATATCGGGCAATTGATTTGCTCAGTATATTTCTAGACAACCTGCCGATTTTAGAGTTTGCCAGATTGCTGGAGCGGTTTAAGGCTATTCAAGAAATAGTGGCGGATAGCAACGAAACCTGTCTGTTGAGAGCCCTGGCAGTCCGGGCAAAATGCGTTGACTTAACAATTGATAAAGTTATGGAGCAGGTTATTGAAGCGCAAAGCGTTGACATAATCCTGCCTTGCGATTATTAAGCCCATCCGCGCCAATTGGCGTGAGGCGTCCTGCATAGCATTGTGCGGGATTTTTTTTATTGTCCCTCCCTTTTTAAAAGGGAGGCTAGGAGGGATTTTTCCAATTTATTGAGAACGGTTTTTCTAGAGAGAACCGTTCTCTTGGTATTGAAAATTTTTGCATTAAAAAAGCCCCGTTAGGCGGGGCGGGGAATTTATTTTTCAGAAGGCGGCCAGGTAAGTTTACACTTTGCCATTTCGCGTATGAGTTCCAGCAGCTTTTCCGCTGGTACCTTGCAGGAAATTGAGGTATAGTTGTTGGTTGAAATTTGCATCAGGAGAAAGGCGATCTTTTGCTCGTCTTTTTTATAAAGATGCGCTTGCTTGCGCGGGTCCGGGCCGCTGAAAATAGTTGAGCAGTGGTCGCAGATACCGCAGGATATGCCGCGCCAGGTGAATTTTTTCCAGAGCGGCCACTCAAGAGCTCCCGGGTCTTCCGGCGGCCTGCAGATTGAAAGGTTGGCGCCACTCCGAAGAAGGGAATCCCTAAGGTAATTATAGAGAGCTGTAATCCCGGCCAGGGGCATGGCATCCCAGGATTTGGCCGCGATAACCAGTTCAGTCAGGTTTTCCAAGGGAATGCCGTTTTTGATAAGGCCGTCGGTGTGGAGCGCCAGGGCCTTAACAAAATCAAAGATATTTTGGAGATCCCGCCCGGACATGTCGCAGTGGCTTTTTACGCTGAAAAATGAAATCAGCGGCTTAAGGCGCGCGCAATCAATATCCGGCGCGGAGAAGTAGTCGGTGAAAATATGCGATTCGCTGTTCTGGTCAATTTTGAGCGTGATAGATGGCAGGATGTCTCTTGCCAAAAGGCTCCTGGCCAGTTTTCTCAGCTTTGGCGATGTTTCGTTTTGCTTTTTTTCATCGCCGACGCTGATGAAAAAATCAGCCGTCTCAACACAATTTGCCAGGCTGTAGTGGAATTTGGCATTCTCTTTGAACGTCCTGGCAATGTCATGGAGCAGGCCTTCGGCGACCACTTCCAGGTGGCTCCCGACGTAGAGCGCAGTCAGCTCGCTTAAACTTTCCACGTCCTGCCTGATTTTCTTTCCAACGTTCATGCAGTTCTCCTTTTTCTGGCGCGCTCGCGCATTCGGCGCTTGGCGCAAAGGATATTTGGCTGTTACAAGCAGGCTAATCTCAAAATAGGCCGCTGTCAAGGTTTAATGGAGACAGTCAAAGAGTTTAATTTAACGGGGTCAGACCCCGTAGAAATAGAAAACTACGGGGTCTGACCCCGGAGAGTTTGAGTTTTAGCTTTACGCGCCGGGGGGTTTGCGGTAAAATTAAAATAGTTAATTACATTGAATTTACAATGAAAAAAAAGGAATTAAAAACTAGCATAGTAATTTATCAGGCTAAAAATGGAGCAATTGAACTTAAAGGAGATTTTCGGCGTGAAACATTTTGGGCAAGCCAGGCTCAAATCGCTGAAGTTTTTGCCGCGGAACGCTCGGTCATTACGAAGCATATAAAAAATATTCTTAAAGACAAAGAACTTGATGAAAGTTCAGTATGTGCAAAATTTGCACATACTGCTGATGATGGAAAAACGTATCGGGTCCAATATTATAATTTGGATGTTATTCTTGCTGTCGGATACCGGATAAATTCCGTTCGGGCTATTGAATTTAGAAAATGGGCAAATAGAGTTTTAAAAGAGTACTTAGTGCAAGGTTATGTTATAAATCGGAAGCAAATCACGAAAAATTATGATGCTTTTATGCAGGCGGTTGCGAGTATTCAAAATCTTTTGCCAGAACACATTGCGCTTGATCCAAAATTGGTACTTGAACTTATCAAGGAGTTTGCTAGTACCTGGGTGGCGCTAGATGCTTATGATAAAGACGCGCTGACTGCGATCGGAATAACCAAAAAATCAATTAAATTAACAGGTCAAGAGTTGGCTGGGGCAGTGGCTAGGCTTCGCGAAGAGTTGATTAAAAAAGGCGAGGCTACAGAGTTATTCGCTCAAGAAAAAAGAATCGGAAACATTGAAGGTATTGTTGGAAATGTGATGCAGTCTTTTGGTGGCAAGTCGGTATATTTGACTATTGAAGAGAAAGCGGCTCATCTTCTCTATTTTATGGTTAAAAATCATCCGTTTAATGATGGGAATAAGCGAAGCGGCGCATTTGCGTTCGTGTGGTTTTTGCGCAAGGCGAAAATAAAAGGAGCGAGAAATATAAATCCAAGCGCGCTTACCGCATTGACGCTTTTGATTGCGGAAAGTCATCCTAAGAAAAAAGAACAAATGACTGCGCTTGTTACAACATTATTGTCAGTGAAAAAATAACCGGGCATATGATTTATTTGATAGGCGGGCCGCCGAAATGCGGCAAGACAACTTTAGCTAAAAAATTATCCAAAGAACTTGGGGTATCTTGGATTTCGTCTGATACTTTGCAATCCGTGGCGCAGGCGTATATTGAGAAAAAAGATTATTCTGAGAGATTTCCATGGAGCGCGATTAGAAAAGAAACCGGCAGAAGCAATGACGCGGCATATGAAAAATATTCAGCAGAGGAAATAGTTGGTTTTTATAGAAAACAGGCAAAAGCAACATATCCGGCAATTGAGATGGTTGTTGTTTCAGAATTGAATGACGGTAACGATTATATTATAGAAGGTTACCAAATTGAGCCGGAGTTCGCGGCTTTTCTTGTTGGGAAATATAAAAATGTAAAAGCAGTTTTTCTTATAAAATCAGATGAGGAAAAGTTTGTCCGTGATGTCAAGAAGACAACAACCCCGAATGATTGGATTATTGCCAGGACTGAAGATGAAAAAACATATGAAAAGATAGCCGAAATGATAATGGAATATGGGAAAGTTATAGCCAGTGAAGCGCAGAAGTATAATTTAAAGGTATTTAATTTGGATGATGAGTTTGAAGGAAAATTAGGGGAAGTCGCGAATTATTTTAAATCGTAATTTAAAAGCATGAAAAAGCAATTGGATATTGAATTTGAAAAAGCAGTGAAGTTTCTGGCGGAATATCTGCCGGCTTCGGCTGAGAAAACCAGAAAACCGATTCTGGCCCACGACATCCGGGTCGGCGCCGGGCTTTATGAGAGAAGTTATTCGCGCGATATTATTTTAGCCGGGCTTTTGCACGATGTATTGGAGTTTTCTGAAATAAGCTATAAAATGCTTGAAAAAGAATTTGGGGAAAATGTTGCCAAGCTGGTTTCAGCCTGTTCAAAGGACAGGTCAATTGAGGATCCAGAGAAGCGGATTGAAGAGCAGATAAAAAGATGCGCCGAGGCGGGAAAAGACGCGCTAATTGTTAAAGCCGAGGATATTTTAGACAGCTTTAAATATTACACACGAGAGAACAACGAGAGCGAGCTTGAATACTGCCGGAAGAATGCTGAGGAAATCAGTAAGTATGTGGAAGATAATTTTATGGATGAGATTTTTGTGGAGTTGGGGGAGTTTAACAAAGAGAAAGCCGCAAAACCCTAAACGGCTCAACAGGGTCTTCCGTTGAGCCGTTTAGCGAAACCGCCGTTATGGGCGGTTTTTTTGGCTTGTTGGCGGATAAAAAATGTTTTATACTTAAACGAAAAAAGGGATGGGCTGGAGATGGCAATGACGGGGGCCGATGTGCGCCAAATTTTGGGAGAAGAGCGAATCGGGCAAATCTGCCATGAACATGGATTGACAGAAGAAGATATACAAGAGGTTTATGGAGTCTTAGGGGGTGCTTGGCCAGGCTTGGTGGGAGTTTTTCATCAGAACATCCAGATGATCAGGGCAACCGGGGGTAATTTGCATCATGATCAGATTTTTGCCGCGATGGCCCAGATACGACAGGAACTTGCCGCAAAGCAGCAAGAGAAAAATTAGTTTCATGTCTATTTAGTTTACGCCTCATCTTCGGGGCTTTTTTTTATTTGATTTTTTGAATTTAATTTTTTGAGAACTGCTCTCCCGAGGAGGACGGTTCTCTAGCATTGAGATTTTCGCTTGCAGAGTATTTTTTGACAATTGATGATTTTTTTATATAATTAAATAAATGAGTTCTTCATCTTATCTTCACGGAGGTGGCAAGGTGTACGAAATTCGGCCGTGGAAAAAGCCCGGATGCGAATTGACTATTTATCCTGGCAGCCTGACTAGCCGGGAGACTTTTTCAAGGGAAATTAATCAAGCCCACGGAGAAGGCGGGGGCCTGAATGCCAACTACCGGACTGTCGAAGCCCTGGCAATCGTTGCTAACCGGCTGGGTCAGCACGGTTTGGTGTATGGCACTGACTTTGTCTTTAAGACCGGCGATATCGACGGGATGAGCTTTGACTTCTGCGACGAAGCATCCAGGGACCGCGCCCGGGGCATCCTTGCGGATACTGTGCTCTCCGAAGCCGCCTGATCCGCAAGTTATCTGAAAAGTTCAATTCCGCCGCACGATGTTTGTGCAGCATTTTTTATGACAGATTTTTTGATTGACAGGAGAGATGCTGCGTGGTAGTTTTTTAAAAAAGCTGTGAAACGGAGGTTTTCGCATGGCGGAAAAGGTTAGGCTATTTTTTTGGGAATTGTATTGCCGGGTTTCCAACTGGAATGCCGAGAGGATCCGCAGGCTGGCTGGCTATGGGCCGCCGCTTCTGATGTACAAAAAACTGGCTTATGAGTTGGTTGAGGAGGGAGAATTGTGCTGTCTCTCTCTTCGCAGCGGACATCAGATGCTTCTTCTTGCGGCTGTAAATTATTTGGCGGACACGCGTGACCGCGGGGCGGTTCCCGGGCTGAAAAAGCTTTTCTTTAAATACGTGCCAGGAGTTTCTAAATATAAAGGCGCGGAATCGCTTTTCTTTGCCGACGGAGTGTTGACTCCTTTGTACGGGCCGAATGATTATTTGCCAGGTGTTGTGCAGCGCCAGACCATGGAAGTTCTTTTAAAGCTGATGACCAAGGAAGAGGCGCGGGAGTTTATCCTCAAGGTTCTGTTGTCGCACAAGGCTCATTTGTATCAGGTCTATTTCAATGATGAAACTCTTTGGAAGATCAATGAGTTTGCCCTTAAAAATAACCTGGAAGAAATTCTCAGCCTTCTACCCCAGGAACTGGCGGTTTAAAACTGCTTTTGCAACAAAAAAGTTAACTGTATCCCTTGCTAGCCAGGGGATTTTTTTTATTAATTCAATTTATTGAGAACCGTTTTTTACAGGAGTCCGGTTTTTTTTGATATCAATCCTAGTAAACGGATATTTTTGTTTTGGCCGAAATTTTGGTATTATTGGAAGAATAAAGGAGAGGGAATTTATGGATTTTGAATTGCTGAGAAAATTGAAAGAATGGAGGAACGAAACCGCGCGGAAGGAGGGCGTGGATCTTTTCCGTGTTTTGCAGAATAAAACTCTGGAAGATATCGCGGAAATGCTGCCCAAGGCAAAAGGCGATTTGCTGGCTATTAAGGGAATCCGCGAGCGGAAGTTTGAAAAATATGGGGAGGAAGTTTTGGCGCTGGTTAACGGGAATTGCGGTGCGGAGCTTGAAGAAGAAGAGGGGGAAAAATTATATACAGTCAGCAAATTTCTTAATTTTGTTAATAATAATCTGAGAGGTTTTGGCGCACGCATCCAGGGGGAAGTTAGCAGTTTTGATTTGCGGGGCAGTTATCTTTTTTTCTCGCTCAAAGACAAAGAGGACGGAAGTTTGTTAAGCTGTTTTATGTGGAGTAATAATTACCAGCTATGTGGAGTTGATTTGGAGGAAGGCATGGAAATTATCATCAACGGTTTTCCTTCGGTCCATAAGCCGACGGGAAAATTAAGCATGCAGGTTGCGGCTGTTGAACTGGTCGGCGAGGGCGCCTTGAAAAAGGCTTACGAGGAGTTGAAGAAGAAATTGGAAAAAGAAGGTTTGTTCGCGCAGGATCGCAAGAAGGAAGTCCAGCCGCTTCCCGGAAAAATCGGGCTTATAACTTCTGAAACCGGGGCTGTAATTCATGATTTCCAAAATAATTTGGGCATTTATGGTTATCAAATAAAATTTTTCAATTCAAGGGTTGAAGGGCAAGCCGCGGTTTCGGATTTAATGGCAGCGGTTGAGTATTTTGACAAGCAGGATATAGACGTTCTTGTTATAATACGGGGAGGAGGGAGCTTGGAGAGTCTGCAGGCGTTTAACAATGAGATGCTGGTGCGAAGGATAGCCGCTTGCCGGATGCCGGTTATTTGCGGGATAGGGCATGACAAAGATGTTCCGTTGGCTTCGCTGGTTGCTGATATGGGAGTTTCAACGCCGACTGCGGTGGCAATTTACCTGAACAGGACCTGGGATGACGCGATAAAACGGCTGGCGGTTCTTGAAAGGGATATTTTGTATAAGTATCAGGGGATATTGCAAAAGGAAAAATATTTGCTTGAGGAAATGGCCGGAGGCTTGCGGAAATATTTCGGGATGATTTTCCAGGAATTTGACGGGATTAGGCACAGGCTTAAGAGCATTTTGGCGGACATCGGCTATGATATTAAAAATATGAGAAGGGCGCTGGATGATTCGTTTAGCCTGCTTTTTAAGAATTTTAAAAGAAATTTAGAGGACAGGAATAGTTTTTTAAAGGAAACAGGGAAGAAACTGGAAATTTATGATCCTATGCGCCAATTAAAACTTGGTTATAGCATTGCCAGCGCAGGCGGGAAAGTAATTAAAAGCGCAAAGCAAGTTAAAGAAGGGGATCAGATTAATGTCCAAGTTTCAGACGGCAAGATAGAGTCAATTATACAAAAAATTAATAAATAAATTAATAAATAAAAAAATATGACAAAAAATACACTTAAAGAATCGTTAAAAAAATTAAAAGGCATTATTACCTGGTTTGACCAGCAGGAGGAGGTTGATGTTGAAGCCGGGCTGGAGAAAGTTAAGGAAGGGGCGCAATTGATTAAAGAAAGCCGCGCGGAATTGAAAAATCTTGAAAATGAGTTTGAGAAAGTGGAAAAAGACTTGGCAGACGAGGCAGGCGGCGCGGAATAGTTTTTTGCTCAGCGCGGCCTCAGAATAACATTCCAACATTCTTGAGAATGTGAGAATGTTGCGTAAGTTTGGCAAATGTCAAAAATCAAAACCCCAAAGCAAATAGAGAAGCATTTTAAGGGAGTGGCGAACCATCGCCGGATTGAGATTTTATTTTTGATTGCAAAAAATGACGGAATTACGGTTGAGAAAGTTGCCGAAGCATTGAAATGCAATTTTAAGACAATTTCCGAACATATCCGCCGTCTGGTTCAAGCCGGATTGGTAAATAAGAAATATCAGGGAAGGCAAGTTGCGCACAGTCTGTCGCCTTACGGTAAGAAAATTTATTCATTTATTATAACATTCCAACATTCTTGAGAATGTGAGAATGTAAAAATATGGAAATAAGGGGATTAAAAATTGAAGATGCGGAAAATCTTTTAGTCTATTTTAAAAATTTGGTTTTGGCTGACCCGGAAAGGGCTGAGCGTGTTAGCGACGTGGAAAAGTTTAGCGTTGAAGATGAGAAGAACTGGATTGGAGAAAGGCTGGAGGGTGAAAAAGAAAAGGAAGTTTTTGCTTTGTGTTGCGAGAACAACGGCAGAATTGTCGCGCAAGGGGAAGTTGAGAGGCAGAAGAGATGGATTGAACGGCATGTGGCAGAAATACGTTTTGGGGTTTTGCCCGGTTATGAAGAGCAGGCGTTTGAAATGGTTGAGTCTCTTATCCGGAAAGCGAGAGAGAATAAAATTGAGGTTTTGGTTTATTTTCATCTGGCTTCACAGAAAGCAGGATTATCTATTATCAAAAAAGCTGGTTTTTCCAATGCCGGAGTCTTGGAAAAATATTATAAAAAAGATGAAGAATATATTGATAGAATTTATATGAGTTTGATTTTGTAAGCATGGAGAAGCAGATAAAATTGCATGACAGGGAGATTAAATATACCCTTAGAACGAGCAGGAAGGCCAGGCGGATGCGTCTGGTTGTTTCTTGCGACGGAAGCTTGACCGCGACCAAACCATTTGGAATTAGCGAGAACGCGGTTGAAAGATTTATTCTGGAAAAATCAAAATGGATATTTTCTAAGATCGATTATTTTAAAAAATCTGATTTTAAAGTATTTGGGAAAGGCCACAGAAAATATCCAGAGAGTAAAAGTGATGCTTTAAAATTTGTTGGGGAAAAAATTTCCCATTTTAATAAATTATATAATTTTAGATTTAATAAGATAAATATAAAGAACCAAAAGACCCGGTGGGGGAGCTGTTCGGGAAAAGGCAATTTAAATTTTAATTACAAGATTTTATTTTTGCCCGCGCGAGCCGCGGATTACATTGTTGTCCATGAATTATGCCATTTAAAAGAAATGAACCACTCCAAGAAATTCTGGAATTTAGTCGCGCAGGCTGTTCCCGATTGGCTGGAGGTTAGAAAAGAGTTGAAAAAAACAATGATTGGACATTGATTGCGAAAAGAGGCCAATTGAGGGATGGATTAGGAAAAAGATTGATTTTTTTCATGATATGCGGTATGATTAAGGTGATGAAAAGAAACAAAGAAGAATTAGAAATCAGCCAAAGGCTGGTGCCTCTTCAGGAGTTCTTGGAATCTTATAATCAGAATATTCCAGCCGGTTTTCCACGCGCTTCTGTTAAGAATTTAAAAAAATTTCAGGATACATATCCGTCGCTTTTTAAGAATGGAGAGATGTGGTCGGTTGCCGTGCACAGGAAGAAAATAATGGACTGGCTTCCCGGACATAACAATAACGCATAACCCGTTGAATATTAATTTACTTAATACCCCTTTTGGGGTATTTTTGTTTGAAAAGAATGTCTGGATTGACAAAAATAAGATAATATACTATTCTTATTTTAACTTATATCTCTTTGTTAGAAGAAAAAAAGGAGATCACTGTGCCTGATAAAGTGAAAATGTTTTTGGATCGCGTGCACAGCGTTGTCGCTGGGGAAGCCGCAGATAAGATGTTTGACCAGGTTTCTCAGGGGATTGGAGTTTTATCCGCAATTTATTTTCTACTCCATAAATTGTCCGGGGAAAAGATTGGAGCGATTCTCAACGAGGATTTAGTTGCCAGCCTGCTGACTTTTTCTTGGTCTGATAGCACTACGGACCGGATGGTCAATGAGTTGAGTAAACGCAAACATTTTCTTTCCTGGTATATGATTTATTTGTCTGAAAGTGGTTTGACCGATCTTAAGCAGACCGCTTTTGACGAAATGACAAGACTCGCGCGCACTCCAGACGAGATGATAATGCTCGCCAAGTGCAGCCACCCGCTTCTTTCTCAAAACATCAGAGATGGAAGCAGGGAGATGGTTGAAAAATTTTTTGACGATTTTTTGATGCTACCGGAGCATTAGTCTCCGTGATCCAAAATAAATGCGAATTGGCACCAGGGTATTATTCTGGTGTTTTTTATTTCTGGCTGTCCTCGCCTGCAAGGCGGAAGCGGAGAAAAAACCGCCGAAGTCCACCCTGAAATGGCAGAGATTCATTTTTACTAAAAATTTGAGGCAGGATAGATTTGTTGTGCAGATGGGGATTTTAGTTTAAAATTATGGGAGAATCATTGCTGATTAATTAAATAAAAATATATGAGAAAAAACAATAAAATAAATGTCAGCTATTTAGCTAAAAATATATCTATTATTATCGGGCTTGTTTTGATTTGGCGCGGGGTTTGGTATGTGCTTGATTCGCTGGATGTTCTGTTTTTCGGCGGCAGCCATGGCTGGACAGCATTGGGTGGTGTCGTTCTCGGGCTTCTTATTATTTATTTGCCAGACAAGGATTTAAAAGAAATTGAGAAGCTATAAAATATGGAAATAAAAAATATTTTGAAACTTATTATTGCCATTATTGTTTGTGAGCTTGCCGGAATAGCCGGCGCGATTTTTACTGCCCCCTCCATTTCTGGCTGGTACGCGGGTTTGGCGAAGCCGGCTTTGACGCCGCCAGCTTGGGTTTTCGGACCGGTGTGGACGATTCTGTTTGCGCTTATGGGCATTTCCATTTTTCTTGTTTGGAAAAAACATTCTAATATTCTTGAGAATGTGAGAATGTTGCGGGTGTGGAGATGGGGAGTTGCTTTTTTTATTCTTCAGCTGGTTTTAAATGTTTTTTGGTCAATCATCTTTTTCGGACTGCGTAATCCGGGCGCGGCGTTTATTGAAATCATTTTCCTTTGGCTGGCGATTGTTTTAACAATCATTGCTTTTTATAGGGTTTCTCGCCCGGCAGTCTATTTGCTTTTGCCCTATATCCTTTGGGTAAGTTTCGCGGGGTATCTTAACTATTCTATTTGGCAATCGTCAATCGGCATGGCGAAACAGGTTCCTTGCACTATGGAAGCCAAACTTTGCCCGGACGGTTCTTATGTTGGCCGGGTCGGGCCAAATTGTGAATTCGCGTCATGTCCTGCTGCAAGCTCAGAATAATTTTCTGGCAGAAATTAAATTACAGCAGGCAGATTGACAAGAAAACATAAAAATAGGAAGAAAAATATTTGATTATAACAATAAATTACAGGGGGGAAAAGTCTTCGTTTTTTGTTAAATATAAAAAAGTTTTTTGTTAGATATAAAAAAAGCCACAGACATTTTGTCTTAGGCTTTGGGTATCGGATGGATATTCTCAGTGTCTTTCCTAGTGCTAAATTCAGGCTGGGTGGATAGTAAATTTCGGAAGAGGGTGTTTTTTTCCGCGCTCCATGTTGAAAAGTTCAGCCAGTTTTATGACAGTCATTGCCATGATAACTAAGTCATGCCAAAAAGGGTTGGCTTTTTCATAATATCGTTTTTCAAGGATTACTATGCGTGAATCATACATTGGTATGATGCCTTTATATTTCGCTTGCCAGATGCCGGTTATCCCGGGCCTGTATTGCATTCTGATTTCTAAATCCTTTGGCAGAAACCGGCCGAGTCTTAGGGGGTCGGCAATTTCTGGACGGGGACCAACGAAGCTCATTTCTCCTTTCAGGATATTCCACAACTGAGGGAGTTCATCTAGGTTTGTCCGCCTGAGCCAGAAGCCGATTTTAGTTACCCGATGGTCTGTTGCAAGCGGGAGATCATCAAGGATAACTTTTGTTCCGCTTTTCATGCTGCGAAACTTGTGCATTTGAAAAACTTTGCCACCGCGGCCAATTCTTTTTTGGGAGAAAAAAACGGATTTGCCATCACTAATGTAAATTAAGGCGGTGATTGCCAACATAATAGGTGATACGATTAGCAGAATTAAGGTAGCCAAAACGACATCTCTTAGGCGCGTGAAGAAATCTTTCAAAATCGTACTCCTTTTCGTTTTTTTATTTTACAGCTTTATATCAAAGTTCTTGCCAGTAACGTTATTACATAATACATCAAAATTAGAGTTTTGTCAATATAATCGCTCCCAGATATTTTTCTTAATTGAATTAATTTTAATTTTTGGGTAAGATGGGATAAGATTTTTTGGCAAAAAAAGATTAATCATTATAAAAAGATGGAAATTAAAAAGATTATTGTATAATTTTAGCGCTTTTTCTTTCAAAATAGCGGCGGCGATTTTTCTGGAATTTTCACAAAAAATTTACTATAAAGTTTTTCCGGAAGAAAGAGCGGCGCCGTGGAGATTTTTTAAAACAAATTGTCTTTAAAAGATAAGGCGGGTTTCCGGCTCTGGAATAATCAGTTGCGATTGGTGTATTATTAAAAGAGTGTTAAATGGATAAATATTTCTAATGAATATTTTTGTTAGATGGACAATTATTTTACTCGTTGTGGCAAGCATCATTTTGCTTGTTTTTCCGGTTTCTTGGTTCCCTTCTTTTTACGACGTCCGCTATATGGGCTGGATAGGGCTAGGGGGCGCGGCTTTGATTATTATTTTGCCTTGGCTGGCCCGCGTCAAAGAAACCGCGCCGGACGCCGGCAGGAAAAATAAAGCAGCGGATTTAATGCAGATGTTTTTGGCTCTTATGGTTGCCTCAAACGCGCTTGGAGACCTTGGGCTTTATAAACTCTATCTCTATGGATTTGAGTATGATAAAGTGCTGCATTTTTTCACCCCGTTTTTAGGAGCTCTTCTAATTCCATTTATTTTAAATTTGCGGTGGGGAATACGCAAATCATATGCTGTCTTGGCGACTTTCGTGATAGTCGTTGTTTGCGGCGCGGGCTGGGAAGTGTTTGAGGTTGCAGTTGATTTTGTGCTCAAAACTCATATTTCTGGGGTTTATGGCCTTAATGTCAGTAGAGATACGGCGTTTGATTTTATGTTTGATGTTTTGGGTGTAGCGCTCGGCTTGTTTGGCAGCTTTTTCTTAAGAGGTTATTTTATTGGTGAAAAGAAAATTGAGAAAGCAAATTTTTTAACTGCTACTGCCGCAGCTTCTGTTTTTTTGGTGGCGGTTGGGTTTTTTGCGTCTTATGCAAAAATGTAGCCTCTTGACAAAATTTTAAAGTTGATATAACATTCAAATATACATTTGAATGTTTTTTTATGGATAAAAAATTAACGGATAAGAATTTAAACAAGCTGGCTAAGCTTTTGCAGGTATCAGGCGATAAGAGCAGGCTTAAGATTCTTTGTCTTCTTTTTGCGAAGAAAAAAATTTGTGTTTCCATGATTGCGAGAGAATCCGGTTTGAGCATCGCCAATGCTTCGCATCATTTGAGAGTTATGGCCAGAGCCGGCCTTTTGGAGCCAAAAAAAGAGGGTAAAGAAGTTTGTTATTTTCCCGTTAAAAGCAGGCTGGCGCTGGATTTAAAAAGATTTGTTTGCCGGCATAGCTGAAATATCAAAATTATATTAATTTCTTTGGTTAGAGGATTGTTTTTCCATTATTCAGGCAAAGCAATAGTTTAATCACGGATTTATAAATATGGCGAAAAATGAGATTATAATTTATTCAACTCCAAGCTGCCATTTTTGCGTTTTGGCGAAAGAATGGTTTACGCAAAAAGGAGTTGAATTCAAAGATGTTGATGTTAGCCGCGATCAGGATGCGGCTAAAGAGATGATTGAGAAAAGCGGCCAGATGGGAGTTCCGGTTGTTGAAATAAACGGGGAATTGATTATCGGTTTCCGGCCGGATGTGTTTGAGGGATTGCTTAAGAAAGACTAGTAAAACAGCCAACCTATTTATTAAAAACACGGCTATTCTAAAGCCGTGTTTTTTTGTCTGTTTTTTCGCAATATCGCGGGATTGGTTTTTTGCGCAAAAATACGTGAAGTTTTTATATCGCCAGACAGCTTTTGAGCCCGGTTTAAAATTTTTCGGTAAATTTTTTCGTAGCCATCTGCCATTTTTTTCGCGTTGAAATTCTCCAAAGAATGCCGGCGGCAGTCTTCTCTTTTAATTATTTTAATCCGGGAAATCGCTTCAATCATTTCGTCAGTGTCGGAAACCACAAAGCCGCTTTTTCCATGGGCAATGATCTCCGGAATAGAGCCTTTATTAAAGGCGACAACCGGACAACCACAAGCCATTGCTTCAATTAATGTCAGGCCGAAAGGTTCCGGCCAGGTTACCGGGTGCAGGAAGCAAAGAGCTTTTTCCATAAGTTTATTTCTTTCCGTCTCATCCACCTCGCCAATCCAGCGGATAGTTTCTGAAAGGCGCGGGCCGACATATTCCCGGAAATACGGAAGATCGTATTGCTCCAGTTTAGCGGCGATGATAAGCGGCATATTTAACGCGCAGGCTGCTTCAATTGCGTGATGGGTTCCTTTTTCCATGGAAATTCTCCCGACAAAAAGAAGGTAATCATCAGGTTGGGCGGAGAAAGGAAAATGCTCCATTTGCAAGCCGTTATAAACTGTTCCAATTAAATTGATGTTCGGTACGCGTTTTGCCTGGTTTTTGGAAATTGTGACCAGTGGCGGTTTTTTGAATGTTTGGAAAATAATCCGGTTTTCCGTTAAAAGCGGGCCGTGTAAAGTCAAAACAACCGGGGTTGCCGCGACATTGGCTAAAGTTAGGCCAAGCGGGCCAGTGTGATCATGGATGATGTCAAATTCTTTTTGCCGTTGGTATGCCAAGCCGACGTTCAACAAAGAATAGATATTTAACCCATAAGTATTTTTTAGGCATGCTTCACGCAAGCCGCGCGGATAAATGGAAACCAATTTGGCGGAAGTTATTGAATCTCCGCTGGCAAACAGGGTTACTTTATGTCCGCGCCTGACAAGTTCTTCGGTCAGGGCATGAACAACCCGCTCCGTTCCGCCGTATTTTTTTGGCGGCACACGTTCTATCATTGGCGCTATTTGGGCGATTTTCATGAGTTGAATTTTAAATATAAATGATTAAAGATTAATGAAAGCCAGCGCATTTTATTGCGCGAGGCATTTTTTTGCGGTAAGCTATAGAAAATAAGAGATGTTATGATTAATATGCAAAAGAATAAACTTTGGGAAATACTGGAATCTCGTTATGGGAAAGCTGGATCAAATGCGGTCCAGAAATTTGGCAATGGTTATTTTAACGGCATTAGGGGCTGGCAGATTCCTGAAGATGAATTACGGCAGGCAAACAAAGAGGAAAAATTATTAACAATGGATCTTGATTTTCCGGGAACGAAATGCAAATTGGACTGTATTTATTGTTTTGCCAAAATTGGCGAGAAAACAGGAACATATTATCGGCCGCATGCCGGAGACGCGCCACTTTCGCTTGAGGAAGTGAAATCGGCTGTCCGGGAAGCGAAAGGACTGGGTCTTAAATATATTAAGGTTATTGGTTATCGCGAAGCGTTTGAAAATCCTGATTTTTTGGAGTTCGTAGATTTTATCAGCGGTTTGGGAATCCATATTGTGGTTTTCACCGCTGCTTATACGCTTGGTGAGGAGAATTTTGGCGGAGATTTGGACAAGGCGATTAACTTTTTAGCGGAGCGCAATGTGTCTTTAATGATTAAACTTCATAATTTGAACCGGGAGAAAGAAGATGAGATTGTCAGGTGTGAAGGATTTTCCGAGTCGCGGGACAGGATTTTGAAAAAATTGCTTGCTGACGGCCGGTTTACAAATCAATCGCCGACAAGGCTGGGGTTGGAAAATGTTATTTCTTCGCAGGACACTGAAGAGCTTTTGGCGATATATGAATATTTTAAGATTTGGCGCAATGTTTTTGTTGATTTGGATCCGCCGATTCCTATGGGCCGGACAGGAACCTTGGAAGAAGCGGAAAAAGCGGGATTAATGCCACAAGACAAATTAAAATATCTTTGTGTTAAAACATATCAGATTAATAAAAAGTATGGCATTTTAATCAGAGGCGTTTCGCCGTATTTCGGTGGTGATCCGTGCACGCAACTGTCTAATGGCCTGTATTTGACTTTATCTGGCAAGGTTATGACATGTTGTGGCGGGGATGAAGAGATAGGCAATGTCAGAAAGCAATCAATCAAAGAAATATTTGAACACAACTCGTACAGGAAAAAATACCCGTTTTATCACAATTGTCCCTACCGTGAGAAAAGAGGAATTATGACCCAGGAATTTATTAAAGAAGTTGAGAAAGAAATTTTATGACAGAATGTAAATATTATAAAAATTTGCCGAAGAAAAGGATGGGAACCGGAGTTTTGTTTGCTAATGATAAAGGGGAACTGTTGATTTTGAAGCCGGTGTATAAGGATGACTGGACGATTCCCGGCGGGGTTATTGAGGCTGATGAATCACCGCGAGAAGCGTGTGAAAGAGAAATTAAGGAGGAAATAGGCCTTGATGTTAAAATAAAAAGGTTTTTGTGCGCTGATTACAAAAGAGACAAAATAAAGGATGATTGTCTGCAATTTATATTTTACGGCGGAATTTTAACGCCGGAGCAGATTGAAAATATAAAATTACCGCCGGAGGAGATAAGTGGATATAAATTTTTGGAAACCGATGAGGCTGTTTCTTTGCTTTCAAAGGGCTTGCAAAGCAGGATGCCCAGTTGCCTGGAGGCGTTAAAAAATAATATGCCTGTTTATTTGGAAGACGGGCAGAAGGAATTTTATGGCTAATCCGCGATTAGTAGAATTTACAACTAAAGACGGGCTGGAATTGCCTGGGTTTTTGTTTGGAACAAAGAAGCCGGATGAGGCCGCGATATTTTTGCACGGGAATGGAAGTTCTTCGGTTTTCTATCACCAGGAAAGCAAAAAGCCTTTGGCTGAGGCGTTGAATAAGAAAGGAATCGCGCTTTTGTATTTTAACAATCGCGGAGCTCACTATACCAAGAAATTATCGCAAACGCACGGCAAGAAAGTTGTCCGGAAAAAGTATGGCATGGCCTATGAGAAGATTAAAGAATGTATTTTTGATATTGATGGGGCGATAGATTTTCTTAAAAAACAGGGTTATAAGAAATTTTATCTTATCGGTTCGTCAACTGGGGCGAATAAGATTTGCGTATATAATTGGTATAGCCAATTAATAGCGAAGCGTTCTAATTACTACAAGCCAGAAAATCCTGTCAGTAAATATATTTTGCTTGGCCCGGGGGATGATACTGGTTTTTACTATGATTTATTGGGCAGAGAAAAATTCTGGAAATTATTAAATAAGGCTAAAGATAAAATTAAAAAGCGCCAAGGCGGGGAGATTATTTCGGAACTGTTGGCACATGATTTGATTTTCTCTTATCAGGGATTCTATGACATTGCCAACCCGGACGGAGATTACAATGTTTTTCCTTTTTCGGAAGTTGTAAAAAAGTTGAAATTATCAAAGAAAAAGTTGTTTAGGCATTTTAAATCTATTAAAAAACCGACTTTTGTTATTTTTGGCAGCGAGGATGAATTTGCCTGGGGTGATGTTTTAAGGTGCGTTGAGATTATGAAAAAATACCAGCCGGATTTGAGTTATGAAATTATTCCGGGCGCGAACCATGGTTTTTCGGAGCATAGAGAAGAGGTGGCGGGGGTAATAGTTAAATTTTTAGTTTAGATTTATTATTTGTAATGATTTTTGCAACTTTTTGGCAGCAAAAAGTTGCGCAAAAACTGCGCCCGGCGATAAAATTTGGATAAAATGCGACTCGCTCCGCTAGATTTGCAAATGTTTTGCAAAGCAAAACTTGCAAATCCTTAACGCTCCGCTCAGCTGCATTTTAGTGCCAAATTTTTCGCATGGGCGGTGTGGATATAAAAAAACATGAAACCAGAATATAAACAATTTGCTGAGGATTTTGCCGGAAGGGCCGGGGCGATAATTAGGGAAAATTTTTCTTTGGGCATGGCGAAGGAATGGAAGGCGGATAATACTCCGGTTACGGAAACTGATTTAAAAATAAATTCTATGCTGATAAAAGAGGTGAATGAAAAATTTCCTGGGCACAGCGTTAATGGAGAGGAAGAAAGCGATATGAATGGAGGGAGCGAGTATGTCTGGGTTTGCGATCCTGTAGACGGAACTATTCCTTTTTCACATGGTATTCCTATTTGCACATTTTCGCTGGCCTTGGTTAAAAGTGGAGAAAGCATTCTGGGAGTTGTTTATGACCCTTTTCAAGATAGGCTTTATTCAGCTGCAAAAGGCGATGGTGCGTTTTTGAATGGCAGGAGAATTTATGTTTCCGCTAAAAAAGATTTGAAAGGAGCGGCGGCTGATTGCGAGATATTAGAGTCTTCACAATATGATATTTCTGACTTGGTAAAATATTTACGTTTAAAAGAAGGCGTAATAGCGACGGCATTTTGTTCAATTATTTATCCTTCCGTGCTGGTGGCTGCCGGCGAATTCGCGTTTACTATTTTTCCGTTTAAAAAGCCTCAGGATGGCGCAGCCGTTAAAATTATTGTTGAGGAAGCAGGCGGGAAAGTTACGGATTTATTTGGCGAAGAGCAGAGATATGACAAAGAGATAAAAGGGTTTATCGCGTCCAATGGGATTTTGCATGAACGGCTGGTGGAGCTGGCTAAAAAGTTTGTTATTAAGAGATGATTTTTAAAAAATAAATTTTATCATGAGAGGTCTGACTTCCGACTTTGAGATGTTTAGATCTGAATAAAATTCCATTTCAACCCTCTTTTTAAATAAGGAAGGAGTTTATAACTTAAAAACCCGCCGGGATGGCGGGTTTTTTGCCGGAAAACAGGTTCTGGTTATTTGCAGGAATTACAGGAGCATCGGCATTCGCAATTGGGCTTAGGGGAGGGCGCAGAAGGCTGGCAAGGGAATGTTCTGATATTCAGATTTCCTTTGGTTATGGCAAACGGGCCGTCCGAGGGATCAGCCAGGCTGCTGTTCGTGAAATGCGCGATGGCAGTGTCTTTGTCTGTGAAGCTTCCGGAAATTGCGTCATCGCTGTTTGAATCTCCGTTATGAATTTTCGCGTATAACCATTGGCCTTTCCAGTCTTTTTGGCTTGAAGCTATTACTTTGCCGGAAAAATAAATATCGTCGCCATTAATCGCGGCATAGCTGACTTTGACCATGTACCAGTCTTTGTTCGCGTCGCGGTATTGGAAAATGCCGTTTCCTTTGAAGTTCTCAGCGCGCGGATTGGCGGAAATTGTCAGCATGGCTTTCCGTTCCAGGCCATTGGCAGTATAAGAGATCATGCCTGAGGCCATTCCTTTGTTGCAGGTTTCTGGCGGGGTGGAGGGTGTCGGGTCAACAGTAACGGCTGCGGTGTCGCTGACAGCGCCAGAGGACGCGGTAATTGTTATCGGGCCGCCTGTGGCAACAGCTGTGAATAATCCATTGTTATTAATTGTTCCAACTGAGGTGTTGGAGCTTGTCCAGGTGAAAGTTGGCTGGGTTGTGAGAGCGTTGCCAAACTGGTCAAGCGCCGTGGCGGTGAATTGCTCGGTGCCGTTAACGATAAGAGTGGCGTCAGTTGGTTCAACATTAATCGCTGTCAAAACCGGTTCGGTTTCATTTCCATTGGCAAAAAAAGAATAAGTCCTGTTATCATTGCCGGCGAAAGTGAGAGTGGCTCCGGTTGTCGGTGCGCCGGAATTTTCGGCGGTGTAAGAGGCCGCGTCTCCTGTTTCTTCATACGGAATTGTTCCGGTTGAGCTGAAGTAAATGCCTACGTTCCAGTTTTGCTGGGCTGGTATTGGATTGGCTGGAGTATAGGTGTTTACGCCTGGGACAGTGCTTGGCGTTATGGCAGGGCTGACCCATTGAATAGTGCTGCTGGCGTCAACTAAGACGAAGCTGAATGGATTGGCATTGCTGGCGTAATAACTAAAGCTGGTTATTTCTCCGTTTGACGCCACGGGATTGTTGGTATCAACAATCGTAAAGTTTGAGGCCGAGTCAATCTGTGTCCTGGCGCTATCGTCATTGCCGGCAAACGGCGTTGAGTCAGCCTTGACAGGAAGCCCGGAAATAAGAGGCATAGCGAATATCGCCGATGCGAGAAGAAAAGATAATGTTTTACGCATAATAGTGGTTTTCCTTTCTTAATAATTTAATCTTTTATTTAATTATGTTTTTAATTTTCGACCTTTGATACAGACCTTATTTTATAATTTCAGAAAAACAATACAATAAAGATTTGGTTAGAAAAGGATAAAGAATTAATGAATTGGCTTGGGGTGGCAAAAAAATAAGGAAAATCGTATACTTGAAGCAGCTTTTGTTTTGCTCGTAAAATTTGTAATTAATTTTGGGAGTCCGGGACTCCGCATATTGGATTCATGAAAGACAAATATAAATCAAATAATATT
>Ga0265296_1000504_pt1 | contig 58382 bp, 49 predicted proteins | sample MunlanPumphouse1_FD_189073 | JGI IMG/M metagenome (GOLD analysis project Ga0265296, IMG submission 189073) | Groundwater microbial communities from a municipal landfill in Southern Ontario, Canada - Pumphouse #1 | ecosystem: Environmental > Aquatic > Deep subsurface > Groundwater | place...
GCGAATTCAGCTTCACCGTAAAGTAAAAGACGGTGGGGGACCCCGTTCTGATCGGCATCAGGTTCGCACTTTATGCGGACCTGATGCTCATCGCCGGCCTTGCTGCGTTCCCGCTTTTTGCGCTGACGCGGAGCGAACGCCATGAGCCGCAGCCGATGATGGCCGCGATCTGGCGCGCAGAACGATGGCTCTGCGCCATCGGGCTGCTCGTCTCCAGCCTCGGAATGGGCGTGCTCGCGGCCTCGATGCAGGGCGTGGGCATCCTCTCCCTGGAGTTCCAACCCTTTTGGGATCTGGTTCGCGAAACCGAGGTCGGCATGGCCTGGATCTACCGGAGCGCCGCGCTGCTCGTTGCGTTGGCGGCGGCAGTCTGGATGACGCGCCGGCCGACAATCGCAGCCGCCATACTCACTCTTGCCGGCTCGGTCGCCGTCGCGACCTTGGTCTGGTCGGGCCATGCGGGCGCGACCGAGGGCGCGGCGGGCACCCTGCATCGGGCCAGCGACATATTGCACCTGATCGCAGCGGCGGTCTGGATCGGCGCAATCGGCGCCTTTCTTATGCTGATCTCGCCCCAGCGCCTCCGCGAATGGCCGGGGGGACTCCAAATTGCGTCGCGGAGTCTCGATCAATTCTCGCGCGTCGGTACGATCTGCGTCCTCGTCATCGCCGCCACCGGCCTCGTCAACAGCCAGATGATCGTCGGCGCCGAGAATCTCGGCCGCTCCCTCGGCTCGCCCTATGGACAATTGCTCCTCGCCAAGCTTGCGCTGTTCGGACTGATGTTAGCGCTCGCGGCGGCGAACCGCTGGCAGCTGACCCCGGCGCTCGCGGCCGCCGTCCCGGAGACCAATACCGACAATGTCGCCGCCGACCCCGACCTCGCGATCGCAGCCATGCGCAGAAGCCTGGTCATCGAAGCGTCGGCCGCGCTCGCCATACTCGCGCTGGTCGCCTGGTTCGGCACGCTCGAACCCTTCGTCGCCGTCGATCCGGTTTGACCGCCAGCACCGTCTCATGGTCCGGTTCGATCATGCTCGGGGCCGGCTGGGCGTTGATTGACGCACGCATCGGGAGCAGCCGTCCTCATAGCCATGTGGCGCATCAGATCAGCCTCGCCGTCGAACGAGACCTCGAAATTTCCGGTGATGCCGACATGATAGTCCCTGCCGGACACGCCATTGCCATCGCATCGCATGTCCGGCACCGCCTGGGACCGCCGGGCGCCCTCGTGCGATCATTTTATCTCGACCCGCTTTTTCGTGCCGACGCGCGGCTGTCCGCCGGATCGGCGCCCGTCCTGTTGACACCAGTAGAGACGGCCGGACTATGCGATATCGCTAGCGGCGCGGACGCGAAGCGCTGGGCGTCCGACTATCTCGACCGGTCGCAGGTGCGTCCGGTGGATGCACGCCTGTCCGAGGCGCTCGCGGCCCCTAGTGATTTGTCGACCGCGCGCGCGTTGGCCGACGTCGCCTGCCTCTCGCCCTCGCGCCTTCGCGAAATCGTCTGCCGCGACTTCGGCGTGCCTCCGGCCAAATTGCTGCAGTGGCTCCAGCTTCAACGCGCCGTGCGGGCGCTGGTCGGCGGCGGAGGTCTCGCCGACGCAGCGGCGGCGGGAGGCTTCGCCGATCAGTCGCACTTCACGCGCCGCTGCGCTCAATGGCTAGGCGTGACGCCTTCGGCTGGCCTTAGCGCCTTCGCGTTCGAAATCGTGCCCTGAGCCGGATGCGCCTCGCACCGCGTCGCTCCGGCGAAACATTCAAGACCGCCGCGCCTGCTTGCCCCTAAGCGTCTCCTCGAGACCGGCGAGTGCGGCCGCAATCCGGCGGCAAGCCAAAGCGTCGAAAGGAGACGGCCATGCCCGACCCGAAACCCGTAGCAAGATCCTACACGCCAGCGGCAGGATATCACTTCCTGACGCCCTTTTATGATTTCGGCGTCGCGGTGACGACGCGCGAGCGCGTGTGGCGCGACCGTCTCGTTCGCCATATGGCGCTCGGCGAGGGTGACGTCATTCTCGATATCGGCTCGGGTACGGGAAATCTCGCGCTGGCGATCGCTCGCCATAGCCGGGACGTCCGCTATCTTGGTTTCGACCCCGACGAGGCCGCGACGCGAATTGCCCGAACGAAGACCGCGCAGATTGTTCCACCGCCGGAGTTTCGAGTTGGCTTTTTCGCGGCTTCGGCGATCGATGACTGGCCCTCGCCTTCCAAGATTGCGATCTGCCTCGTCCTTCATCAGGTCGGGCTTGAGGAAAAGGCACGTCTGCTACGCGAGGCCCGGCAGGTGCTCGCGCCGGGCGGCAAACTCTATGTCACCGACTATGGAGAACAGCGCAGCCGCCTCATGCGGTTGCTGTTCCGCCTGACGATCCAGCAGCTCGACGGCGTCCAGGACACCCAACCCAACGCCGATGGATTGCTCCCGGTGCTGATGAGAGAGGCAGGCTTTTGCGATGTTCGCGAACTTGAGACGTTCCGCACGCCAACCGGTGCGATCGCGATCATCGAGGCCCGAAAGCCCGGGACCTGACGGCACAGGGCAAAGAAAATCCAAGGGATAATCGCCTTTCTTGCGTATCGATAGAAGCGGCTCCATTCTGGAACCGCCAGGAACGACGCCAGCGGCGAACTCGACCGGTGGCGTTTGGACCGCCCCGCCGCGAGGCGGGCATCCGACACATACGGGAGCGGCGGCGATGCACGATCATCAGGGCGCAGAAAAAGGCAGCGGGAGCACGACCGATCCCGTCTGCGGCATGACGGTCGATCCGGCCACCACACCTCACACCGCGACGCATAGCGGCAAGCATCACTATTTCTGCAGCGCAGGCTGCCTCGCCAAATTCGAGGCCGATCCCGATCTTTATGCCGCAAAAAGCGAGCCGGCCGCAGCCGATGCACCCGAAGGCGCCATCTGGACCTGCCCGATGCATCCCGAAATCCAGCGCGCCGGCCCCGGAAGCTGCCCGATCTGCGGCATGGCACTCGAGCCCGTCATGCCGACAGCATCGGACGGCCCCAGCGAAGAATATCGCGATATGCGGCGGCGCTTCTGGATCGGGCTCCTTCTCGCCCTTCCGGTGGTTGCGCTCGAAATGGGCGGCCATCTGACGGGCCTCCACCAATATGTCGGCCGCCAGACGAACAACTGGATCCAGATGCTGCTCGCGACCCCCGTCGTGCTATGGGCTGGCTGGCCCTTCTTCGAGCGCGCCTGGCTCTCGATCCGCAACAAGAGCCTCAACATGTTCACCCTCATAGCGATGGGGACGGGCGTTGCCTGGGGCTACAGCATGATGGCGGCGATTCTCCCGCAAATCTTCCCGGCAGCCTTCCGCGCCGCCGATGGTTCGGTCGCGGTCTATTTCGAGGCCGCCGCAGTCATCACGGTCCTGGTGCTACTCGGGCAGGTGCTCGAACTCAGGGCCCGCGAAACGACGAGCGGCGCGATCCGCGCGCTCCTTGACCTGACACCGAAGCTCGCCCGGCGCGTCCGCAGCGATGGAAGCGACGAGGAGGTAGCGCTCGAGGAAGTCGCGGTCGGCGACATGCTGCGCATCCGTCCGGGCGAAAAAGTCCCCGTCGATGGCATCGTCGTAGAAGGCCGCGGCACGGTCGACGAATCGATGGTCACGGGCGAATCGATGCCGGTGACCAAGGCGGCCGGCGCGGCGCTGATCGGCGGAACGATCAACCAGACGGGCGGCCTGCTCATGCGCAGCGAGAAGGTCGGGCGCGACACGATGCTCGCGCGGATCGTACAAATGGTCGCCGACGCGCAGCGCAGCCGGGCGCCGATCCAGCGTCTCGCCGATACCGTTTCGGGCTGGTTCGTGCCCGGCGTCATCGTCGTCGCCATTGTCGCTTTCGTTGTTTGGTCGCTTCTGGGGCCCGCGCCCGCCATGGCCTATGGCCTTATCGCCGCCGTCTCGGTGCTCATCATCGCCTGTCCCTGCGCGCTCGGCCTCGCGACGCCAATGTCAATCATGGTCGGCGTGGGGCGCGGCGCCGAAGCCGGCGTGCTGATCAAAAATGCCGAGGCGCTTGAGCGGATGGAGAAGGTCGACACGCTCGTCGTCGATAAGACCGGGACGCTGACCGAAGGCAGACCCTCGGTCGTCGCCATCGAAGTCGCCGGCGGCTTCGAGGAGCAGGATCTGCTCCGGATTGCCGCGAGCCTCGAGCGCAGCAGCGAACATCCATTGGCGGCCGCGATCGTCAAGGCCGCCGAGGACCGGGGCCTCGCGCTGGTCGAGCCATCGGGGGTCGACCAGCCGGTCGGCAAGGGTATCGTCGGGGTCGTCGTCGACAAGGCGATAGTCCTCGGCAATGCGAGCTTTCTTGAAGAATATGACGTCGATCTGGGCGCGCTCACCGAGGCAGCCGACCGCCTTCGCACAGACGGCGCGACGGCGATCTACATCGCGGTCAATGGCAAGGCGGCCGGGGTCATCGCCATCGCCGACCCCGTCAAGGAAACGACGGGCGACGCGCTCGCGGCGCTGCGCGAGGCCGGAATCAAGGTCATCATGCTCACCGGCGACAATCGCGTCACCGCCGAGGCGATCGCGCGGCGCCTCGGCATCGACGACGTTGAGGCCGACGTCCTCCCCGACCAGAAGAGTGCGGTCGTGCAGCGGCTGCGCGAAGAGGGCCGGATCGTCGCGATGGCCGGCGACGGGGTCAACGACGCCCCCGCGCTCGCCGCCGCTGACGTCGGCATCGCGATGGGCTCGGGAACCGATGTCGCCATCGAAAGCGCGGGTGTGACGCTGCTGCGCGGCGACCTTCTGGGCATCGTGCGGGCGCGGCATCTCAGCCATGCGACGATGGCGAACATCCGCCAGAATCTCTTCTTCGCTTTCGCCTATAATGTCGCCGGGATTCCGGTCGCTGCGGGCGTGCTCTATCCGGTCTTCGGACTATTGCTCTCGCCGGTCATTGCCGCCGCTGCGATGGCACTCTCGTCCGTCAGCGTCATCGCCAATTCGTTGCGGCTGCGCTTTGCCAGAATCTGATCGAAACCACCGGAGAAGTTCGGACGCAATAAGGGGAAATGATATGAGACGACTGACGATTACAGCAATCACATTGGCCATGCTGGTGGCCGTCCCGGCTCAGGCGACCGAGCCTGTGGATTATCAGGGCGCGGCGGCAGCGCTCGCGCAGTATAAATCAGCGATGGAAAAGCGGGACCTGACCGGCGTCGAGGCACTCTTTTCGCCAGACGCCCAGATATTCGAGTCGGGCGGCGTCGAAGGGAATTTCGCCCACTATCGCGACCATCACCTCGGTCCCGAACTCAAGGAGTTCAGATCCTTTGCCTTCCGCAACTACAAGATATCGGTTCGGGGCGAAGGCGATGTAGCGATCGCGACCGAGACCTATAGCTTCTCGATCGTGCTCGGGAGCGGCGAGACAATCGAACGGGATGGCGTCGCTACGAGCGTCCTCAAACGGGAAAACGGAAAGTGGCAGATCGTCAATCTGCACAGTTCCTCACGCAAGCCCAAGGTGCGGCCGGCGGGCGGCGCCTGATCGCGTGAAGAAAGGGCTCGCCCCCGAGGCTCGCGGGCCCGGGCGGGCCCTGAGGCCTCGCCGAGCCCGCGCCTGAACGAAACGCATAAGTCCGATCGAGTAAGGGGCGCCCGGAATTACCTCGACGCGGCAAGTACGCAAACCACCTGTCTCCTTTGCGACAAGGGAAAACCTGTTGCGGTGCGTATCATCTGTTGAACAGCCTTTGCATCGCGTTCGGCTTCACAGCTCGACGCTTGTTTTGAGGGAGATAGACGATGGAGCGTTTTCGAAACTTCGATTTCCGGAAGCACATGCCTAGCTTGGCGTTCACGCTCGTGGCCGTTGCCGTCATAGCTGGCGCTGGAGCAATCACCGTCTATCTCGGCCTGTACAATATAGCGGCCGATGCACCTCATAGCCGACTGACTTACAGCGTCATCGAAACATTCAGGGAGCAATCCATCGCAGCCCGGTCCGGATCGATCGCGGTGCCGGCGGATTTGGCGGCTCCGGCGCGAATTGCATCGGGCGCCGGACTGTACACGGAGATGTGCAGCGGCTGCCATCTGGCGCCTGGAATGGAAAAAACCGAGATGAGTCAAGGGCTGTATCCGCAGGCGCCCATCCTGTTCAAAGGTTCGGATCGTTCGGCTTCGGAGCAATTCTGGATTATCAAGCATGGAATCAAGATGACCGCCATGCCGGCTTGGGGGAAAACGCATGATGATCGTCTTATCTGGGATATGGTCGCGTTTGTCCGAAAACTCCCGGGCCTGTCGCCGGCACAGTATCAGGCTATGACGCAGGATGCGCCAATGGACCACGACGCGATGATGAAGGGCATGACCAAGGCTGAAGGCGCGAGTCAGGAACCAAGTGGGGCGGGCGAACACGCTGGGCACTGACGTCATCGACAATCATACAGCACCGGGGTGAATCGACACGTTCCGACCTCCGACATCCCTCTACTTTGCCGGTGGGACGGAAGGTCTCGACTTTCGCTACGGGCCGGAGCCAGCGAATTGTCTTGGCGCGGCTAGTCGCAGGTGGAAAACAGCAATTCGGAATGGATTTAGCGGGGCTATGCACATGGAGCGCGACCTTGTCCGCGAACTGATCGAGCGCTGGCGCGGCGATCCCGGCTCGACCTATCAAAGCTGGTTCCTATGGGAGGAACGACTGAAGAATTTTCGTTCGATCAGAAGAGGAATCTCGCAGGTCGTCGCCGAAATCGAGGCCGGCACCTTCGGAGCGGCATATCGGGGTTCGTCATTGGAGATCATTGTTCATTCGGTCGCCGAACAACGACAGATTTTCAAAGGTGCGGATCATGCCTTCTTGTGGAAGCCCAAACTCAGAATCCCCGACATCTACGAGAACGCCGACAATCAACGAGCCTTTGGCAGACTTCTTCACCATTGCTCCTGCTGCGATACTGCGGAAGAAGTCGTCGCCGGGATCCACGCAATCGATAGACAGAAGATCAAAGGGTTGGGTCCCGCGGTAGCCAATCTTCTCTATTTTCTGCATCCCACTCTTGTGCCTCCCTTCAACACGGCAATCGTCAAGGGCTACAACGCGGTGACGGGTGCCAATGTGAAGCTTGGCAGCTGGGAGCATTTCCTGGCCATGCGCGCTGGCATACTCGATCTCAACGACCGCTACCGTGATCTTCTCTCCAACGACTTGGGGGCCATTGGCGGGCTGCTGTTCGATATCGGATCGGGAAGGTTTCCGGCCCCGCCGCGCAGCGATTCGACCGAAAACGCGCGCGACTGGACTGCCATGCTGGACGAAACGCGCGCGCAGACGCAAAAGCTCGACAAGGCTATTGCAAATCAGAAAGAGAGCGACCGGACGCACGGCGAAATCCAATCCTGGCTTCGAGATCTCGGGCTTGCACTGGGATATGACGTCTGGATAGCGGCAAACGACCGGGGGCGCCTTCATGAGGGCTTGCCGCTCGGTTCTCGATGTCTCGATAGCTTGCCGCATGCCATCGCAACCGCCAAGGGAAGCGATGCAATAAGGCTGATCGACGTTCTTTGGCTCGATCACTCGACCGCTACGGTCGCGGCGGCATTCGAAGTAGAGCATTCGACATCCATCTATTCCGGAATTGTCCGCATGCTCGATCTCGCGCTGAGCAGCGAGAATCTTCATTTATCGACGGCACTTTTCCTTGTTGCACCCGACGCCCGAGAAGCAGATGTCCGCGCCCAGCTCCGACGCCCGGCATTCAGCCGGATCGGAGATCTCGACATCTCCTACCTGCCGTATAGCGAACTCGAGCGGCACCGGACCGCCATCGCCCGCTTCGGATCGGGCCTGAAGGCGATTAAGGCGATTGCCCATCAATTGCCTTGAGGCTCCGAGAACAGGGTTCCGTTCCAAACCAATCGATCATTGCATCGTTGTGACGTTCGCGGCGCTCGCAAAACACGAAAATTTCACGCGTGGCAGGCGTTCAGGATCAGACTGCTCTGATCTGCTCGTGGAAATCGCCCTGACCCGCTCAGCGTCCCATCATCCTTGTTCCCGATGTGGCCATGCGACAGCGCCCCTGGAGTGACGAGCATACGATGACCTGCGTCCAGAAGAGATATTCCTCCCGGGCACGTTAGCGCCCGGGAGGACCGACGGCCGCAGGGGTGCCGCCGGGGACCTCGCAGAACGAGGAGCTCAGAAGAAATAGCGCAGCTGCAGTCCGTACTGACGCGGCTCGCCGTAGATGTAGAGCGGCAGGGTCGGATTCGAAACACCGTTCGCGTCCGTCCCGATCGTGCTGTAGCTCACATATCGCTCGTCGGTCAGGTTTCGGCCATAAAGCGCAATTTCCCAAGCCTCGCTCCCAGGCTGCCATGCAACACGACCGTTGACGAGTGTCGTAGCGTTTCCTGAGAAGAGCGGATTGTTGTTTGGCTTGAAAAAGACGCTGTCGCGCCATGACACATCGGTCCGCAATGTCAGCGTTCCGTCCCCGAGTGGTGCCTTATATTCGCCGCCAAGGGTGATGTTCCACTGCGGCGCATTCGGCAGGCGGTTGCCCCTGAGGCTCCCACCAACATCATCAAAATAGACGTCGTAGCGGGCATCGAGATAAGCGATCGTCGATGTGAGCGTCAGCCGATCAAGCGGACGCGCCATGAACTCGGCCTCGACCCCCTTAATCGTCGCCTTACCGGCATTCGTCGTGCTGGCGACGCCATTGTTATATTCGACCACCTGGAGATTGGTATAATCATAATAGAAGGCCGAGAAGTTCGCGCGAAGCCGCCGGTCAAGGAGGGTCGATTTCAGGCCGACCTCATAGCTCCATACATATTCCGGCAGGAACGGGTTGCCGTCGCCCAGTTGAAATCCGCCCGACTTGAATCCGCGGGTTGCCGACGCATAGGCCATGACATCATCGCTGACATCGTAATCGATCCCGATTTTCGGGGTCCAGGCGGTCCACGATGATTTGGGTTGGCCGGCATCGACCTGGTTCCCGTTCAGGAAGATTTGATAGGCAAAATCCTTCTTTTCATAGGAGTAACGCAGACCACCCGTCAGCCGAAGCCGTTCGAAGAATTCGTAGCTTGCCTGGCCAAAGAGCGCGAAGGCATTTGTCGTGTTATTCTCTGGGATCGCAAGCCGGCGTCCAGGCTCGATGATGCGGATTTCATCATTGCCCTTCTCGTTGAGATAAAAGGCGCCGACGATCCAGCGCAGCTTGTCTGCATCGTTGTTGAGGAGTTGGAACTCCTGCGTAAAGGTGCGCGAGCGCTCGTAGAACTCAATGTCGCGGAGGAAGAGGTCGGTCGAATCGACGTCGAGTGCCTGGACGACCTTGCTTTTGCGGAGCGCGGTGATCGAGCGGATCGTGACCGGTCCACCATCCCAGTTCATCGTCGAGGAGGCGCCCCAGGCATCGACATCGTAGCGCGGCAGGCGGTCGAGCGCAGCCTCCCTGTAATTGGCCGGGATGGTCGCACCCGCATCGATGAAACCCTGCGGATAAAAGGGCCGCACCGACCGCGCTCCGGTTTCGCGATCACGACTCGCATCTGCCCGCAGCACGATCTCAAGACGATCGCTGGCGTCGATAGCCAGGGTCAACCGCCCCGCGAGATTGTCCTCATTCTGATAGCGCCGCCCCGAGACGATGTCGCGGTAGATGCCTTCGCGCTGGTTCGCGAGCAACGTGATGCGGCCCCGGACGCCTTCACCGAGCGGCCCGGAAATCGTCCCGCTGGCGGAGCGCTTCTCATAATTGCCGATGGTGAGTCCAAGCGTGCCGCTCAGTTCCTCGGTCGGCATTTTGGAGATGATATTGAGGGTGCCGCCGGCAGAGTTGCGACCAAAAAGCACGCCTTGCGGGCCGCGCAGCACCTCGATGCGTTCGACGTCGAACAGGTCTTGATAGCTCGTTGTCGGGCGCGAAATATAGACACCGTCGTAATGGACGGTCGTGCTGGGGTCGGTTGCGACGCCGAACGCGGAAGTCCCAATCCCGCGAATATTGATGATCGCCATTGAGTCGTTGGTAATCGAAACACCCGGCACGAAGAATTGCAGGTCCTCGACGTTGGATATGCCCGTCGCGGTGAGCGCCTCGCCGGTCATTGCCGTCACGGAGACCGGAACCGACTGCAAATTTTCCTCACGCTTCTCAGCGGTTACGATGATCTCGGTAAGGCCCTCAGACTGACTTTCCTGAGCGTGCGAGGGCATCGCAAACCCCATTGCGATCGCCGCCAGCGAAGCGCCATGCACCGCACGACTCTTTGACACGCGATAGTATCGAATATTCATTATATTTCCCCTGTTTAGAAAACCACGCGATTGCGCAGCCCAATGAAGTTCGGGGAAGTCGAGGACAAAGCCATACACGCCCGCAAGCCGCTGATTACGACCTCCGGGTTCGAGCACTCAACAACCCCTACTGAGATTGACTACGCACCAGAACTGCTCACCCCTTAAAAATAGTGCGGAGGACTCCAGATTCACAGCCTTGCATCTACCGATTGGTCCGACCCGCCAGAATCGAGTTGACGCGGGAAACGCCAAGGATCATACTTTTAACGTGAAACGTCGGATATCTCTTCTGCTGCTTATCGGAGCCTTGCTGGGTCTTCTTGCCCAGGAAGCGGCGTTCGCCTCCGCGCCGGCAATGCCGATGCAAGATACCGCGATCGCTGCGCCGACGATGAGCGCCGAATGCGCAGAAATGATGGGCATCGACAAGTCGCAAGACAAGGAGCCCTGCCAGGGCCTCACGCTCGACTGCATCGCCAAGATGGGCTGCGCGGTTCCACCCGCGGTGGTATCGTCGGCTGTGCCGCTCGCGATCGCGGCTCACATGCCGGGCTTGCTCGATCCGCTTCCGATCTGGCGGCTCGCTGGCCGGATGATCGGTCCCGAACCGGATCCACCCCTGCTCCTCGGCTGAATTGCACAAGGCGCGTCGGCCATTCCGGCGCGCACTTCCCAGCTTTTCAACCGAGGAATTCGACATGAAGACGATATTTGCCGTTGCCGCGCTCGCCGCCGCAACCCTTGCCGCTCCCGTTCTCGCGCAGGAAGCGCCGGACGGCCATTATGAATGGCAGACCCGCCAAGTGCCGGGACCGAACAAGTCCAACACAACTTCGCGGGTCCGCGTCTGGGTGAAGGACAAATCGGCGCAGATGGCTGAATGCAACTGCGACATGATGAAGTCCAGTCCGGCCGACTGCATGAAGAAGATGTCTGGCGACCACATGGCGCACCCCGGAGCGTAAAGCTCTCCGTCCCCGGCGCCCTTGCGCCGGGGACGGTCCTGCCCGGTCCACAAAGGGGGACATCATGCGCCTATTCTTCGCGGCGGCTTTGCTTGCGCTGCCGGCGGCGAAGAACAGGGCAAAGGGAGGTTGCCGCGCCCAGTACCGTTACCGCGCAACTGACCAGCATGGCTCCCATATGACGGTCAGCCCCAACGTATCGGCGGAGTGTAGAACCCGCTCCGTCGGCACCATCTGTGACCGACGCTGCGTGGGTCGCCGAGAGCTAACGGCAGCGATTGAAGTAGTGCTATGCGACTACCGATCGGCACAGCACTTCGCAAGGAGCAATCTAATCATGAACTCCAGCCTTTATCACGACAGTCCAGATCATGGGCAAGATCGACACCGTTGCCTCAGAGGCGGCCTAGGCGGCACTGCGCTCGCCTTGACGCTCATCTGGACAACCGCGGCATTCGCGCAATCTGCGCCTGGACAGATAGTACCACGGCCTGCGATCGCATTGCCGGCCGCCGAGCCTATACTTACCCTCAACGAGGCCGTTGATGTGTCCTTGGGCGACCAGCCCAGTGCTGCCGCCTTTGAACGCGAAGCGGACGCATCCGAACAGGCTGCGATCGCGGCGCGGACGCTTCCCGATCCACAGCTAACCTTAGGGACGCAGAATCTTCCGGTCACCGGGCGCATGGCCTTCGATCCATCGGCCGACTTTATGACCATGCACACGATCGGTATCATGCATGAGCAGGTGCGTCGTTCGAAGCGTGAGGCAGAAGCCGCGCGACTGCGCGCGGAAGCGGTCGTCAGCCGCACCGAAGCCACCGTCCAGGAAAGACGGATTGCGCGCGACGTGATGGTCGCTTGGATAAACGCGGTCGAAGCTCAGGCAAAGCAGCGGCTTCTCGATCGGATCATGGAAGACCTCAGTGTCGCTTATCGAGTTATGGTCGCGGGTGTTCCGACCAAAGGGTCGACGCCCGCCGATGCGCTTCAGATGCAGGCGGAAATCTCGCTCGCCCGGGCTCAGTTGGCAGACGCACAGGGACAAGAACAGCGGGCGCGAGCGGAACTCTCGCGCTGGATCGGCAGCGCCGCGCAGCGGCCACTCCCAAACAGCATTCCCGCGGTCGCGCTTCCAGCGAACGCCCAGAAAGCCGTCGATCTGTCAATTCACCCGCAGATACGGCTCGCTGACGCGCAGGAGCAGGCCGCTCTGCGACAAGTCGATGTTGCACGGCGGGAACGCAAGCCTAATCTGACCTGGTCGGCGATGTATGGCTGGCGCCCCGATCTTGGGGATATGGTGACGGTGGGCGTTACCATCCCGCTCCAGATCAACCGATCCCGTCTCCAGGACCGCCGCATCGCCGAGGCATCTGCGCGCGCCGACGCGGCACGGCTACGGGCCGAAGACGCGCGGCGAGATCTCAGCGGCGCCTTGGGCAAGGCGATAGCGGACTATGGGGGGGCTGATGCCCAGCTTTCTATTCTGGTTAATCAGTCCGTACCTTCGCTCGAGGCCTCCTTCGATGCCGCAGAGGCACGTTACAGCGCCGGCGAAGGCACACTTGAGTTGCCCCTGTCGCTCGTGCGGCGATATGTGGAAACGACGATGCAAGCGCTTGAACTGCAGGCACGGCGTGGGCGCGCAGCAGCTGAAATCGTCTATCTGACCCAGGATATCGTGAAATGATCAAGAACAAAAAGATCCTTGCGGCCGGCGTCGCGCTCGTGGTGGCCCTCGCCGCTGCGGGCTACTGGTTCTCGATGGGCGAACAGCCGTCCGCCGGAAGCGCAAAGGGTGACGTCGTGAACGGTGTTGCCCAGGATGGCTCCGGGCGAGTCGTAAAATATTGGTACGACCCGATGGTGCCGATGGAGCGCTATAATGCCCCGGGCAAATCGTCGATGAACATGGACCTTCAGCCCAAATATGCGGATGAAGGGGGCGATAGCGGCGGTATCCGGGTATCCTCGCAAACGCAGCAAAATCTGGGTGTGCGGACTGCGCGTGTCGTGTTCGATCGGCTGGCGCCTGCGGTCACCGCTATCGGCCGAGTCGAAACTGACGAGCGGCGTATTGTCGAGGTGCAGACGCTCACTGCAGGTTTTGTCGAGCAACTCAGTGTACGCGCGGTCGGCGAAGCAGTGACGAGGGGAAGCCGCGTCGCCGCTGTCTACGCGCCCGACCTCCTGGGTGCGCAAAACGAATATGTCGCGCTTCTGAAGATACCCGGATCGGTCATTACGCCCGACCTCAGGCGTGCGACCCGCCAGCGCCTCGTGCTGCTAGGGCTGCCTGAACCCGCAATACGCAACCTGGAGCGCGGCGGGCATCCACAGCGCACCTATGGCGTTTTCGCACCGCGATCAGGCATTGTCACGGCAATCGGCGCACGACCCGGTGCGCGTGTCGAGCCGGGCCAATCCATTCTTACGCTTGCTGATTTGTCACAAGTTTTGGTCGTGGCCGAAGTTCCAGAGATATCACTCGGCCAGATCCGCGTCGGTCAGTCGGTAAAGATCACCTTTCCGGCTTATCCCGGAGAGACCCGCGAGGGCAGGATCGATTATATCTTCCCAACGCTGGATGCCGAGGCCCGCACCGTCCGTGTGCGGATCGCGCTGCCCAATCCGGCCGGACGGCTCAAGATCGGCATGTTCGCCAATCTGGAGATAGCCGGCAGTCCGACAGGCGCGCTCGTCGCGCCAACAGAAGCCGTTATCGTGACAGGCAAGCGCAACGTGGTGATCGTCCAGCGTGGCGGTGTCTTCATTCCCGTCGAGGTCGAACTTGGGCGAACGGTCGGAGACAAGACCGAAATCCGGCGCGGGCTGGCGGCGAACGACGTCGTCGTCGTTTCAGGGCAGTTCCTGATTGATTCCGAAGCCTCGCTGGCGGGTGTGATCGAACGCCTGTCGCAAGGGCAGGCCGCAGCAGCGCCGCAGCAAGCGCAAACGAGCCTAATTGAAGGGCGCGGGGTTATCACTGCGCTCGATCTCGGAGCCGGCCGGGTCACGTTGTCGCACGGGCCGATCCCCGCGATCGAGTGGCCGGCGATGACAATGACCTTCCCGGTCAAGAATGCGGCGCTTCTACGCGGCCGCAAGACCGGCGAGCGCGTGCGGTTCTCGTTTCAGAAGCCCCAACAAGGACAAACCCCTGTCATCGAGCGGATGGCGCTGGAGACGGCGCAATGATCGAGCGCATCATCCGCTGGTCGGCTGCCAATCGAATGATCGTTCTGCTGGCTGCCGCCTTCATCACCGCCGCAGGATTGTTCGCGGTTAGTCGCACGCCACTCGATGCGATTCCGGATCTCTCCGACGTGCAGGTGATCATCCGGACCCCCTATCCTGGGCAGGCGCCCCAGATTGTCGAGAGCCAGGTCACCTATCCGATCGCAACAACCATGCTCTCGGCGCCCGCGGTACGGGCCGTGCGCGCATTTTCCATGTTCGGGGACTCTTTCGTTACCGTCATTTTCGAGGACGGCACCGATCTCTACTGGGCACGGTCGAGGACGCTCGAATATCTCAACCAGGCAACCGGCCGGCTGCCGCCAGGTTTGACGCCTGCGCTCGGTCCCGACGCAACAGGCGTGGGCTGGGCCTATCAATATGCGCTTGTCGACCGCACGGGCGGCAATGACTTGGGACAGCTTCGGGCATTGCAGGACTGGTTTCTCAAGTATCAGCTCAAGGAAGTGCCGGGCGTTGCCGAGGTCGCCAGCGTTGGCGGAATGGTTCGCGCGTTCCAGGTCCAGGTCGATCCCGAGCGGCTGCAGCTTTACCGATTGTCAGTCAATGACGTGATGGAGGCGCTGAAGACCGCCAACAATGAAACCGGCGGATCGGTGATCGAACGCGCGGAAGCCGAATACATGATCCGTGTCGGAGGGTATCTGAATACGCTTGACGATTTCCGCAATATTCCACTCAAGGTCGGCGAAGCTGGCGTTCCCGTGACGATCGGCGACATAGCGCGCGTCCAGATCGTCCCCGATTTCCGACGCGGCATCGCCGAGCTCAACGGGCAGGGTGAAGTTGCAGGGGGGGTCGTGGTCGTGCGCGCCGGCGCCGACACGCGCGCGGTCATCGACGCGGTCAAAGCGAAGCTTGAGGAGCTCAAGCCCTCGCTGCCAAAAGGCGTCGACATCGTACCTGTTTACGACAGGTCCAGCGTGATCGACCGCGCGGTCGAAAACCTGACGCACAAGCTAGCCGAAGAGTTCATCGTCGTCGCGATCGTCTGCGCCATATTCCTGCTGCATTTCCGCTCTTCGCTGGTTGCGATCCTGACATTGCCGCTGGGCGTGCTTGCCGCCTTCATTGTGATGTATTTTCAGGGGGTGAATGCGAACATCCTGTCGTTGGGTGGCATCGCGCTCGCGATCGGCGCCATGGTCGACGCGGCCGTGGTCATGATCGAAAATGCGCATAAGCGGTTGGAACATGTCGAGCATGAGCATGGAGGAATGACCGAGAAGCTCAGGCGGCGCACCATCGTCGACGCCGCTGCAGAGGTCGGTCCCGCGCTCTTCTTCTCGCTGCTCATCATCACGCTGTCCTTCCTGCCGGTGTTCTCGCTCGAGGCACAGGAGGGTAAGCTCTTCAAGCCGCTGGCCCTGACCAAGACCTATTCGATGGCCGCTGCTGCGGGCCTGTCGGTGACGCTTATCCCGGTTCTGATGGTGATGTTCATCAAGGGCAAGATCCGCCCCGAAGACAAGAACCCGATCAACCGGGCGCTGATCGCGGCCTATCGCCCAGGACTTGCCTGGGTGATGCGCTGGCCAAAGCTCGTGCTTGGGCTGGCCCTCGGTGCGCTCCTCATCACCGCCTGGCCGTTGTCGCGCTTGGGCGGAGAGTTCATGCCGGCGATCGCCGAAGGCGATCTCCTCTATATGCCCACAGCCCTTCCCGGGCTTTCGGCCTCCAAGGCTTCCGAACTGCTCCAGATCACCAACCGGATGATCAAGACGGTTCCCGAGGTGAAGACAGTATTCGGCAAGGCTGGCAGAGCCGAGACCGCGACCGACCCGGCGCCCCTTGAGATGTTTGAGACGACGATCCAGCTCAAACCGGAAAGCGAATGGCGACCCGGCATGACGATGGACAAGATCATCGCCGAGCTTGATGCCCGCGTCAAAGTCCCGGGGCTTGCCAATGTCTTCGTCCAGCCGATCCGTAACCGGATCGACATGCTCGCAACAGGCATCAAGAGCCCAGTAGGCGTCAAGGTCACCGGCGCAGACCTGGCGACGCTCGACCGGCTGGGGGCCAACATCGCGCAGGTTGTGAAAACGGTACCCGGCACGACTTCAGCGATCTCGGACCGCATCATGGGCGGTCGTTATATCGACGTCCAGGTCGACCGTCTGGCTGCGGCCCGTTATGGACTCGCGATCAGCGACGTCCAGAACACAGCCGCAGTGGCCGTCGGGGGCATGCCGGTCGGCGAGAAGCTTGAGGGCCTGGCGCGCTTTCCGATCAACGTGCGCTTTCCGCGCGAAACGCGCGACAGCGTGGAGGCGCTACGGAATCTGCCGATCGTCGCACCAACCGGCGGGATCGTGCCTCTGGGCGCGGTCGCCACCATCCAGGTCGTCGATGGCCCAGTCATGATCAAGAGCGAGAACGCGCGGCCCTCAGTCTGGGTCTATGTCGATGTCCGCGACCGCGATATCGTGGGCTTCGTCAACGAGGCCCGCCAAATGGTCGCAAACCAAGTCAAGATGCCGTCGGGCTACTCGCTCTCCTGGTCGGGCCAGTTCGAATATGCCGAACGCGCATCGAAAAGACTGGCCTGGATCGTGCCGCTCACGATCGGGATCATCTTCCTGCTGCTCTATATGGCGTTCCGGCGGATACGCCAGCCGCTCATCGTGCTGCTCGCACTGCCCTTCGCCCTCGTTGGTGGCGTTTGGCTTATCTACCTGCTGGGCCATGCGGTCTCCGTGGCGACCGTAGTCGGCTTCATCGCGCTGGCGGGTCTCGCCGCTGAGTTCGGCGTGATCATGCTTGTCTATCTCGACCGCTCCATCGAGGAGCGGATTGAGCAGGGCAAATTCGCCCGCGAGGAGGATCTGGAAGACGCGCTGATGGAAGGCGCGGTCCTCCGTGTACGCCCAAAGGCGATGACGGCCGCCGTGATCCTGGCGGGTCTCTTCCCGCTTCTTGTGGGCACGGGAACCGGCTCGGAGGTCATGCAACGATTGGCGGCCCCCATGGTCGGCGGGATGATTACGGCGCCGTTGCTTTCGCTCTTCGTGCTGCCCGCGATCTACAAGCTGCTTGGCGTGAGGCACTTTCTGCGCGCGCCTGCGGATGAAGAGGAGGAGCCCGCCGCCAGCCCGCAGACCGCCTAAGGAGCACCCGATCAATCTGACCTAAGACCATGAAAGGAAATGAGGATGATGAACTGCTGTGGACCTGCCGCGATGATTGCCGTCCCGATCGTTCAACACGTCTGACGTGCACTACCAAGCCACCGTTTAACCTTGAAGGAGAAGACCATGAGACCACTGCAGCTAATGACCGTACTCAGCCTCGCGATGTCCCTCGCAGCCTGTGGCGATAAGAAGGAGACCAATGCTCCGGCGGCAAACAACACTTCCGAGATGACCGGCAATATGGGCAACATGGCCATGCCGGCCGACGCCGTTGCAAAGACCGCCAAAGGGACGGGTACGGTTACGGCGATCGACAAGGCGGCCGGCACGATCACGCTCGAACACGGCCCCATTGCCGAGGCCAATTGGCCGGCCATGACGATGGCATTCAAGGCGCCGCCCGAACTTGTGGACAGCGTGAAAGTCGGTGACAAGGTTGGATTTGACCTCGCGCTGAAGAATGGCACCGGCGAAATAACAGCGATTACCAAGCAGTAGAAGCACGTGCTGTGCCGCCGCTGGCGGCACAGCACGTGCTCAAGATAGCGCCACGGTAAGATTTCGTCAGCGCATGGCCGGAGGCACTATCGCTTACATCCCGAGACACTGGGCAGGCAAGAACAGACCGGGGTTTGAGTAGCAACGAACAGAAAACATACATAATGGCCGGTGTTAGGTATCGTCGATGCCGGTAGCGCTGGGATCTCGCATGGCCGCACTCGGCGGGGGGCTTAGAAGTTTCCCCGGACAGCTTCCTGCAGGATCAGCTTGTCCAGCGTCAGGTCCGGGATCGCACGCCAAAGCCGCGCATTCTCCTTCTCCAGATTATTCATCCGACGCGCTTCGTCGGTCTTCCGCCCGCCATATTCCTTGCGCCACCTATAATTAGGTCTGTTCGCTGACCGCATCCGCCGACACGCCTCAGCGGTCATCGCACCCGGCGCCAGCACGACCTCCGCCTCACTCAGCTTGCCAATAATCTCCTTCATGATCCAAAATAACATTGATTTTGGACCACTCAGAAGGGGGCAGATCATGTCGATCCGACCTGACACCATCTCCGGAGCACTTTCAAAATGTCGCCTCAACTCCCGGACCAACCCCATTTTGTCGGACCACGCCGACAGCTACGGATGCAGGGTCGAGTTCTATGACCGGATACCCCACACGTAAAAAGAACTGATACTGGCTTAGGGATTGACGGGGCTGTCGCATAAGGAGATCGTGCGGTGGAAGCCGCGCGCATTCCGCCGCCGGGCACGCGCGTCATGTGCGGTGGGTCTGTCGGTGATGTGAAGAGGAACGAACAAGGGTAGCAAGTCATGACCGAGGTCAAACACAGTGAAGCCGGCAGCGGCCAAGGTGGCCGCGACGTCGTTCTGATCACGGGCGCGAGCGGCTTCATCGCCGCCGCGCTGATCGCCAAACTTAGCGAGCACTACACGGTCGTCGGCCTCGATCGCGCCGGCCCTCCCGACCCGCCGCCACCCGCTGCGTCCGTTGATTTCGATCTTGGCTCTGACGAGGCGGTGCGCGCCGCGCTGAATGAAGTCCGTGCCCGCTATGGCAACCGTATCGCTTCGGTGATCCACCTCGCCGCCTATTATGACATTACGGGCGAGCCCAACCCTCTCTACGACAAGATCACCGTGCAGGGGACGCAACGGCTGATCGATGGCTTGCAGTCGTTCGAGGTCGAGCAGTTTGTCTTCGCCAGCACGATGCTGGTCCACAAACCGACCCCTACCCCGGATGAGCGTATCAACGAAGAATCGTCGATCGGTGCGTCCTGGGCGTATCCACAGTCCAAGGTTGACACCGAAGCATTGCTGCATGAGCATCACGGGAAGATTCCCGTCGTCTACCTGCGCGCTGCGGGAGTTTACGACGACGATGGACGCTCGGCGTTTCTCGCCCAGCAGATATCTCAGATATACGAGCACCGCCTGATTTCGCATTTCTATCCCGGCATGCTGTGTGCGGCGCAGTCATCAGTGCACCGCGACGATTTAGCCGATGCCGTGTTGCGTCTGGTGGACCGGCGGCACGATCTTCCGACCGAGCTGCCGCTGCTCATCGGCGAGCCCGAAGCGCCCGGCTATGCCGAGATTCAGGACATCGTCGGCGAGGCGCTCCACGGCGAGGGGTGGAAGACGATCCGCATTCCGCAGCCGCTCGCGAAGGCCGGGATCATTCTGCAGAACGAAGCGCTCGGCAGGGAAGACTTCATCCAGCCCTGGATGATCGACAGCAGCAATGACCACTATATTCTCGACATCTCCCGCGCGCGTTCGCTGCTCGGATGGGAGCCGAAACACAGCCTTCGCGACACCCTGCCCGCGATCGTTGCCGCGTTGAAGCGCCATCCAAGGGCCTGGTACCGGAACAACAAGCTCAACGAGAATCTGGTTGCCTGGCACGATAGGCCAGAGGCAGAACCTGTAGGGCTAGGCCACCAGCCCGCAGCGGCAGGCGACGGGATGGCCGGGATGGATCACGGGGCTGTGGACCATAGCAGTATGGACCACGCCGCCATGGGGCACGGACCTGGCGCTGCGGACATGGCAAAACCCGGCCATGGTGCACATGGCGATTACATGGCCATGATGGACCGCGATGAGCGCCGCGCCCGCTGGGCTCTTTACGCCAACATCGGTCTCGGTCTCTGGCTCGCCTCCAGCCCGCTCATTTACGACTCCGTTACCACACAGAGCGTCGGCGAGGCCGCACGCTTTGTTACGGTTGATCGCGGGCTGCCGTCGATAGAGTGGCGCGCGAACGCGCTGAGCATCAGCGATTTCGTCAGCGGTCTAGCGATTGCGCTATTCGGTGCGTTGTCGCTCTCCGCACGCACCAAGACATGGGCGCAATGGGCGGTAGCTTTTGTCGGCATTTGGCTGCTGTTCGCACCCCTGGTCTTCTGGAGCCCGAGCGCTGCGCAGTACAACAACAACTTGCTCATAGGTTCGGCGGTGATCGCCCTGTCGGTGCTAGTACCGATGATGCCAGGCATGAGCATGGCGGGCATGATGGACCCCAAGAACATCCCGCCGGGCTGGACCTATTCGCCATCCACGGACGCGCAGCGGCTGCCGATCGTCGCCATGGGGCTGATCGGCCTGCTCACCTCGCGTATCCTGACCGCCTATCAGTTAGGCCATATCGATACTGCATGGGAGCCATTCTTCGTTGGCTCACTTGCCGATCCGCGTAACGGCACCGAGGAAATTATCACCTCGGCCATGTCGAAAGCCTGGCCAATCCCGGATGGAGGTCTCGGCACAATCAGTTACGTGCTCGAAATCCTGATGGCGGTGATGGGTACCCGCGACCGCTGGCGGACGATGCCGTGGATGGTGACCTTCTTCGGCATTCTCGTCATCCCGCTCGGCATCGTGAGTATCTATTTCATCATCAGCCAGCCTATCGTCATCGGTACGTGGAGCACGCTCGCGCTGATCGCGGCGCTGGCAATGCTGATCATGATTCCTTTCGCTCTCGATGAAGTCATCGCTATGGGCCAGTTCCTGGGCTGGGCGAGGCGCAAGGGCAAGCCACTGATCCGCACCTTCTTCCAGGGCGATGCGATTGAGGCGGGCGAGGTGGACGCGTCCGACGCCATGGCATCACCGGCGGCATTGTGGGCGGACGCGAAGAAGGGTCTGACGCTGCCATGGACGCTCGCGGCGAGCATCTTCATCGGCGTATTGCTGATGTTGACGCGGGTGCTGTTCGGTACGGAAGGCGGCATGGCTAACAGTGACCATATCGTCGGCGCGCTGGTCATTACCGTCACCATCATTGCGACGGCAGAAGTCGCCCGCGCCCTCCGCTTGATCAACGTTACGTTCGGCGCTTGGCTTGTCGCCGCGCCGTTCCTATTGACCGGCGTCGGCCAGCTCGGCGCGATCGTGTCGGTGGTCGCGGGGCTTGCCCTCGTCTGCTTGAGCCTGCCCCGCGGCAAGCGCAGTGCCGAACATTACGCGAGTTGGGACAAATACGTGATTTGAGCATCGCCCGCGCCCGGCGTCGGCGCATCGTTCGAGAAGCTCAGTGAAAGGGGTGCGGTGATCGTGCCGATGGACAGGATCAAGGTCGACAATGCGAGGGCGGGGGCGCACGACCGCGCAATTGGCCGATGGGAGAATGAAGGCGGCGCCTTCACCGGCTTACACCAGCACCGGACGCCCACCGTCGCCGGCGAGATAGGCGATGCAGCGGGCGGCAATCTGCGCGTGCGGCTGATCGCGCTCGAAAACCTCGTCGTGGCGCTGCTGGCCGGGGGACCCGAGAGCCAATCCGAGTTGGTGCGAGAAATGGCCGCCTATATTTCTCCCAGGCCCGGCGCGACGCCCCACCGACTAACTGTCGAGGCGGCGCGCAACATGCTCGCTCTCCTCGAGCGCGCTGCGCACTACAAGTCGCTCGACCGGGACTTCGAGCGATGAGCTTCAACCCCTACTTTATATTCGCGACCGGAATCGAGAACAGCTACCCACGATCAAGAACGGTAGCCATCGCGTCAACGAGATGGCCAGTGCGGCCATTGCGGGCGACGGCGCGACGATTTCGACGGGGTCGAGGAGCCGGACGACCGGCGACCATCGACAAGGTGGGCGCCGTCCAACCCGGCGCTTCAACTTACACTCAAGGCCGCCTAACCGATGCAGCCCGGCCCCACACCCTGCTGATGGACACAACCGATCGCAACTCACCGACTTACCGCTCGCCGCATAATCTGCTCGGCTCGACGTTCCGCTTCTTGAAGCTATAGTAGGTATAGCACTCACATCAGGTCGGTTAGCAGCAATGGCGTTCTGCCCACCCGGCTGCTTTCACAAGAGGAGACAGAGCGCATGACGTTGCAGCTTGGTGATACAGCGCCGGACTTCGAGGCCGAGACGACCGAAGGCCAAATCCGTTTTCATGAGTGGATGGGTGCTGACTGGGCGGTCTTCTTTTCCCACCCCAAGGACTTCACGCCCGTCTGCACGACCGAGCTCGGGGAGGTCGCCCGCCTCAAACCCGAGTTCGACAAGCGCGATACCAAGGTGATTGGGCTGAGCGTTGATCACATCGAGGATCACCACGCCTGGGCCGGCGACATCGCCGAAACGCAAGGCCACGCGCTCAATTTTCCGATGATCGCCGATCCTGACTGCCGGATCGCCGAACTCTACGGGATGATCCACCCAAAAGCCAACGACACACTCACTGTCCGCTCGGTGTTCATCATCGGACCCGACAAGAAGCTCAAGCTCAGCCTCACCTATCCAGCGAGCACGGGCCGCAACTTCGAAGAGATACTCCGCGTCATCGACTCCCTGCAGCTGACCGCCAAATACAGCGTAGCGACGCCGGTGAACTGGCGGCAGGGCGAAGACGTCATTATCGTTCCCTCGCTCAGCGATGACGAGGCCCGCCAGAAATTCCCGAACGGCTGGCGGACCGTGAAGCCCTATTTGCGCATCACCCCACAACCGCAGGATTAAGTGCAGGCGGTCGCCGCGATGCTGAAGCCACTGCCTAATCAAACCCCCGCATCCACGGGCTCGCCTCGAAATGCGTCGAGGATGCGGCATTCGTCGAGGGTGGTGTGCCCGCATTGCTTGAGGAGACGCTCGAGCGTGGCTTCTAGCGCCCTGAGGTCGGCAATCTTGGCTCGGACCTCGCGGAGACGTGTGGCGGCCATCCTGTCCACCTCCGCACAGGGCGCGTCGTCCGCCCGCTCCGAAAGGGCAAGAAGCCCCCGCACGGTCTTGAGCGGAAAGCCGAGCTCGCGCGCCCTCCGGATGAACCTGAGACGCTCAAGATGATGGCGGTCATAGACCCGGTGTCCACCCGCGCTGCGGCCAGGCTCGGGCAGCATCCCGATCTGCTCATAATAGCGGATGGTCACCACCTTGCACCCGGTGAGAGTGGCCAACGCTCCGATCGAGAGGATTTTACCCATGCCCTTGAACCTATAGCAGCTAGAGGTCCTATCATAGTGACGAGCCTGTGTTTGTGAATGCGGAGAGTTGGCTATGGAGGATTGCTGCAGAGATGCTGGCGACCCGAGTCGCGAGAAAAGCGATACTGCGCTGATGATCTCGTCAGAGCCCTCCACGGCACCTCTCGCGCCGACGACGGCACGCGCCGGGCGCCGCGCGACGGCGACGCCTGCTGCTCAGGCAGCTCCTCTGACCCGAGCAACGATGCCGTGTCTCACGAGCCTCACCCTAGCCCTGACGGACGTCCGCAAGTGATGGGTGACGACTGCTGCTCGGCGAAGGAGCAGGAGATCGCCGCCTTGAGCGCTCATTTGGGCGTGAAGCGCGTGCTCCAAATGGTCCTTGCGATCAACCTCATCATGTTTGTTGCTGAGTTCACGGCCGGGATGCTGGCGAACTCCACCGCCCTCATGGCCGACTCGGTCGACATGCTGGGGGATGCGCTGGTCTACATACTAAGCCTCTACGCACTTCAACGCAGTCTGCGCTGGCGTGCCGGCGCCGCAGTCGCGAAGGGCGGAATCATCGCTGCCTTCGGGATCTGGGTCATGATCGAAGCGGCCTTGAAGCTGGTCAACGGCGTGAGCCCCGCCGCCGGGACGATGGTTCTCTTCGGACTGATCGCGCTGGTTGCCAACCTGACTTGCCTCGCGCTGCTCTACCGCTTCCGCCACCGCGACGTGAACCTGTCCAGCACGTTCGAGTGCTCGCGGAACGACGTCATCGCCAACACCGGAGTTCTTCTCGCCGCTGGCGGCGTCTACGCAACCGGCGCGGCCTGGCCTGACATCCTCGTGGGCGCCGTTATCGCGGTGTTGTTCTTCCGCTCCGCGATCCGGGTACTTCGCCAGGCCTGGCAACAATTCAGGTCAGCCAGCCCCGCCGTGGCGGTGGTGTTGGATTGAGACATAGTCTTCAAACAAAGGAGCTTTATCGATGTTGAAGCAACTAACGGCGCTGTTCCTGCTCGGCGCTGCCTTCACCTCCCCGGCGACGGCAGGGGCGGCCAGTCCGGCGAATGCCGTGATGTACAAGAATCCCGGCTGCGAGTGCTGCGACGGCCACGCCGCGGCGCTGCGCAGTGCAGGGCTGAACGTGAAAGTGGTTCCGACCGAGGATCTCTCCGCGTTCAAAGCGCGGGCTGGAGTGCCCGAGGCGCTTCAAGGCTGCCATACCACGATGGTAGGCGGCTATGCCGTGGAGGGGCATGGGCCGATAGCGGTGGTCCAGCGGATGCTGAAGGAGAAACCCGCCATCCGCGGGATCGCTTTGCCGGGCATGCCGTCGGGATCTCCTGGTATGTCTGGGCCGAAGACCGCGCCGTTCAAGGTGCTGAGCTTCGGCGCCGGGGGCACGAAGGTCTATGCTGTCGAGTAGCGGGTGAACCGATCGATCCAGAGAGAGGCCGACATGCCTGACGATGATCTCGCCTATCTTCAGCGCCGCGTCGAGGCGGAGCTCGAGATGGCGCAACGCTCCGAGACGCCCGAGGCCACGGCAGCGCACTACAAGCTCGCGGAAGCCTATCTTGAGCGGATCGAGGTCCTCCGGATATCGGCAGCGGCCGTGCCGGGCGGAAAAACTGCTGCCGATCCGGAAGTTGCCGTTGCTGGGGTACCGAAAAGGCGAAAAGTAGCATCCGGCGAACGAGCAGAACGATGATATTTCGTCAGCTATTCGAGCCGGAATCCTCTACCTACACTTACCTGATCGGCTGCCGCGACACAGGAAAAGCGGTGTTGCTCGACCCGGTTCTGGAGACCGTTGATCGCGATCTCGCCGTCCTGCAGGAGCTGGAGCTGACGCTTGAATATACGCTGGAAACTCACATCCATGCGGACCATGTCACGTCCGCGTGCCGGCTACGCAGCCTGACCGGATCAAAGGTCGCCTATCCGGCGATGGACGGCCTCCCCTGCGCAGACGTTGGTGTCGGTGAGACCGACCCGCTCAGCGTCGGCAGCCTCACCTTCCAGCCCCTCTTCACGCCTGGCCACACCAACGCGCACCACAGCTACCTTATCGATCTGCCCGGCTCGCGCCGCGTGTTCACCGGCGATGCCCTCCTGATCGACGGCTGCGGCCGCACGGACTTCCAGAATGGTGATGCGGGCGCGCTCTACCGGTCGATCCACGAGAAGATATTTTCGCTTCCCTGCGACACGCTCGTCTACCCGGCGCACGACTACCAGCATCGCCATGTCACGACGGTGGCTCAGGAGCGCGAGCGTAACGCGCGGTTGGGTGGCGGCAAGACGCTCGAACAGTTTATCGACATCATGACCGCCCTCGACCTGCCCTACCCCAAGCGGATCGACATCGCGGTACCGGCCAACCGCCTGTGCGGCGACTGTCCCGAGATGGAGAAAACGTAGCCTATGGAGCCCCCCGGACCTTCGGTTCAAGGCTAGCGCGAACCACTCGTCGGATCGAATTTATACCGATCACGGCTTCACTGGGACCAATCGCGCACGCCCCGGTCTGGATCATGCCTTCGCAGCAGTGCGCGGCGGCCACACACTGGTGGTGCCCAAACTCGATAGGCTCGCGCGCTCCGTTCCCGATGCCTGGGCAATCGGAGATACCCTGACGACACGCGGCGTAAAATTGCAGCTTGGCGCCAGCATTCATGATCCCGCCGATCCCATGGGCAAGCTGTTTTTCAAGATCCTGGCCACCTTCGCAGAGTTCGAGGCCGACCTAATCAGGATGCGGACCCGGGAAGGCATGGCTGTTGCTCGCGCCAAGGGGAAGTTACGGGGTAAAAAGCCAAAGCTATCGGATCGGCAGCAGAAGGAATTGCGCGGGATGTACGACACGGGCGATTACTCGATCAGCGACCTCGCCGAGCTGTTCTCGATTTCGCGTCCAACCGTTTATCGCACTCTGGGCCGGCAGGATGCAGGCGCTACCGCCAAGGCAAAGCCAGCTTGACGATGTACATTATATGGTGCATATAATGGCTATGGGATCGGGTACCGCACAACGCATCGAACTGGTGTTTTACCAGACCGATGCAGGCAATGTACCCGTTCGTGACTGGTTGCTTGGTCTTTCAGAAGCCGATCGCCGGGAAATTGGGCAGGACCTACAGCGGGTCCAGTTCCGCTGGCCGGTCGGCATGCCGTTGGTTCGCCCCATGGGTAAAGGGCTGTTCGAAGTGCGGACGTCCTTGCCCGACAGCACGATCGCTCGCGTGTTGTTCTGCTTCCATCAAGGTGAACTTTACTCGCTGCACGGGTTCATCAAAAAGTCGCAGAAGGCGCCCGCGGCTGATTTGAAGTTGGCGCGAAAGCGCCAGAAAGAGGTTGAAAATGGCTGATAGCAAGCATCGTGGTCCGACGCTGGACAGCTTCCTTGAGGAGGAAGGAGTCCTTGCGGAATTCCAGGCCAAGGCCATCAAGGAAGTTATCGCGTGGCAACTCGCCGAGGCGATGCGCGAGCGCAAGCTCAGCAAGAAGCGACTGGCGCTGCTGATGCACACCAGCAGGACACAGGTCGACCGCATACTTGACCCTACCGATGGCAATGTGACGATCGAAACCTTGCAGCGCGCAGCAGCTGTCGTGGGACGCAGGGTTGAACTCGCGCTAATTTGAGGTCGCTAAGGCACCCAACCTTCGGAAGTTCCACACATGTCCGTGAATTCGTTGTCTGGCGCACAAACCTTGAGGTGACGCCTATTTGCTCATGCGGGCGAGACGTCCCGATCCGAATTCAATCAAAGGAGAAGTGCCATGAAGGAGTCCCTTAACGCCGTGCTGGCCTTGACCCTCGCCGCGACAATCGCGGGGTGCGGCAAACAAGAGGATGCCGTTGCAACGAACGGTGCATCGACAAAGGATACGGCCATACCTGCTGCGGAAACACGGCATGGCAAGGCCTAGGGAACAGTGACGGCGATCGATGCGACCGCCGGCAGCGTGACGCTCGATCACGGCCCCATCGCCGCGCTCGAATGGCCGGCGATGACGATGGGCTTCTCCGCGAACCCTAAAATTCTGAAGGATATTGCCGTCGGCGACCGTGTCGCGTTCGAACTCGACTGGGACGGCAAGGCAGGCGTCGTGACGCAGATCGCAAAAACGGGGACGACGAAACCCTGAACCCGGGAAGATCGCGGTGCCGGGCGACAGGCTTCTTACGCCGCCCGGTCTCAACCGGCGGCCTCGCCCCGGCACGATAATCTCCGACGGTCAGAGCGCGGAAGCGCTATGCCAGAGCATGTAAGCTGCGACCGTGAAAATCAGGCACGCGAACACCGTGGTAAGCATGCCCTTGCCCGAGAGGATCCGGGCATAGCGTGTTCCGGCCACCCCGCCGAGCATGCCACCCGCGATGAAGACGCCCGCCAGCGTCCAGTCGACCAGCCCAGACACCGCATAGTTGAGCGCAGTGGTCAGCCCGAAGGCGGTCACTGCGACGAGACTCGTGCCGACCGCATTGAGGATCGGCATATTCGTCGAAGCGATCAGCCCCGGCACGATCAGGAAGCCGCCGCCGATGCCGAAGAAACCGGAAAAGCCACCGGTGCCGAGCCCGAACCCAAGCACCTTGGGAGCATTGTGGCGATTGCAGGCGGCACCTTCGATGCCCGGATTGTTTCGCCCGCGCAGCATAAACCCGCCGACGACAAGCATCAGCAGCGCGAAGAGGAAGAGCAATTTCTGCCCGTCGATCGCCTTTCCAAGCGTCGAGCCTGCCAGCGCACCGACGATGCCGCTTCCCGCATAGAGAAAGCCGCAGCGCCATTTGACGGTCCCGGCGCGTGCATGCTGTGCAAGACCCGAGGCGGCATTGGCGGCGACCGCGAGCGCGCTCGTCCCGATCGCGACATGCGGGCTCCCGACCCCGACGAGATAGACCATCAGCGGCACCGCGAGAATCGACCCGCCGCCGCCGACGAGCCCGAGCGTGAAGCCGACGATCCCGCCCGACAGCGCGCCAAGCAGATATTGGGCAGTGTCGAGGCTCACCCGCCCTCGCCGATCCGCGCGGGCGCAGCGAGCCATTCGCGGCCGCGAAGCATGCCGTGCCAATAGAGTGGCGGCAGGATCTTCGCCTTGAGCAACCACGAAAGACGCGACGGCCGCGTGCCCTCGATCAGCCATTTGGGGAAGGTCGGTAGCAGCTTGCCGCCATAGCCGAATTCGGCGAGGATGACCTTGCCCGCCTCGACCGTAAGCGGGCAGCTGCCATAGCCGTCATAGGCCGCCACCGGCGCTGCACCGTCGAGCGCGGCGAGCACGTTCAGCGCAACGACGGGCGCCTGCTTGCGCGCCGCCGCCGCAGTCTTGGCGTTGGTCGTCGCGGCGACATCGCCGAGCGTGAAGACATTGGCATGGTCGGGGTGGCGCAGCGTCGTCTCGTCGACCGCAACGAAGCCCGAGGGCGCCGCGAGCGGGCTCGCCGCGATAAAATCGGGCGCGACCTGCGGCGGCACCACATGGATCATGTCGAAGCGTTCCTCGACGCGGCGGACCGTATCGCCGCGGCGCTGCTCGAACAGCGCGACCTTGGCCGCGCCATCGATCGACACGAGGCGCGATTCAAGCTGCAGGTCGATGCCGTAGCGCGCGATATAGGCTTCGAGCGCCGGAACATAGGCAGCGACCCCGAACAGCGCAGGCGTGGCATTGTGGAACTGGACGTCGGCTTGGCCGAGCACCCCCGCGCGCTCCCACCGATGGCACGAGAGATACATCGCCTTCTGCGGCGCGCCGGCGCATTTGATCGGCATCGGCGGCTGGGTGAAGAGCGCGCGGCCGCCGCGGAACCGGCGCACGAGCCGGTCGGTATAGGGCGCCAGGTCGTAGCGATAGTTGGAGGTGACGCCGCCGCTGCCGAGCGCCGCTGCCAGGCCGGGGATCGCCTCCCAGTCGAGCTTGAGCCCCGGGCAGACGATGAGCGCGCGGTAGCCGATCACGCGCCCGTCGGCGAGCGTGACCCGGTCGTTCGCGGGATCGAAGGACGCGGCGGCGGCGCGGATCCATTCGGCGCCCGCCGGAATCAGCCCAGCCTCGCCGCGCCGCGTGACCTCGGGGGCGAAAACACCGCCGCCGACCATCGTCCAGCCCGGCTGGTAATAATGATCCTCGCTCGGCTCGACGATCGCGAGCGACACGTCCGGGCGGCGCCGCAGGATGCTCGCGGCGGTAGCTATCCCCGCGCTGCCGCCGCCGATCACGAGAATGTCGTAGCGCGCAATCCCGCCGCCTTCGCCGCGCGCCGCAGTCATCGCCGCGAGCTGCTCCGAGCGCGCGCCCGAGCGGCAATAGGCAAGCACCGGACCCGGCAGTTCGGCGAGCGCGCGTGCCATCGCGGCGGCATCGCTCTCGTCAATCGTGCCCGATACGACCGGGATGTGAAGGAAACGGACGCCCTGCGCCTCGGCCGCCGCCGCGACCGCAGCCGCCGTCGGCTGGCCCGCCTCTTCGCCGTCGGGACGGGTGCAGACGATCGAGCGGAAACCCGAGGCCGCGAGCGCGGCCACGTCCGCCGGGTCGATCTGCGGCGACACGCTGAGCGCCGGGGTCAGGGTCCTGATGGTCATAATCTCTCCGTTCGTGAAAGGGCGCCGGCGCTCAAAGCCGGTCGACCGGTATCTTGAGGTAGGCGACGCCATTGTCCTCGGCGGGCGGCAGGCGGCCCGCGCGCATATTGACCTGCACCGACGGCAGCAGCAGCACCGGCATCGCGAGTTCGGCGTCGCGCGCGCGGCGGCGCTCGACGAACTCATCCTCGGAAATTCCGTCGCGGGCGTGGACGTTGGCGGCGCGCTGCTCGGCGACGCTGGTTTCCCAGCGATGCTCGCGCCGCTCGGCGGTCAGATAGTCGTGGCATAGGAAGAGCGGCGTTGCGCCGGGGAGTTCGAGAATGCGGCGCAGCGATCTGAAAAGGGTCTGCGCATCGCCGCCCGGAAAATCGGCGCGCGCCGATCCGTAGTCGGGCATGAACATCGTGTCGCCCACGAAGACGACATCGCCGATCGCATAGGCGACGCACGCCGGCGTATGGCCAGGGACGTGGAGCACGGTGATCGGCAGTTCGCCGATCGCGAAGCGGTCGCCGTCCGACCAGAGGCGGTCGAAATCGGATCCGTCGCGCCGGAAATCGGGTCCGGCGTTGAAGATGTTGCCGAACACTGCCTGCACGTCGCGGATATGCTCGCCGATCGCGATCGCACCGCCAAGCCGGTTCTTGAGCCAAGGCGCCGCCGAAAGATGATCGGCATGCGCGTGCGTCTCGAGCAGCCAGTCGACCGTAATGCCCGCGGCGCGCGCATGCTCGGCGATCGCTTCGGCCGACGCGGTCGAGGTCCGCCCCGCAGCCGCCTCATAATCGAGCACACTGTCGATCACCGCGCCGCGCATCGTGGCGGGATCGTGGACGACATAGCTGATCGTCGAGGTTGCAGGGTCGAAGAAGGCGCGTACCGATGCCGCGCCTTTTGGCACCGCCCCGAGCTGTGCGGTGGCCGCGGCCAGCGCGGGGTCGTCGCCTAGGACATCCGCCGCGCTCATGACGGCAGCGGCCAGAGATGCGGTCGCGCCGCGTCGCGGCGCCGGAAATGAGCGGCGAAGTCTGCAATCGCGCCGATACTCCATTCGGAGAAGCGCGCGTCGGCATCGGCCGAAGCGAGCGCGGGATCGCCCTGCCCGACCCCGTTCGAGGCGACTTCGGTGACGTCGAGCGGCAATGCCACCTCGAACTCGCCGAACATCGCGCCCGAGATCTGGCTCGTCCGCGGAAGACCGAAGGCGCTCGACCGTGCCGCGGGCCGCGCGGCGTCCATTCGCATCAGCTCGGGCGTGAGGTGCGGCCCGACCGAAGTGACGGGGTAGGCGCCATGGCCGCGCTTGCTGCGGATCGCCTGTGCGACCTGCGCCATCAGCGGCGCGTTAGTCGAATGTCCATTGCAGACAATGATTTGGCTGAGGCCATAATCGAGGAAGGCGGTGATCATATCCTCGAGCAGCATGCTGAAGGGAGCTTGACCCCGCCCGCCGCGCCGCGGAAGAAATTGGCGTGGCCGAAGATCAGCACCGGCGCGTAGATCGCCGCGAGCGCGAGCCGCGAGCGGAATTCGGGCCAGCTTAGGTCCGGCGGCGCAGGCGGACGCTTGCCCGGCCGAGGTTCCGACTCTGTACGCGGACCCGCATCAGCGCTGGCGGCGGCGTCAGCGCCTCCCGAGACCCGCGCCCAGATCGATGGCGTTGAACAGCAGTTTGATGACGACGTGCGTCTGCACGGCGCCGACGGCAGAGATGCCAAGACGAGCCGCTGCCGTCTTAGTCCCGAAACAAATCCTCGCAAGGGACGGTTGGAAGCACAGTTTCGCGTCATGGCAAGCAGCGGCTCCTCAGCTGGGGACGGGCGCTAGATTCGGCCTGGAAGGCATCCCTCGTAGGTAGAGACGCAGCGCAGCCGGCCAACCCCACCACGTATTTTCAGGACAGAGGTGCGTGCATGGGCGACGATATCGCGGAAGGTTGCGAATCAAGCGCCGCGCGTCGCAGCATGGCGCAGCAACTGGCCGAGAATCGAAAGCCGCGAGCGCGTCGCAATGATGTGCGGCTGAGCGTCTAGCCGGAACAGCCCGCCGGCATCGCAGGCGGCGTCGAGATCGCGCGGCGCAGACGCCTTGTCGAGCAATTGCTCAAAACGCTCTGGAGGAAAGCGCCCGCACCGGCGTTGCGGCGCACCGCGATGCTGGTGCGGAGTTCACCGCGGCCTCCGTTCGGAAACGTAGGTCCGGTGCGGGGGAGAGAGTTTCGAAAAAGAGGCGAAAGAGGCGTCAGTAGAAGCGGAGATTGTCGATTTCGCCCCAGGCGCTCGCTCCGCCCTCGCGCTCGACGACGACGCCGACCTGCACCAGATCGTCGCCGCGCCAAGACGGCACATCGCCGCGACCGGGCCGCGTCGGAACGAGCGCGGTGAACGGCACGCGCAATTCGGACCAGCCCTCCTTCGCCTCGACCACCGCGGTCCACTCGCCCGCTAGGGTGTTGACGACGATCAGGTAGCGGCCCGCCCCGCGCATATCGAGACGGACGCCGGCGAACTTGCGCGCATCGACTGGCCGCACCGAACCGCGACTGAGCGGAACGATAACCCCGCCCTCGGGCTTGTCCTTGAGCGACATCTGCACCGCGAAGGCGAACGCCGATCCGCCGCCGGTGTGCGTCACGCGGTTCGTGACCACCGACGAGCGCTCGACGCCGCCGTCCATATCGGCGAGGCGGAGCGTGTCGAGCGCGCTACGGCCATCGGTCCGCTCGAAATCGTCGATCAGCTCGGCAGCAGGCGTAGCGGGCAGCGCGGTCGCGAGATTGCCCGCGGGCGGCTTGGTGCCGCCGCCATGGACGAGCTTGCCGTCGACGAACACGCGGTCGATCTTGTGAACGTCGCCGATCGTCTCCCAGGGCTTGCCGTCGATGAGGACGAGATCGGCGCGCTTGCCTTTCTCGATCGTGCCGCGGTCGCCCGAAAGCCCGAGCGCGAGCGCGCTGTTCGACGTGCTGGCGAGCAGCGCCGCCTTCGGCGTCAATCCAGCCGCGACGAGCAATTCCATTTCCTGCAGCGTCGAAAAACCATGTTTCGCACCGCCGATACCGGCGTCGGTGCCGACCGCGATCGGAACGCCCGCGGCGAACAAGTTGCGGACATTTTCTTCGGCGAAGCCATATTTGCGGATGCGCTGGCGCGTCGCGGCGTCGTCCTTGCGCCCCGGTCCGATCTCGTCGGGCTTGAGCTGATAGATGGCGAGCGTCGGGGCGTAAAATGTCCCCGCCTTCTTGATCCGGGCGATCGCGTCGGCGTCGAGCACCGCGTCCTGGATGCTGTGCGCGATCACATCGACCCCGGCTTGCGCCGCGAGCTTGCCGCGCTCGACTGTCACCGTGTGGGTGAGGACGCGTTGGCCATGCTTGTGCGCCTCGTCGGCAATTGCAGCGAGCGTCTCGACGTTCATCGAGGTTTCCTCGGGCAGCTGGCCATAGCGCCAGCCGTCGGCGAACGCCTTGATATGGTCGGGCCGATAAGCCTGAAGCGCCTGCACCTCGCGCCGCGCGCTCTCGGCGGTCGCCACCCATTTGGTGGTGTTGGTGTCGGCCCAATCGGCGCCGTGGCCCCCCGGCGTGCTCATGCGTGCGACGAAATTGACGTGCGGCGCGTAGATGTCGGCGAGCCAGGCGCGGCGCGGCGCGAAGGCTTCGGGCTGCTGGTGGAAGTCGTTCACGGTCGTCACGCCGCTCGAGAGGTAAGCGTTGGCGATTTGCGGCAGCGCGGCGGGCGAGCCCGACGGCGACCAGTGCGTATGGACGTCGATGAAGCCCGGGAGCAGCGCCTTGCCGTCGGCACGCACTATCTTCGCGCCCTTGGGAGCCTTGACGTCAGCTCCGACCGCATCGATCCGGCCACCCCGCACGACGACGGTGCCGCGATAGGGATCCTTGCCCGTGGCATCGAAGATCGTCGCGCCGGTGATCGCGACCAGCTCGCCGCCCGGTTCGGCGAGTACCGACTGGCTCGCCCAGCCAAGCCCGGCGGCGAGCGCCGTTCCCGCTACGATCATCTTCCGAAAACTGGCCACGCGCGTCTCCTCGATTGTCTGATTGTCGCCCTGCCCTGCTTTGACGCAGCGGCGGTAGATATCCCCACCAGCCTGTTCGGTCCGCGCCCGCCATGTCGCAACAATATGCGCTTGTCGACCGCATTGCTGCTGCGGAACCGCGCCGCACTTGCGTCTCTGCTTCCTGTACGCCCCGGCCGGGGCGAAGCCGGAACGGGACAGTCATGAACAGAGCTTTCGCCTTCATCCTCATCTTCGCCATGGTCGCCGGCATATCGGCGGGCTGGTTCGTGAATTCGCATTACCCGGCCGCAAGAGCCGCCGAAATCGCCGACAATCTCTCGATCCTTACCGACCTCTTTCTGCGGCTCATCAAGATGATCATCGCGCCGCTCGTCTTCGCGACCCTCGTTGCTGGGATCGCGCATATGGAAGACGCCGCCGCGATCGGCCGCGTCGGCGCGAAGACGATGGGCTGGTTCATCGGGGCCTCGATCGTGTCGCTCTCGATCGGGCTCGTCATGGTCCACCTGCTCCAGCCGGGCGCGAGCCTCGCGCTCGACCTGCCGACAACCGGCGCTGAAGGCCTCGTCGCGACCGGCGACTTCTCGCTCAAGCAATTCGTCACCCACCTCATCCCGCAATCGATCGTCCAGGCGATGGCCGAGAACGAGATCCTCCAGATCGTCGTCTTCTCGGTCCTCGTCGGCTCGGCGGTGGCCGCCATCGACGACAAGGCTCCCGCCGTGCTCGCCCTCGTCGAGCAGGTCGCCGCGATCATGCTCAAGGTAACCGGCTTCGTGATGAAGACCGCCCCGGTCGCAATCTTCGCCGCGCTCGCCTCGACCGTCGCGACCCAGGGTCCGGGTGTCCTCATAACCTATGCGGGCTTCGTCTCCGGCTTCTACCTATCGCTCGGCGTGCTCTGGCTCGTGCTCTTTCTCGCCGCGCTCGCGATCATCGGCGCACGCGCATTTGGCCTGTTTCGCGGCATCCGCACCCCCGTGCTGCTCGCCTTTTCGACCGCGAGCTCGGAGGCCGCCTATCCGAAGACGATGGAAGTTCTCGAGAAGCTGGGCGTCAACCGGCGCATCGTCTCGTTCGTCCTGCCCTTGGGCTACAGCTTCAACCTCGACGGCTCGATGATGTACTGCACCTTCGCGGTCCTGTTCATCGCGCAAGCCTATGGCATCGACATGAGCATCGGCCAGCAGATCACGATGCTGCTCCTGCTCATGGTGACGTCTAAGGGCATGGCGGGCGTCCCGCGTGCCTCGCTAGTCGTGATCTCGGCGACGCTTGCCTATTTCAAGCTGCCCGAAGCCGGGCTGCTCCTGATCCTCGCGGTCGACCATCTGCTCGACATGGGCCGCTCGGCGACCAACGTCGTCGGCAATTCGGTCGCCGCAGCGGTGATCGACCGCTGGGAAGGCCGCCGCATGGCGCGCGAGGCCGCCGCCGGCGAACCGGCGCCTGCCGAACAACTACCCTCTCTCGCAACCAAGGAGTGATCATGCCCAATATCGAAAGCCGCCTCGCCAGCCTCGGAATCGAGCTGCCCGAAGTGTGCCCACCCGTCGCCAACTATGTCTCGGCGACCCGTTCGGGCAATATCGTCCAGATCTCGGGCCAGCTCTCGACCCACGCCAACGGCGGGGTCAAGGGAACCGTCGGCGCCGATTGCAGCCTCGCCGACGGCATCATCGCCGCACGGCTGTGCGCGATCAACCTCGTCGCCCAGTTCAGGGCCGCCGCCGATGGCGACCTCGATCGCATCGCCCGCGTCCTTCGCCTCGGCGGCTATGTCCAGGCCGGCCCCGAGTTCTTCGACATCCCGACCGTCATGAACGGCTGTTCCGATCTCATTGTCGATGTCTTCGGCGAGGCCGGCAAGCACGCCCGCTCAGCAATCGGCGTTTACCGGCTTCCCTTCAACTTCGCAGTCGAGGTCGATGCGAGCATTGAGATTGTCGATTAAAATAATAGACAATCTCAATGCCGATGCTATGGGCTCTCTCCAAATAAAATTGCCTTCCAGTGCAACAGGTTGAAATTTTCTGCGCCTTTCACGATGGGGATACATCGGGAACTTGCGTAACAGCAGAATGAGATGGACCAATAATCCATTCGCTGAACGGAGGACGACGCGCCGATCGGGTCGAAAACAAGGGGACATGGCATGACGAACCGCACATATTCGAACTACCGCAAGCATATTCTCGCCGCCGCATCGCTGATCGGGATGATCGCCGCACAAAATGCGACCGCCCAGGAACAGGCCGCGGAGACCGAAGCCGCGACCGCGCCGCAATCGGCGCCGCGCGGCGAAGAAATCGTCGTGACGGGCAGCCGCATCGCCGGCACCAAGATCACCGAAGCCCTCCCCGTGACCGTGGTCGGCGAGGACGAGATTGCGGCAACCGCCGCGGTGTCGGGCGACGAACTGTTGCGATCGATCCCGCAGATGAGCGATCAATCGTTCAACAGCAGCAACGGCCAGACGAGCAGCAATTTCGCGCGCGGCGACGTCGGTTCGATCGACTTGCGCGGCCTTGGCGTCGGCAACACCCTCGTCCTGCTCAACGGGCGCCGGCTCGTTCAGCACCCGAGCAGCCAGGCAAGCACGTCGCTGGCTCCGGTCATCACCTATAATTCCAACTCGATCCCGGTGTTCGGCATCCAGCGCGTCGAAGTGCTGCGCGATGGCGCGGCAGCCCTATATGGAACCGATGCGGTGGCGGGCGTGGTCAACACCATCCTTCGCGACAATGTCAACGGCGGCGGCTTGTCGCTCCAATATGGCGGGGCCGAGGGAACGGGGCTGCGCGAGTTCAACGGCTCGGGCTATCTCGGCACCGACTTCGCCGAGAATCGCGGCAATATTTCGCTGTTATTCAACTACACCAACCGCACGGCGCTTTCCTCGCAGGACCAGGATTACACCTCGACATCCGATCACCGCTTCTTCGACGATTTTGCGGGCACGGTGTTCGCGGGTTCGAACAGCCTCGACGACACAAGCACGCTGTCCCACTGGGGCAATTTCACCACCGGCGTGCGCGTGCGCCGCGGAACGACCAACATCACCACTGCCGGCGGGGTATTCTCGATCCAGCCGACCGCCAACGGCGGCTGCTCGGCCGATCTCGGCGGCGGGATCTGTATCGACGATGCGACGCGCGCGACGACCGGCGCGGATCGCAACACAAGGTGGGACGCACAGGCCAATTATCCGCTTTCGATCATGCCCAGGCTGGATCGTATCAATGTGTTCGCGAACGGCCATTATGACCTCAGCGACAATCTGACTGTCTTCGGCGAGGCCGGCTATTATTATGCCAAGACGCGCAGCATCCAGGACAGCGTCTTTTCGATCGGTTCGATCCAGATGACGGTGCCGGCGTCGAACTACTGGAATCCGTTCGGACCCGTGACCTTTGCCAACGGCGCGGTCAACCCCAACCGCCTCGCCGGGATCGATGCCCCCGCCGCTGGCCTGCCGGTGACGATCACAAGCTATCGTTTTGTCGACATGGGCCCGACCGTCGTCGACGTCACCAACCGTCAGTTCCGGGCACTGCTGGGGCTTCGCGGCGAAACGCTCGGCTTCAACTGGGAAACGGCCGCGCTCTATTCGCAAGCAACGGTCCGCGATGTCCAGGACGGGATCAGCGCCACGCTTCTCCAGCAGAACCTCGCGCTGTCGACGCCCGATGCCTATAATCCGTTCAATGGCGGCAGCGCGACCAATCCGATCGGTCCCGATACCACCCCGAGCAACCAGGCGGCACTCGACGCGATCGCGATCAAGACGATCCGCGCCGGCAAGTCGACCCTGGCGCAGTGGGACTTCCGGGCATCGAAGGCCGACCTGCTGACGCTGCCCGCTGGCGATGTCGGCATGGCCCTTGGCCTTGAGCTGCGGCGCGATTCCTATCTCGACGACCGCGACGAACGCGTCGACGGGACGACCAAGTGGACCGACAGGGTCACCGGCGTCGTTCAGGAAAGCGACTTGTTCGGCGTCAGCCCGACCCCCGACACGAAGGGCTCGCGCACAGTCTTCGCCGCCTTCGCCGAACTTGCGGTTCCCCTGATCGCACCCGAAATGGAAATACCGCTCGTGCGCAGTCTCGAACTGCAACTCGCGGGACGGTATGAAAATTATTCGGATTTCGGCAGTATCGCCAAGCCCAAGGTGGCCGCCGCATGGGATCTGTTCGATGGCTGGCGCATCCGTGGCTCGTGGGCGCAAGGCTTCCGCGCGCCGAACCTCGAACAGACCAAGGCAACCATTATCACGCGCGGCAATACGCGGACCGATTATATCCGCTGCGAGGCCGACCTGCGCACGGGCCGCATCACCAGCTTCGACGCTTGCGCCCAAGGTTTTGTTACCACCGGACGGCGCGCGGGCAATCCCGACCTGAAGCCGGAAACCTCGACCACCTGGACGATCGGCACCGTGCTCCAGCCGCCAGCCTTCAACACCGGCCGCCTCCGCACGACCTTCACGGTGGACTATTGGCAGGTCAAGCAGAAGGGCATCGTCGGCGTGTTCGGCGAGGGCAACGCGCTCATCAGCGACTATCTCCTTCGCCTTCAGGGGTCGAGCGATCCCACCGTGGTCCGCCTTGCGCCGACGGCCGACGATATCGCATTGTTCGCTGGGACCGGCATCAATCCGGTCGGCCGGGTGCAATATGTCGACGACCAGTATCGCAACCTCGAGCCGCAGACGGTACGCGGGATCGATTTCGGGCTCAATGTCGGGCTTCGCGACACCGGAATCGGTGATTTCACCTTGTCCGCCAACGCGGCCTATCTGCTCAAATATTTCCGCGACGTGTCCCCCGACATTCAGGTTCTGCTCGATGCGCGGGCCGCCGGAGCCATCAACATCGACACGGTCATTCCGGAAGGCGGCGATCAGGTTCGCCGCGACGCTTTCCCGAAATGGCGCGGCTCGGCCTCGCTGACCTGGAAGCTCGGGCAGTTCACGGCCGGGGGTTTCATCAATTACACGGGCAGCGTCATCGACAATGACATCTCGATCGGCGGCGAGAATTTGCTCGTAAAAGCCTACACAACCGCGAGCCTTTATGTGCAGTATGATTTGAAGGGCGGGTTCACCGACGGAACCCAGCTTCGGGTCGGTGTGCGCAATATCACCAATGCGCAGCCGCCCATCGACTCCGGCAGCTTCGGCTATATGGGATCGCTCCACTCGCCGATCCCCCGCTACTGGTATGTCAACGTCCGCAAGACTTTCTGACGTCCCTGGACCGGCCGCTCCGCTACGAAGCGGAGTGGCCGGAGACCGCCACTTCCCCATCCGGACAAGGTGACACCGGCGTGACAAAACATCATTTGCATAATCTTCGCCAGGCATCGCGGCTGCGCCGCTTGCGCGCGGCGCTCCTTGGCTCCGGACTTGCGCTGTTGGCGTCGGGCTGCGCTGCCACCGCATCGACGACGGCACCGCACGCCAACGCGACGGCGCCATCACCCGTGCCCACCGCCACCCCGGCGGCGATCGCATTTCCGAGCACCTACCGTCCCAAGGCGGCGGCCGACACCGCGATCGTCGGAGCGTCGATCCTGACCGGCACCGGCGCCCGGATCGACAACGGCACCGTGCTGATGGCGGCGGGCAAGATCGTCTCGGTCGGCACCGATGTCGCCGTGCCGGCAGGTGCCCGGATCATCGACGGCAGCGGCAAATGGGTTACCCCGGGCATCATCGATTCCCATTCACATCTCGGTGTCTTCGCCGCTCCCGGCGTCGAGGGCCATGCCGACGGCAACGAGAATATCGATCCCTACACGGCGCATGTCTGGGCCGAGCACTCGCTCTGGCCGCAAGACCCCGTCTTCACCAAGGCGCGCGCGGGCGGCGTCACCAGCCTGCTCATCCTGCCCGGCTCGGCCAATCTCTTCGGCGGCCGCGGCGTCAGCGTGAAGAATGTGCCAGCAGTGACGGTCCAGCAGATGAAATTCCCCGATGCCCCCTACACGCTCAAGATGGCGTGCGGCGAAAACCCCAAAGGCCGCTATGGCAGCCGCGGTCGCGCGCCCGCCACACGCATGGGTGAAGTCGCCGGCTTCCGGCGCGCATGGATCGACGCCGCCGAATATGGCCGCAAGGTCGATGCCTATGAAAAGAAGCGCGCGCGCGGCGAAGGCGGCGAGGCGCCCAAGCGCGACCTCGGGCTCGAAACGCTTGCGGGCGTGCTGAAGGGCGACATCCTCGTTCAGAACCATTGCTACCGCGCCGACGAAATGGCGGTGATGCTCGATGTTGGCCACGAGTTCGGCTACAAGACGCGCGCCTTTCACCATGCGGTCGAGGCTTACAAGATCGCCGACCTGCTCGTCGCCGACGATGTCTGCGTCGCGACCTGGGCGACGCGCTGGGGCTTCAAGATGGAAGCCTATGACGCGATCGAGGAAAATGCCGCGATCCTGAGCAAGGCGGGCGTCTGCGTTGCGATCCATTCGGACGAGCAGCGACTGATCCAGCGCCTCAACGTCGAAAGTGCGGTCGCGATCGCCGCCGGGCGCCGCGCGGGGATCGACATTCCGCAGGAGGAGGCGATCAAGTGGATCACCCTCAACCCCGCGAAGATCATGGGCATTGCCGACAAGACCGGCTCGCTCGAGCCGGGCAAGATGGCCGACGTCGTGCTGTGGAGCAAGAATCCGTTCAGCGTCTACGCCATCGCCGAGAAGGTCTTCATCGACGGCGCGCTCGTTCTCGACACGAGCGATCCCGCCACGCGCTACCGAAGCGATTTTGAAATCGGCCAACCGGTCGGGGAGGAATGAGATGCAACGACGGCTCCCTGTTTTCGCGGCGCTCGCCCTGGCCCTCGCTGCGGTCGCCCCCACGGCCGCAGCGCAGACTTTCGCGATCACCAACGCGCATCTTGTGACCGCCGGTCCCGTCGGCGAGGTCGAGAATGGCACGGTGATCGTCCGCGATGGCCGCATCGCCGCCGCCGGCTCCGTCATCGCGGTGCCTGCGGGCATGCGGACGATCGACGCGCGCGGCGCGACGGTCACGCCGGGACTTATCGCGGTGAACACCGCGCTCGGCCTGATCGAAGTCAGCTCGGTAAGCGGCTCTGCCGACAACCGCACCCATAATACAGGGATCAGCGCTTCGTTCGACGTCCAGTACGGCCTCAATCCGGCATCGACGCTGATTCCGATCGCGCGCCTCGGCGGGGTAACCCACGCGGTCGTCATGCCCGACTATGACGACAGCGACCAGGAACGCGAGCTGCCCTTCGCGGGCAAGGCCGCGCTGATCTCGCTCGGCGAGGACGCCAACATCCTCCATCGCCCCGGCGTCGGCATGATGCTCGAGCTCGGCGAGGATGGTGCCGCGCGCATCGGCGGCTCGCGCGCCGCGGAGTTCGTGCAGTTGCGCCAGATCTTCGACCTCGCACGCCAGCCGGTGCGCGACGAATATCCCTTCGAGCTCTCGCAGGCCGACGTCGCGGCGCTCAGGCCGGTGCTCGCAGGCACGATGCCGCTGATCGTCGTCGTCCACCGCGCGGCCGACATCCGGCAGGTGCTGAAGCTCGCGCGCGACTACAAGCTCAAGATCATCCTGAGCGGTGCCGAGGAAGCCTGGCGCGTCGCCGGCGAGATTGCCGCAGCGAAGGTTCCCGTCCTCATCAACCCGACCTCGAACATTCCGTCGAACTTCGACATGCTCGGCGCCTCGCTGCAAAATGCCTCGATCCTGAAGGCGGCGGGGGTCGAAATCGCGATCGGCGGCAACGACGCAGGGCACCGCGTGCGCGAGATGCGCTACAATGCCGGGCTCGCGGTATCGCGCGGTCTTCCTTATGCCGCGGGCATCGAGGCGCTTACGCTCGCACCGGCCCGCATCTTCGGCGTCGCCGACCAGATGGGTTCGATCGCGCCCGGCAAGGCGGCCGACATCGTGATCTGGGACGGCGATCCGCTCGAGCCGCTCACCCAGCCTACCGCGATCTTCATCGCGGGCAAGGAACAGCCGCTGACCTCGCGCGCCACCGAACTCGGCAAGCGCTACACGCGCTGACGACCCGCGCCGCGCCCGTCTTGCAGGATCAGGACGGGCGCGCCGTGAGCGGCAGCGCCGTGGTGAACTTGATTTCTTCCATCGAAAAGGCCGAGCTTACGTCGGTAAGCCGAATCGAACGGATGATGCGCCGATAGACGGCATCATAGGCGGCCATATTCTCGACCCTGAGCTTGAGCAGATAGTCGACATCGCCGGTCATGCGATAAAATTCGACGACCTCGCGAATGTCGCGGATCGCCGAGTTCAGCATTTCAAGCCAGGCCTCGCTATGCTCGGAGGCGCGCAAGCTCACGAAGACCGTGAGATCGAGGCCGAGCGCGCTCGCGTCGAGGATCGTGACCCGGCGTGAGATCACGCCGCTCTCCTCTAGCCGCTTGATCCGCCGCCAGCACGCATTTTGCGACATATTGGCCTTGGCTGCGACGGCCGCGACCGAGAGCGTGGCATCCTCCTGGAGGAACCCCAATATCCGGACATCGGCATCGTCGAGTGAAACGCGGGTCATGGCTTTCCTCCTTCAATTTCTTGTGCGCCAGCGGTAGCGAGAGCGGGTCGCGGGGCTGCAGCGCCCTCCCCGCCCTCAAATCCATCGGCATCCGCATCGGCGGCACCCTGTGCCGGCCCCATCCGCGCGATCGCCGTCGTCGCGGCGACGTCCATCGTCACATTGCCGACGGTCCGCACGAGATCGGGAATCATCTCGACCGCGATGAGCAGCGCGAGGGGCTCGATCGGAATGCCCATCGCGACACAGATCGGCGCGATCGACGTCAGGAAGCTCACTTGTCCGGGGAGGCTCACCGACCCGATCGTCGTGATCGCCGCGACCGCTGCGCCTGCCGCGATCGCCGAAGGGGCAAGCGACAGGCCGAGCCAGTGCGCGACATAAATGGCGACCGCGAGGTTCATCGCCGGGCTCGTTACCCGGAAGATCGCGACCGCAACCGGCAAGGATACGCGAGACACCGAGCGCTCGACCCCGAGATCGGCCGATGCCTTCAGCATCGGCGGCAGCGATGCAAGCGACGACTGGGTGCTGAGTGCGACCGCCTGCGCCGGCGCCACGGCCTTCGCGAAGGCTAGAAGCCGCACGCGGCCGCCGAACACGGCGACGGGATAGGCGAGCGCCCAGGCGGCAAGGCCCGCGCTCGAGACGATCACGACATAATGGGCGAGCGCGCCGATCGCCGAGGTGCCGGCGCGCGCGCCGACGCCGAAGGCGAGCGCAAGCACGCCGATCGGCGCGAGCGCGAGCACCCAGCCGACGATGAGAAGGACCGCGCTCGCGATCGTGTCGAAGAAGGCGGTCACCGGTTCGCGCGGCGCAGCGGAAAGCCGCGCGAGCGCGACCGCGAAAACCGCTGTGAAGAGAATGAGCGGTAGCAGCGCGTCGTTCGCTGCCGCGGCTATCGGGTTGGTGGGCACGATCGAACGCAGAAAAGCGCCGATCCCGACGGTCGGCGCCTCTACATGCGCCCCGGTCGAGAGGCTCGCCGCGAGCGAACGGGCGGCATCGGCGGGCATCGGGAAGATGCCGAGCAGCGCGGGAACGAGGACCGCCGCCATCGCGGTCGAAATCCAGAGCAGCGCGATGAAGGTGACCACCGAGCGCATCGCGACCCGGTCGCCGCGCGCGCTGTCGACGGTTTTTGCGATCCCGGTGATCAGAAGCGAGACGACGAGCGGAATGATCGTCATCCTGAGGCCGTCGAGCCAGACGCCGCCAATGCTATCGGATACGGCGACCGCGTCGTCCAGACCTCCGAGCCCGAGCCGCGTCCATCCCACTCCCAGCGCCAGCCCGGCGACCAGCGCCGACAATATGAGCCAGGTTCTCGCCATGCGACCACTCCTCCTGCCTCCCCGACACGGGAGGCCCCTTGGCTTTGACGCGGCGCGCACCGAATACCCCATCGCCCAAAGCGCGATTCCGCGAGGAAGTTTCCCGCCCAGGGATCGATTGTTGCAATTCGAAGGCGAATCCGGGACAGCCGATTCGACCGAACGAACGTCGTTCATGTATGAATTCGATCATTTGATCGACACAATAGCGATTTTTGAGTTCAATCATCCCAATATTTGACGAAACCTCGTCAAAGTCGGTGATGAATTTACCCCGGCACCCATGTCATAAAATGTCGTCATGAGGGGACGCACGATGACATTCAGTGCCCATGGGGCAGATTATGGGAATGAAAACGTCGTGGCGGACGATGTCTGGCGGGCGTTCGAATTCATCGATCCGCCCGCCGAGCGGCCGCCGGTCGAGACATCTCTGCCCACAGCCCGAGAGAAAGCCCGCCCCGACCTGATCGACGCCTTCTGGCCCCACCTTCCCCTGCTCCGGAAATATCTGCGCCGACGCGTTCCGATTTCCGACCTCGACGACGTACTCCAGGACGTCTTGCTCAGCATCCTGCGCCGCGCCGACGCCGACGCCATCGCGCATCCCAAATGCTATCTCTTCCAAGCCGCGCAGGCCGCGCTCGTCGATCGCCATCGCCGGCAGGCGACGCGCCGTACCGCCTGCCACTGCCAGCTCGACGAACCCGATCATCCCGTCGACGAGATGTCACCGCTCCGCATCCTGCTCGCGCGCGACGATGTCAGGGCGGTCGAGGAAATGCTCAGCCAGCTTCCCGAACGCACACAGGAAATCCTCGTCGCGATCCGCGTCGAGGGTTCAAGCCTCAAGGCGCTTGCCAGCCGCTACAATGTTTCGACGAGCGCGATCGAAAAGCATGTGACCAAGGCCGCCAAGGCCCTCTCGGTCGTTCGCCGCAGCGACCTCGTCGCGGCAAACCGCAACGGCGCCTCGCCGCAGCGGCAGAAGCTCCTCTCCGGCTCGATATAGAAGGTGAAAAGACAAATGACGCTTTGCAGCAAGGTTCACGAGCAGACGCGGCTCATCCATGGCGGCAGCCCGTGCGACGCGCTTCCGCGGACCCCTGCCCCTCCCATCCAGCGTGGGTCAACCGTGCTGCTTCCGAGCTGCGAGGCGCTCTACGACGGCGGCAAGGTCACCTATGGCCGCGTCGGTCTCTCGACCCAGCGCGCGCTGCGCGATGCGCTGCGCGACCTCGAAAATGCCGACGAGGCGTTCATCTACCCGTCGGGGCTCACCGCGATCACCGGTACGCTCCTCGCGCTGCTCTCGGCCGGCGACGAGGTCCTCGCCTGCGACACCGTCTATAACCCGACCCGGCGCTTTCTCGCCGGCACGCTCGCGCGCTACGGCGTGCGCGCCCGCTATTTCGATCCGGCCGACGACGCCGAGACGATCCGGTCGATGCTCACGCCTGCCACGCGGGTGATCTTCCTCGAATCCCCCGGCTCGCTGACCTTCGAGATGCAGGACATCCCCGCCATCGCCGCGATGGCGAAAGAGGCCGGCGTGCTGACCGTGATCGACAATACCTGGGCGGCGGGCGTGCTGTTCAAGCCGCTCGACCATGGCGTCGACGTCAGCATCCAGTCGCTCACCAAATATGTCTGCGGCCATTCGGACGTTTTCATGGGGCTCGCCGCGGCGAAGGGCGCCGCCGCCGACCTGCTCGCGAGCTCGAGCTACGAGACCGGCTGGGCGGTCTCGCCCGACGATGCCTATATGGCGATCAGGGGCCTCCGGACCCTCCACACACGGCTCGCGCAGCATGGCGCGGCCGCGCTCCAGGTCGCCGAATGGCTCGCGGCGCAGCCCGAGGTTCACTCGGTCATGTGCCCGGCGCTGCCGAGCGATCCCGGCCACGCGATCTGGAAGCGCGACTTCTCCGGCATTTGCGGGCTGATCGGCGCGATTCTCGAACCTGCGTCCGACGCCGCGGTCGCCGCGATGGTCGAACGGCTCGAGCTTTTCGGCCTCGGTTTCAGCTGGGGCGGCTACGAAAGCCTCGCCATCCCGTGCGATCCGCAGCTCAAGGCGCGGACGCACAAACTCAGCTATCCCGGGCCCTTGCTACGATTGCACATCGGGCTCGAAAGGGTGGATGACCTCATAGCGGATTTGCGACAAGGGCTCGACACCCTTTCGCAGGACACCGCGGCGTCGCAACGCAAGTTGAGGGCCGCAGGATAAGCGCCGAAACCGGCGGAAAACAAAAATATAGCAGGTCAATCGGGGAAACATTTTGCCGTGTTCAGGAGCAAGACCATGAAAACATATACCAGACTGCTGGTGGGGGCGTCCTGCGTTGCCGCCATGTCCATGCCTGCCTTCGCGCAGGACGTCGCCGCCGACGACGCCGGCGATACGACATCCCAATCCGAGATCATCGTCACCGGCACCCGCGGCCAGGGGCGCACCGTCATTTCGAGCCCGACTCCGATCGACGTGATCGGCGGCGAAGAGCTCGAGAAGCTCGGCGGCGGCATGCAGCTGCGCGATGCACTAACGCAGCTCGTTCCGTCCTTCCAGTCGACGACGGTCGGCAGCGCATCGTTCAACAGTCTGACGCGTCCCGCAGGCCTGCGCGGCCTCTCGGGCGTGCATGTGCTCGTGCTCGTCAACGGCAAGCGCCGTCACAACAGCTCGATCATCGACTTCAACGATAGCGCGACGTCGCGGGGCGGCAACCCGGTCGATCTCGACCTCATCCCGTCGAGCGCAATCGAGCGCATCGAGGTGCTGCGCGATGGCGCTTCGGCGCAATATGGCTCGGACGCGATCGCGGGCGTGATCAACGTCATCCTCAAGACCAATGATTCGGGCGGCCGCGCCAGCATCGAGGCCGGCCAGCGCTATGGACGCGACGGCAGCGGCAGCGATGGTGAGACCATCTCGGGCAGCGTCTCGCACGGTTTCCCACTCGGCGATGGCGGCTCGTTCACCCTCTCGGTCGAGGGAAAGAAAGCGAAGGCGGCCGTCCGCAACACCGACGTCACCGGCGCGCTCTACTTCCCGCTTCCCGGCGGCGCGCCCGATCCGCGCGAACTCACCGCCAATCGCCGCACCTATCTCGGCGGCCTTCCCGAAGTGAAGGACGTCAAGGTCGCGCAGACGCTCGTCCTGCCGCTCGGCAATGTCGAATTCTATTCCGACGGCACCTTCGGCTACCGCGACGCGCGCGTCGGCCAGGCCGGCCGCCGTCCGAACAGCAACCAGAATATCATCGAAATCTATCCCGACGGCTTCACGCCCTTCTACACGCTCAAGGAAACTGACTTCCAGCTGACCGGCGGCCTGCGCGGTGAAACGGCAGGCTGGAACATCGACCTCAGCAGCACTTATGGCCGCAACCATGCCGAGAATGGCGCCGACAACACGCTCAACGCATCGCTCGGGCCGTCGAGCCCCACCAGGTTCAAGACCTTCAGCTCGACCTTCGATCAGTGGACGAACAATCTCGACCTCTCCCGCCGCGTCGAACTGGGCGGCGAGGCCGCGCTCCAGGTCTCGCTCGGCGCCGAATATCGCTACGAATCCTATATGACCAAGCCGCTCGACGTCGACAGCTATCGGGCTGGCGGCTATTTCTACCCGACCGGACCGCTCGCCGGCCGGCCGGCGCAGGTCGGCGCGCAGGGCGCGATCGTCGTCACCCCCGAAGATGCGGCGGACGTGAACCGCAACATCTGGGCGGGCTATGTCGACCTCGCGCTCGACGTGAGCCCACGCTTCCTCGTCACCGCCGCGGGGCGCTTCGAGCATTTCGACGACAGCTCGGGCAGCGTCTTCAGCGGCAAGGTCAGCGCGCGCTATGAACTGACCGACTGGCTCGCGCTGCGCGGGGCGTTCAGCAACGGCTTCCGCGCGCCCTCGCTCGCCCAGCAGGATTTCGCGCAGACCTCGACGGCGATCAACCTCGTCGGCAGCGTCAACATCCCGGTCCTCACCAAAACCGTGAAGACGGGGTCGCCTGTCGCACAGGCACTCGGGGCGAAGCCGCTCAAGCCCGAAAAGTCGAAGAACTACAGCCTCGGCTTTACGCTGACCCCGGCGGCGGGCCTTTCGCTGTCGGTCGATGCCTATCAGATCGATCTCGACGACCGCATCACCCTCACCGGCCTGCTGTCGGGAACAGGGATCCGGAACATCCTGATCGCCAACGGCTTCTCGGGCGACCAGTTGGTGCGTTTCTTCACCAACGCAGTCGATACCCGCACCCGCGGCTTCGACATCGTCGGGGCCTACGCTTTCGACGTCGGCAGCGCCGGACGCCTGCGTACGAGCGTCGGCTTCAACTATAATGATACCGACATCAAGAAGATCGCCGCCAACCCGAGCGAACTCGCGGGCCTCGGCCTGACCCTGTTCGATCGGCGCACCCAGGGCTGGTTCACGTCGACTCCCAAAACCAAGCTGATCCTCGGCGCCAACTTCGAATCGGGTCCGTTCGCGATCAACCTCAAGGAAACCCGTTACGACAGCTTCCGCATCCTCGACAACGCCACCGCGAACGACCAGAGCTTCGGCGCCAAGTGGATCACCGATCTCGAGGTGTCCTACGGCGTGACCGACAAGTTGCGGGTTGCTGCCGGCGCCTATAATATCTTCGACGTCTATCCCGACCGCACGACCATCGCCAACACCCTCGGGCTCGCGCCCTATGGCACCGGACCGTTCGGCCTGCATGGCGGCTACTACTACGGCCGGATCTCGCTCGATTTCTGATCCCGACCATCCACTGGAGTCCGTATCATGCGCGATGAACTGATGCGGATCCTGTCCTGGGCCGTCCTGTCGACCGGTATTGCCGGCGGCGGGGCGGCCGGGACGACCGGCCCCGCCTTCACGCCCGTCCAGACCGCGGACTTCAGCCTTCCCGGCTCGCTTTCCAACAGCTGGGCCGATTTCGACCGCGATGGCGATCTCGACCTCGCGGTGTCGATCAAGACCGGCGAGATTCGCCTTTACCGCAATGATCGCGGCACCTTCACCAACATCGGCCCCGCTGTGGGCCTCCCCGTCTCCGGCGCCGAGATGCGCGGCCTCGCCTGGGGCGATTATGACGGCGACGGCTGGCCCGACCTCTACGCCGGCGCCACGAACACAGCGGAAACCAACCTCCTCTTCCGCAACGACGGCGGCCGCCGTTTCGTGCCGCAAGACCTCGCGCCCGTCGCGGCCGGACGATCGGCGCGCCAATCGAGCTGGGTCGATTTCGATAATGACGGCGACCTTGATCTTTTCGCGGCGAACCGCGCCGGACCCAATGCGCTGTTCCGCCAGGACGCGGGCCGCTTCGTGCGGATCCCCACCGAACAGGCTGGCGACGACGCGCGCCCGACCGTCGGCGCGTGCTGGTTTGATTATGACCGCGACGGCGATCTTGACCTTTTCCTCGCCAACCAGTCGGGGGCGACCGACGCGCTGTGGCGCAACGATGGCGATCGCTTCACTGATGTCGCCCCCGCGCTCGGTATGGACCGCCCGGGCCGCCCAGCCGAAGAAGGTAGCGTCGGCTGCGCGGTCGGCGACTATGACAATGACGGCGAACTCGACCTGTTCGTCGCAAGCTACGGCGTCAACATTCTCTACCGCAACAAGGGTGATGGCCGCTTCGAGAATGTCGCGCCGCAGCTCGGCCTCGCCGAGGATAATCATGCCGTCGGCGCGGCCTGGGGCGATTTCGACAACGATGGCTGGCTCGACCTCTTCGTTGCCGCCTACACCGGCAAATCGGGCGCGCAGCAGCCAGCGAACCGCCTCTACCGCAACCTCGGTGGCAAGGGCTTCGAGAACGTCCTACCGGCCGGCTCCGAGCTCGACGTCGCCGATCATGGCGTCCAGTGGATCGACTATGACCGCGACGGCGCGCTCGATCTTTCGGTGACGCGCGGATATACCGCGACCGGCGGCCATTTCCTCTTCCATAACGATCTGGGCAAGCAAACCGCCCGCCGCAGCCTTTCCGTGCGCGTACTCGACAAGACTGGGCGCTTCACCCGCATGGGCGCCGAGGTGCGGCTCTACGACGCCGAGGGCAAGATCGTCGCGACGCGCCAGGTCTCGACCGGCGAAGGCTATAATTCGCAAGGCACCCAGCCGGTCCACTTCGGCCTCGCCTCCATGACGCCGGTGACCGTCGAAGTCACCTTCATGAACAGGGCGAGCCGCCGGACGCAGCGGATCGAGCATGTTCGCCCGGAGCGCTATGCCGGGACCGAACTCGTGATCCGTGAGCGGTAGCCCCGGCGGGCGATGCGGCTCCAATCCGGTTACCCGAATGATATCCATGAAACTGTGACCGCGTATGAACGGCCCTGCGCTGGCAAACGGCTCGAAGGTCAGCACGGCCTGCTTGTTGGCGCAGCCTTACGCCGGCCTTTGAAGCGGCTCTGCTATCGTCGCCGACGATGCCCTCCCTGGCTTTGCGCACCAAGGCAAGGTTGTTGTCGATCAGAGAGGTCGCTCTACCTGACGCGGAGACGGCATTCGCCGCGCCTAGCCTCGCCAGTGACGGCCCCGGTGATGATGATGCTGTCGCCTCTTCTGGTAGCGCCGTTCGTATTGATCGCGCCGCTCGAACCGATGAGCGTTGCCGCGATAATAGGGATCGTAGGAACGATAGCCCCGGTCGTGGCCATAAGTGGGGGCGCTGTGCCGAATGGGCCGGTAATCGCGGTCATGTCCGCGCGGAGCATCATGGCTGCCACTCCAGCCGCCACGATCACCATGATGTTGAGCCATTGCGGTGCCCGGGATCGCAAATGCGAGCAGCGCCGCCGCGAACTGCACAAATTTTCGCATGTCTGTCTCTCCTTTTACGAACCTGCAAACTCCCCCTTCGTCATTGAACGCACTGTGAATATCGCACCCGAACACGAGCCGGTGGATCACTCGGGCCAGTGCTGCGGCAGGACGAGATGCTGGAGCGGCTCGCTACCCCGTCAAGGGACACCCCGCTCCGGCTCATTGCCCCATCGCCGCGACCGCGGCCTGAACCTTGGCCTCGACCTGTTCGGGGCTCGGCTGGACGAGCATCTCGCCATTGACGAAGAAGGTCGGGGTGCCCTTGACGCCGACCGCACGCGCGTCGGCAATGTCCTGCTCCATCCAGGCCATTGCATCGGTGGTCGGCATCGCGCGCGCCTTCGCGACATTGAGGCCGGCCTTCTCGGCCGCGGCCCAGGCACCGTCCATCTTGCCGTCGTGCCAGTCGGGCTGCGCCTCGAGCAGCGCCGCCGTTACGGGCTGGAGCTTGCCCTGCACGCGCGCGGCTTCGAGGATCACGATCGCCTCGGCCGAGCCGGGATGGAGCGGCAGGTAGCGCATCACGAGACGCACATCCTTGGGATATTTGGCGACGATGCCCTTCACCGTCGGATAGAAGGCGCGGCAGGCCTCGCACGAGGGGTCGAAGAATTCGACGATGGTCACCGGCGCATTCTTTGGACCGATGATTGGAGAGTGCGGACGAATGAGGCTGTCGACCGGCCCCGCCACGACCTTCTTCGTGGGTTCGCCCTCGGCGGTTCCGCTGTAGAGCATCGCGCCGCCGGTGAAGGCGAGTGCCGAGAGGACAAGCGTGGCAACGACACCGATACGTCTGTTCATGATTTCAGTCTCCTTTGGAAGTTGAGCAAGAGGATAAGGATGAGCGCAAACGCGGCCAGCGACAGGAGGGGCAGCGGCACGCCTCCGATTGCCATGCTCTCTCCCGAGCATGACGGGCCGCCGGTACAGGGGACGATCTGGGCCGGAATGACGCCGACGTAGAGCAGGCTGTGATAGAAAGCGACGAGACCGCCGCCGAAAGCCAGCGCCAGCCCATAAGGAACGACGGCGCGGTCCGACATGAACGCCGCGATGCCGAGAATGATCGCGAGCGGAAACATGAAAGCGCGCTGGAACCAGCAGAGATCGCACGGCGCCTGGCCCATGACCTCACCGACGAAGAGGACAGCTAGGCTCGACAGGAGGGCAATTGCCCAGGCCGCGCCGAGCGGACGCCATTTGTGCGGCGCGAGCATCGGAAAGCTCGTCATCGCCGACCACCTTTGAACTTCGACTTGGGCCGCCGCGGCGGCGATTGCGGCTTGCTGTACTTGGACTTGAGGTAGCTGAGCAGGATGCCGTCGATCGATGCGAGCATCCTTTGAAAGCTCGTCTGGATGCCGGGAAGCCGGAGCCAGGCAAAAGGTCCGCGGCAGCGATAGCGATGGAGGAATTTGGTCCCTTCCGGCGTCCGGGTCAGGATATAGCTCTCCTCGAACTGGAGGATGAAGCTCGGCTTTACGTCGAGAATCAGTTCCTCGCCGGAGCGCGCGGAAAGGACCGTCGCGGAGACTTCGAGAAACTTGGGCTTGTTGGGATCCATTCGCATCGAATAGCGGATCGCGATCGGGTCCTCGGCAAGCCGCTCGATCCGGACATAGGGATTCCAGATCCGGTGGTTCTCGAAATCGCCGAGGACCGCCCATATCTGTTCCGGACTATAGGGGAGGTCATGCTCCCGCTCGAACTCCATCAACTTCACTCCTCTATCGATCGGCCGCCGGGCTTTGCCCCGCGCCGATGTCGGTGACGCCCGCAGGCGATGGGTCGGCGTGCGCGCCGCCGGTCGTGAACCAGCGGCGCAGGCGCGGGGCCATCCGGCGCTCGAAGCCCGCCGCAAGGCTGAAGGACGCCGGTACGATCAGCAGCGTCAGCATCGTCGAAAGGATGAGACCGCCGATCACCGTGACCGCCATCGGCGCGCGCCATGCACCGTCGCCGGTGAGCGACAGCGCGGTCGGGATCATGCCCGCGACCATCGCGACCGTGGTCATCAGGATCGGCTGCGCGCGCTTGTGCCCCGCGTCGACGATCGCCTCGTCGCGCGGCACGCCGGACGCCATTTCCTCGATCGCAAAATCGACGAGCAGAATGCTGTTCTTGCCGACGATACCGAGCAGCATCAGCACCCCGATGAAGACGGGGAGCGACAGCGGATAGCCGGTCAAGAGCAACGCGATCGCACCGCCGAGCGGGGCGAGCAGCAGCGAACCCATGTTGACGAAGGGCGGGATGATCTTGCGATAGAGCAGGATCAGAACGGCGAGCACGAGGAAGATGCCCGACACCACCGCGATTGCGAAGTTACGCAGCATCTCGGCCTGCCATTTGGCGCTGCCGAGCACGAGCCGCGTGACGCCGGCGGGAAGCTGCTTGAGCGCGGGCAGCGCCTCGACTTTTTCCATCGCCTGACCCGTCACCAGACCCGGGGCGAGGTCGGCCCCGATGGTGAGCTGGCGCACCTGATTGGTGCGATTGATCTGGGTCGGGCCGGCGCCAAAGCCGATCTCAGCGACGACCGAGAGCGGCACCGTTCCGCCGTTGCGGGTCGGGACCGGCATATTGCGGAGCGTATCGAGCCGCTCGCGCGCGGTTTCCGCGAGCGCGACGCGAACCGGGATTTGCCGATCGGATAGCGAGAATTTCGCGCTGTTCTGGTCGATCTCGCCAAGCGTCGCGACGCGGATCGACTGGCTCAGCGCCTGGGTCGTCACCCCGAGCTGCGCCGCGAGCGGGAAGCGCGGGCGGATAACGATCTCGGGTCTCTGGAGATTGCCTTCGACGCGTGGCGACCTGATTTCCTTCACGCCTGCCATTTCGGCAAGCAGCCGGTTGCTGACATCTTCGAGCTTCTTCGGGTCATCGCTGCCGAGCGTGATCGAGATGTCGCGGCTGCTACCGCCGCCGCCGCCATGCTGCGACTGGAAGTTGATGCGGGCATCCGGCACTTGGGCCAGCAGCGTCGCGCGATCCTTCTCGAATTCGGTCGAGGTGAGCTCTCGGTCCTTGCGAAGCTTGAGATATACCGTCGCTGTGCCAACGTCGGTCCGCGAGAGGGCGGAGACGACGAGCGGATCGCGCTTCATGAGTCCTGTCACCTGGTCCGCAACGACCTCTGTTTGTTCGAGCGTTGCACCCGGCGCGAGCTGGATCGATACCCGGCTTGTGTCGGAGTCGATCGAGGGCTGGAAGGTCATTGGGAGAAGCGAGAAGCTGAAGATTGTCGCGAACAACGCCAGCACGCCGATGCCGACGACCCAGATGCGATGATCCCGGATATAGCCGAGCCATTTCCAGCGCCCGCCGCGCGCTCGCGCGGTATCGGCGGCCCTGGTGTCCAGGCTCCAGCGCAGCACGCGCATATAGGTGTCGGTCAGCGGCCCCTCGCCATGCTTCTGCTGACCTTGCGCTGCGAGGAAATAGGCCGCGAGCATGGGCGTTATCATGCGCGCGACCGCGAGGCTCATCAGAACCGCGGCCACGACGGTCAGCCCGAAATTCTTGAAATATTGTCCGGCGACGCCGGGCATCAGCCCGACAGGCAGGAACACCGCAACGATCGTCATGGTTGTCGCGAGAACGGCGAGGCCGATTTCGTCTGCGGCGTCGATCGACGCTTGATAGGCCGATTTGCCCATCCGCATGTGGCGGACGATATTCTCGATTTCGACGATCGCGTCGTCGACGAGCACGCCGGCAACGAGGCTGAGCGCGAGAAGTGTCATCATGTTGAGCGAAAAGCCCATGAGATCCATGAACAGGAAGGTCGGCACCGCCGACAGCGGTATGGCGAGCGCGGAGATAAGCGTCGCACGCCAATCGCGGAGGAAGAGAAAGACGGCCACCACCGCGAGGATGGCGCCTTCGACCATCGCATTGATCGCCGAATGATACTGCCCCTTGGTATATTCGATATCGCTGAACAGTTCGGTGAATTTGACCTTGGGGTTCTCTTTCTCGAGTTTGTGCAGCTCTTCGACTGCCGCGTCGTAAACGGTGACGTCCGAGGCGCCCTTCGCGCGCTCGAACCCGAATGTCAGCACTTGCCGCCCGTCCTGCTTCGAAACGGAGCGCTGCTCGGCGTAGAGGTCCTTGACATCGGCGATATCGGCCAGGCGCACGGTCCGGTTCGTCCCGACCGAAATCAGCGTTTCGCCGAGCGCTTTCGCGCTGCTAGCGTTGCCGAGGATGCGGACCGCCTGCTCGGACCCCGCGACCTCCATCCGGCCGCCAGCCGCGTTGACGTTGAGCTGCACGAGCTGGGTGTTCACCGCTGCGGCGGTGAGACCATATGCGCGCATCCGCTCCGGGTTCAGGATGACGCGGATTTCGCGGCTGACCCCGCCTCGGCGATAGGCGTCTCCCATTCCGGGAACCGCGATGAGCCGCTTGGCGACGACATTGTCGACATACCAGCTCAGCTCTTCGAGTGTCATGTCTGTCGCAGAAGCCGACCAGTAAGCAAGCGTGTTGCCCGAAGTCGACAGGCGAATGACCTGCGGTTCGAGAATGCCGTTAGGAAGGTTGCTGCGGATTTGCGTGATCTTGTCGCGGATGTCAGTCACCGCCCGGTCGATCGGCGTGCCGATCGCGAACTGGACGAAGGTCTGCGACTGGCCTTCGGTGACCGTCGAATTGAGTTCGTCGATCCCCTCGATCGTCCGCACCGCCGCCTCGACGCGCTGCGTGACCTGGGTTTCGAGTTCGGTGGGCGCGGCGCCCGGCTGGGCGATGATGACGATCGCGCCCGGAAAATCGATGTCGGGATCGCTCTGGACCCCCATCATGAGGAAGGAGACGATGCCCGCCACCGTCAGACCGAGGAACATGACGAGCGGCGGGATCGGGTTCCGGATGGACCAGGCCGAGATATTCTTGAAGTTCATCCTCTCCCCCCCTTCCGGTTCGATCCCGCCGCGACTGCGCGCCCTCAGCCCATGCTGCGGTCGCGATAGGCGAGCAGGCGAAGTGCATTGGCGACGACCACGAGGGTCGAGCCTTCGTGCGCCGCCACAGCCGCACCGATTCCGAGCCCGAAGATCGTCGCCGGCACGAGGACGACGACGACGCCGAGGCTGACCACCAGATTCTGGCGGATGATCCGGCGCGTCTGGCGGCTGAGCCCGATCGCGAACGGCAGATGAGCGAGGTCATCGGCCATCAGCGCGACGTCGGCGGTTTCGAGGGCAACATCGGACCCCGCGGCGCCCATCGCGATCCCGACGGTGGCGCTCGCCATCGCCGGTGCGTCATTGACGCCGTCACCGACCATTGCGACCGGCTGCTGCGCCTTGAGGTTGCGAATGGCGTCGACCTTCTGATCGGGCATCAGGTCGCCCCAAGCCTCGTCGATCCCGACTTCGGCGGCAATGGATTCCGCGACCTTCTGGTGATCGCCCGAAATCATGATCATCCGGCCGATGCCGAGTTCGCGCAGTTTGGCGATCGCGGTGCGCGCCGCTTCGCGCGGCGTGTCCATCAGACCGATCGCGCCAAGATCGCGGTCGCCCATACGGACCACCATCGTCGTGCGGCCCTGCTCGCGGAGGCCTGCGATCGCAGCCGCCACTTCGCCGCCGATCGGCGCGATGCCGTCGGCACCGAACATTTCGGCCTTGCCGATCAGGACGGTCTCGCCCTCGACCTTCGCCGTGACGCCGCGACCCGTGAGGCTGTTGAGGTCGTCCGCCACGGGTACACGCGCCGAGGTCAGCATGGCCTCGCCATCGCGCGCGATCGCAGCGGCAAGGGGATGGTCGCTCAGCCGCTCGACCGACACCGCTATGCGCAGCAGTTCCTCCTTCGGCACGCCGCTGGCCGGCAGGATATCGGTGATGCGCGGCTTTCCTTCGGTGAGCGTTCCCGTCTTGTCGAACGCCAGCGCGGTCAGCGAGCCGAGATTTTCGAGCGGGCCACCGCCTTTGACCAGCACGCCGCCGCGCGCCGCACGCGCAACGCCCGACAGGACGGCGCTCGGCGTCGCGATGGCCAGCGCGCACGGGCTTGCCGCGACGAGGACCGCCATGGCGCGATAGAAACTGTCGCGGAACGGCTCATCGACAACGACCCAGGCGAAGAGCAGAACGAACACGAGCGCGAGCACGCTCGGCACGAAGATGCGCTCGAACTTGTCGGTGAAGCGCTGGGTCGGCGATTTTTGCGTTTCCGCCTCGCTCACCATCTTCACGACCTTGGCGAGCGTCGTATCGGCCGCAAGACGGGTTACCGCGATCTCGATCGCGCCATAGCCGTTGATGGTGCCCGCGAAGACGCGATATTTCCCGTCGAGTGCATCAGGCTTTGCCGCGGCCTGCGCACGATCGGCCACCGGTTCCTTGTCGACGGGGACGCTCTCGCCGGTAACCGGGGCCTGATCGATCGCCGTGCGGCCAACGACGACGAAGCCGTCGGCTGCAAGACGCTCGTTGGGCTTGACGATGACGGTGTCGCCAATCGCCAGCTGCTCGACGGGGACTTCGCGAGCCGTCCCGTCGGCATCCTTCACCGTCGCGGTCTGCGGCGCAAGCTCCGCCAGCGCCTCGATGGCGCGCTTCGCGCGGCCCATGGCATAATGTTCGAGCGCATGGCCGAGGCTGAAGAGGAAGAGGAGCAGCGCGCCTTCAGCCCACGCACCGAGCGCTGCGGCGCCGGCCGCGGCGACGAGCATCAGCGTGTCGATCTCGAAGCGCTTGAGCTTCAGATTCTCGATCGCCTCGCGGACCGTAAACCAGCCGCCGAAACCATAAGCGGCAATGTAGAATGCGAGCGGCACCCACTCCGGCGCCGCAGCCAAATTCTCGATGGCAAAGCCGATGCCGAGGACGAGACCGCACAGCAACGCGAAGATCAACTCGGTCCGCTCGCCGAAAATGCCGCCATGATCATGGCCATGGTCGTGGCTATCCTCGCCCGTGTGGCCATGTTTGTGATCAGGCCCATGCGCATGATCCGGTCCATGGTCATGGCCATCATCGCCATGCTGGTGTGGGGCTTGCGCCGGGGCAGCCGCGGCGACGGCAGCCGATTTCTGTGTGACGCCCATATCCGAGAGTGTCTTTCTGATCGTTTCGATGGAGGTCTCCGAGCGCTGGAACTCGGCGCGCAGCGTGCCGGCGCCGCCGACTTCGGCCTCGATCACGCCCGGCATTTCGCGAAGTTTGAGTCCGATCGTCCGCGCGCGACGGGCGTGGCCGACGCCTTCGAGGTCGTCCCAGAAGAGATGCTGATATTGGCCGGTGAGCTCGGCGCCGGCGCTACGCGCCAGCTGCCGCACCCGTTCGAGCGGAAGGATATCCGGCCGATAATGAATGCAGAGCTGCGGTGGCGAGCCGT
>Ga0265296_1000505_pt1 | contig 58340 bp, 63 predicted proteins | sample MunlanPumphouse1_FD_189073 | JGI IMG/M metagenome (GOLD analysis project Ga0265296, IMG submission 189073) | Groundwater microbial communities from a municipal landfill in Southern Ontario, Canada - Pumphouse #1 | ecosystem: Environmental > Aquatic > Deep subsurface > Groundwater | place...
CTCCCGCGTCGCCGCACGGCTCCTCGCCCTCGCAGCCGGAATCTGGCACAACTGGCTCATCGGAGCACCCGTCAAACGCTCACTCATCGCCTACGACCACTAAACCCAATCGGACTCACTCATCTAGCCCAGCGCCGTAGAGCGCGAGCCTCGCCGGGGCCTTCATCGGGCCCGCACTGCCGAGTAGCCGGCCTCCTCGACAGCGGCCAGGACCTTCGCTTCATCGATGTCTCCCTCGGCGGTGACGACGAGCCTGCCGGTCCGCGCGCTGACCTCGACGCGGCGGGTGCGTCGCCGACGGACTCACCGTTGGAGGCGGGATACTCTACCGGGGTATGCTCTTGAATGTGGAGACCGTGACCGACGAGCCCTGCCGCCGCCCGCACTGGCTGCAGCTGACAGTCCTCGCGATACTGCTCATCGCCGGCCTCCTCGCAATGCACGCACTGATCAACGGAGCCGCAGCGACGGCAACGATCGCCCCCATGGCCACGATGGGGCACGCATCCCAAACGACGCCTGGCACGTCAGACGATGCGGCCACCACCCCCACATCGACGGCGACCGGACCGCACGGCATGGTCCACCGCTCCGGCGGGTGTGCGGCCGCCATGGGCAGCGGCGTCGGCTCCACCTGCACCCCCGGGCCAACCGACAAGAGCATCCCCGTCCTCCCGGTCCCTCTCGCCGCTGTCCTGCCCGATCTCGGCCCCGCGGCAGAGCCGGGGCCGCCGCTCGAGACCGCTCGCCGGCTCGCGCTGTCCCACCTGGAGCTGTCGATCTCTCGAACGTGAGGCGTAGGGAGCGCCACGGCGGCGCTCCTGCCCCTCGGGGCAGGTCTGACCCTGCCCCGCATCTGCTACGACATCGCGCCCTCATGGCGCTGACCCTCTTCTGAGGGCGCACGAGACCTGCGCGTCCGATCAGCCGTGATCGTCGAACGCACCGGCCGATGTCGTGGCACCGCTCACCATCGACACAGAAGGACATCGTTCAACCATGCACACCGACCTGAACCGCCGCCAGTTCCTCGCTTTCGGCGCACTGACCCTCACCGCCGTCGGCCTCTCCGCATGCGACGCTACCAACAGGCCAAGCTCGTACGTCGGCCCAGACAGCCCCGCTGTCGCAGCGGCAGAGGCGAAGCGCCGCCGCACCGGAACGGTCTTGCAGCGCGCTCTGACCGCCGAGCCGGTCACGCTCGACCTCGGCGGGAAGAGCGCCGAGACCTGGGCCTACCGCGGGGCCTCTGCCGCCGACCCGCTGCGCGGCAACGTCGGCGAGACTTTGAAGGTCGCCCTCACCAACGGCCTCCCCGACCCGACCACCGTGCACTGGCACGGCCTCGCCCTACGCAACGACATGGACGGCGTGCCGAACCTCACGCAGAAGCCGGTCCAGTCGGGCGACACGTTCACCTACGAGTTCGTCCTGCCACATGCCGGCACCTACTGGTTCCACCCGCACGTCGGCGTGCAGCAGGACCGCGGCCTGTATGCGCCGCTGATCATCGACGACCCCAACGAGAAGGCCGACTACGACAAGGAATGGATCGTCGTCCTGGACGACTGGCTCGACGGCGTCACCGCGACGCCTGACCAAGTCCTCAATGAGCTCAGCCAGGGCATGATGGACCACGGCGGCATGGGCACGGGGCCGATGCGGATGGGCAACACCCTGATGGGCGCGACCTCGCCGCTGCTCGGCGGCGACGCCGGCGACGTTTACTACCCCCTCTTCCTCATCAACGGCAAGCCCGCGAACGACCCGCAGACCTTCACCGCCAAGCCCGGGGAGCGGATCCGGCTCCGGATCATCAACGCCGGCGGCGACACCGCCTTCCGGTTCGGCGTCGCCGACCATCCGCTCACCATCACCCACACCGACGGCTTCCCCGTGGAGCCGTACGAGGCCGAGAGCGTCGTGCTCGGCATGGGCGAGCGCTACGACGCGGTCATCACCGCCGGCGACGGCGCGTTCGCCGTCGTCGCCGAAGCCCTCGGCAAGCAGGACCAGGCCCTCGCCGTACTGCGTACCGGATCCGGCAGCGTCCCCGCCAAAGACGTCAAGCTGCCGCAGACGACGACCCCCGCCACCGCGGCCGACCTCAAGGCGACCGGCGCGGTCGCCCTGCCCAAGCGCGCCGTCGACCGCACCATCGTGCTCGAGCTGACCGGGAGCATGAGCAAGTACGACTGGGCCATCAACGGCAGGCGCATGGACATGGAGCAGCCGATGCGCGACGCCCTCGGCATCATCGCCGGGGAGCGGGTGAAGCTGGAGTTCAAGAACTCGACCGAGATGTGGCATCCCATGCACCTGCATGGGCACACCTACCAGCACCTCGGCGGCGGGCCCCGCAAGGACACCTCGATCGTCCTGCCCGGCAAGACCCTCCGCGCCGAGTTCGACGCCGACAACCCCGGCCGCTGGCTCAGCCACTGCCACAACGTCTACCACGGGGAGGCTGGGATGATGACTGCCATCGCCTACCAGCAGAGCTGACCCGTCCCTCGCTGTTGTGCACCGTCACGAGTATCAGAGGAACGGGCGCACCGAGGTCTGACCCTTCGTCTGGCTGGTCGCCTGGTTGTCGTCCACACGTCGGGTTCGGAGACCCCTTTCCGAGATGAAATTTCCGCATCGGGTCCGAAGCGGGGGCCGACGGTATCCGTTGTGGGAAGTGCTCGCGCTCGTGGTGTGCGCGGTCGTGGCGGGATCGCGCACATTCACGGCGATCGTGGAGTGGGCGGCGGACGCGGCCCGATATCGCCCAGTGACCGGATCGCAAAGCGTTCCCACACTCGCCACGATCCACCGGGTCTGCACGACCATCGATGGGGAAGCCCTCGATGCTGCCGTGACCTCGTGGGTGGGAGAGCGCATCGCATCGAGGGCTGTCGCGATCGATGGGAAAGAAGTGCGCGGCGCGAAGAACGGCACCGGATCGCCGGTGTTCCTGATGGCAGCGCTGGATCACGACACGGGGACAGTCATCGGGCAGGAATCCATCGGAGAGAAGACGAACGAGATCCCGCCCTTCGCCGCCCTGGTCGACCAGCTCGGAGACGTGAGAGGGCTCATCGTCACACGCACCGTGATGACCTTATCGACATAGATCGTGCCCGGAACGTCGCGGGATTCCAACGCGGGGCGCAGCGCCGCGGTGGTCGCTCTGGGAGAGCGTGACTTCTGAGGGCAATTCGTTTACTACTGGTGACCCGGCGTGATCGTGACCGGCGTATTCGCTGTCGAGAACGCCCGTCCGGCGCTCCGCCGGATACCTACCACACGAGTTTCGGTGCGGATAAGTTTCGGCGGGTCACACTTCGGCGTGTCGCGTGTTGACGGTCATCATCGGCGTGGCCACCACAAACGATCGTTTCCGGCAGGCTCTCGGATCACAAGCCATGATCGACCGACTATCGCTACCAATCGTCATCCGTCGTCCGAGCACTGGCGGTCGGCTGCCCGTTCGAAGTCTGGAACGGATCGGTCTTGCGCGTCCTCGGCCGTCAGCGCGAGTCCGTTGCTTTCGATGTCGGCGATGAGCCAGTCCATTTCGAGGATCTCTCGGCGCTGCGCTTCGCTGATTTCAACCGCAAGTTCGCAGACGCGGACATCCTGCAGCTGTGCTCGCTCGGACCGGGTGATCGCGAGCGAGTGATGCGGAATCATTGCGCGCATGTACGCGGTGTCGTCGACGGTGATCTGGCTGCGGTCGAGGGCGATGCCTCCTCCGAGGAGAAGAACGCTGACGATGATGACCGCAATGTTCGCTTTCCTGTGCTTGTACATGTTGAGCATCCAGGCCAGCATGACCAGCCCCATCGCGCCGCCCATAGTGAGCGCCATGAAGACGCGGCTTTCGCTGAAGCGTATGTGCCCCCATTCCCACACTCCAGCGAACATCGTCCAATACATCACGACCATGCCGGTGAGAATCATCGCCGCGAATCGCAAGTACATCGTCAGCGATCCGTGCTTTTTCGCCCCCGCTTGTCGTCCATTTGTTTCGTGCGCGTCCTTCGACATATGCCTCACCTGTTCGTCTCGGCTCGTTGCGCGGTAGGGCTTGATGACGACGTGCGGGGCAAGAGCGCTCGCTAGTCTGCTTCGGCTTGGTCAACGGGCATCACTGGATTGATGCGGGTAGCGAAGAACTGCACGACGCCGTCGAGGTTGCTATTCAGAGGGTTGCGAGGAGCGCGGCGCAGGCGACTTCGCATCGCCGGCAGGCCGCAGCACACACCGTGCAGTGTTCGTGCATCGTGTGCTTCTCGCACTCGTCGGCGCAGCTCGCGCATGCCGTGCGGCACGCTTCGAGGGTTGCGCGGGTGAGGTTGGCGTCGTACCCGGTGTGCCTGGACAGAATGCGTCCGGTGGTTTCGCAGAGGTCGGCGCAGTCCAGGTTCGTGCGGATGCACTTCGTCAGCTCGTCTTCTGGTGGGAACTCGCCCTCCTCATCGTCATCATGCTTCTCGGGCACTGGATCGAGATGCGCTCCCTCGCCCAGACGACTTCCGCACTGGACTCGCTCGCCGCGCTACTCCCCGACGAAGCGGAACGTGTCGAGAATGATCAAGTCGTGGTTGTCGCACCGTCCGACCTCGTCGTCGGTGACGTCGTCATCGTACGCCCGGGTGGCAGCGTCCCCGCGGACGGGCGCATCGTCGAGGGACGCGCATCAATGGACGAGTCCATGGTCACGGGCGAATCCCGCACCGTGGAGCGCAGCAGTGGCGACTCCGTCATCGCGGGTACCGTTGCCACCGACTCCGGGCTTCGTGTCGAGATCACCGCGATCGGCGATGAAACCACTCTTGCCGGCATCCAACGTCTCGTCACTGAGGCGCAAAGCTCGTCTTCTCGTGCTCAGCGCCTCGCTGACACGGCTGCCGGATGGTTGTTCTGGTTCGCCCTGGGTGCTGCGGCGATCACCGCGATCGTCTGGACGTTGGTCGGCTTGCCTGACGCGGCTGTCATCCGCACCATCACCGTCCTCGTCATCGCCTGCCCGCACGCGCTGGGCCTGGCCATCCCGCTGGTCGTCTCCATCGCCACCGAGCGCGCCGCCCGGGGCGGCGTGCTCGTCAAGGACCGGCTCGCGCTCGAAAGCATGCGCACCATCGATACAGTGCTGTTCGACAAGACCGGCACCCTCACCAAGGGCGAGCCCGTCGTCTCAGAGGTCTCCGTTGCCGATGGCGCCGACCCTGACCGGGTGCTCGCGCTGGCGGCCGCCGCAGAGGCCGACAGCGAGCACCCGCTCGCGAAGGCCATCGTCCGCGCGGCCGCCGACAGGAAGCTCACCGTCCCCCGAAGCGTCGAGTTCACCTCGTCACCTGCTGTGGGCGTCACAGCGACCGTTGAGGGGAAGATCATCCGAGTCGGGGGACCTCATCTGCTGTCCGAGGAGAACGCCGATGAGCTTCCGGTCGCCGATCATTGGCGCGCGGATGGCGCGATCATCCTCCATGTCATCCAGGACGGGCGCGTCGTCGGAGCCCTGAAGCTCGCCGACGAGGTGCGTTCGGAATCCCGGGAAGCCGTCGACGCCCTTCACGCGCTCGGCGTGCAGGTCGTAATGATCACCGGCGACGCGGAAGCCGTGGCGCAGGCCGTCGCACAAGACCTCGGCATCGACCGCGTCTTCGCCGGAGTACGCCCGGAGGACAAGGCCGCAAAGGTCCAACAACTCCAGAACGAGGGACGTAAGGTCGCAATGGTCGGCGACGGCGTCAACGACGCCCCTGCCCTCGCGCAGGCCGACGTTGGGCTGGCGATCGGTGCGGGCACGGACGTTGCGATCGCGTCGGCTGGTGTCATCCTCGCAAGCGACGACCCCCGCTCGGTACTCTCCGTGATCGAACTGTCACGGGCTTCGTACCGGAAGATGAAGCAGAATCTCTGGTGGGCTGCCGGATACAACATCATCTCCGTCCCCCTCGCCGCCGGCGTCCTCGCCCCCATCGGATTCGTGCTCCCGATGTCGATCGGAGCGATCCTCATGTCACTATCCACCATCGTCGTCGCCCTCAACGCCCAACTGCTGCGCCGACTCGACCTCCGCCCCGACACCACGACCCGCGTCATCCTGAACCGCTGACCACAACCGCCGGAGATCCAGATGACTGATACCACCGTCCCCACAACATCCTGCAACCACGCAGAGCACGAGTACATCACGGACAAAGCCCGCTACCTTGCTCGCCTCAAACGCATCGAAGGACAATCACGCGGCATCCACCGCATGGTCGAGGACGAGAAGTACTGCATTGACATCCTCACTCAGATCTCCGCACTGACCAGCGCCTTGCAGAGCGTAGCCGTCGGGCTCCTCGAAGACCACCTGCGCCACTGTGTGGCAGATGCAGCTCGCGCCAGCAGCGACATCGCCGAAGAGAAGGTCCGGGAAGCGTCTCAGGCGATCGCCCGCCTCGTTCGCTGACTCGCGGCAGATTCGAAAGTGCCCGGACCGGTGAAGCGCAAGCAGCTCGATTCCTCGTGCGCATGTACTCGCGCCGGCTGTGTCGGCCTGCATGATGACGACGGCATTCGAGTCCTCGCATGCGTCCAGGCACCGCGAAACCACTACTCCGGCAGCCGATCAGAGCCACTGCGCGCTCGCGCGCCGGAAACGATCGTGTCGGTGGACCGCGCAGATCAGAGCGGGAGAGTGCATCCAATGCGAACATGTCAGCTTCGAGCTGACATAATGTGCATTATCGGCGTTTCCGATTCGAGCTCATTCAGCAACATCCGCCACAGTGAGACCCGCCTCCAGCCAAGCTCGCAGCAAGGCGCGATCGCCGCTGGCCGATACGGCGTCAACGCCAGCAGCACTGATCGCACTGGCGCAATGTACGGCGTCGTACCCACGAAGTCGGAACTCTCGCGCACAATCCGCAGCGCTGAGCATCAACAGTTCGTCCAACTCCACAACACTGACATCGCTCCACAGGATGTCGAGCAAGACTCGTGCCTCGTCGGCTTCGGTCTGATCTATCCGTGACGCACGAACCGCCGAGGCTATCGCCGCCGCGACCTCGACATACGTCGCTCGGGCTGAAACAAACGCACTGGCGCTGTCCCACAGGTGACGACATCGAGTGGATGTCGGTTCGTCGAAAACGAGCGGGACGACTGCCGATGCATCGACATACAAGATCACCGACGTTGCTCGATGACCAGATCGCTGATCGTGACGCCCGGACGCAACTTGATCGGCTCTGGTAGCTTTCTGCGTCCCGACGTGTTCGTCGGGGGTGTTACCCGCCCCTCGGCGATCAACCGCTCCAGCGGGCTCCCCTGATTAATGGGTACGAGCCGCGCGACGGGCCTGCCGTGATCGGTAACGGTGATCTCGTCGCCGCCACGCACGTCAGCGAGATAGCGACTGAGGCCATCCCTCAGTTCTCTGACTCCGACGTTCATGGCCGCTCCCGTATTTGTGGCGCTTAATAATCTCCAGTATAGCCACATTCCACGTCATTTCACTGCTCGTCGCTCACGAGGCCGAGATCATCCAGCGCGTCGTGAGCGACGGGTCCGATGGACACGCGCACGAAGTACAGCTTTACCGCTTCCCCAGTGAGAGTGCACTCGACGGCTTCCTCGCCGACCCCCGACGCCAGGATCTCTCAGCCGAGCGTGACCGCGTCATCGCACTCACCCAGTTGTTCCCAGTTCACGCCCCGACGTACTGCGCGAGGTGCTCCCCTGTCAGCGTCGACTTCGCGGCGACGAGATCGGAAGGCACGCCCTCGAACACCACGCGTCCGCCGTCGTGACCGGCGCCGGGGCCGATGTCGATGATCCAGTCGGCGTGTGTCATCACAGCCTGATGATGTTCGATCACGATGACCGTCTTGCCGGCATCCACAAGGCGATCGAGCAGCCCGAGGATCTTGTCGACGTCGGCGAGGTGCAGGCCCGTGGTCGGCTCGTCGAGCACGTAGACATCGCCTTTCTCCCCCATCTGGATCGCCAATTTCACACGCTGGCGTTCTCCACCCGACAGCGTCGACAGCGGCTGACCGAGCGACAGGTACCCGAGTCCGACATCCTCGAGCCGTCCGAGGATCGCACCGACCGCAGGAATCTTCGCTTCACCATCAGAGAAGAACTGCCGCGCTTCGGAGACCGGCAGATCCAGCACCTCGGTGATGTCCTTGCCGGCCAACTTGTACTCGAGCACGCCGGCCTGGAAGCGCTTGCCTCCGCAGTCCTCGCACGGCGTCTCAATGGTGTCCATGAAACCGAGTTGGGTGACGATGACGCCTGAGCCCTTGCACGACGGGCACGCACCCTCGGAGTTCGCGCTGAACAGAGCCGGCTTCACACCGTTCGCCTTCGCGAACGCCTTGCGGATCGGTTCGAGCATTCCGGTGTAAGTCGCAGGATTACTGCGGCGAGATCCCTTGATCGCGCCCTGATCGATCACCACCACACCCTCGCGACCAGACACGGACCCGTGGATCAGTGAGCTCTTGCCGGAACCGGCCACACCCGTGATCACCGTCAGCACGCCGGTCGGGATGTCGACATCCACGTCCTGCAGATTGTTCTCGTCGGCGCCGCGCACTTCGATCGCGCCGTTCTTCGCGCGCACGCTCGACTTCAGGGACGCACGGTCGTCGAGGTGAGCCCCGGTGAGCGTGCCACTCGCACGCAGACCGTCGAGAGTTCCTTCGAAGCAGACCTCTCCCCCGGCGGAGCCGGCGCCCGGTCCGAGATCGACGACACGGTCGGCGATCGCGATCGTCTCCGGCTTGTGCTCGACGACCAGCACGGTGTTGCCCTTGTCGCGCAACTGCAGCAGCAGCGTGTTCGTGCGCTGGATGTCGTGCGGGTGAAGACCGATCGTCGGCTCGTCGAACACGTACGTGACATCGGTGAGTGATGAGCCGAGGTGACGCAGCATCTTGATGCGCTGCGCCTCTCCCCCGGACAGCGTGCCGGACGGACGATCAAGGCTCAGATATCCGAGACCGAGAGTGACGAACGCCTCGAGATTCGCGCTGAGCGCCGTCAACAGCGGCCCGGCCTCCGGCAGATCAAGTCCGCGCACCCATCCGGCGAGGTCGGTGACCTGCATCCGGCACGCATCCGCGATGCTCACTCCGGCTATCTTCGATGACCGTGCACCCTCGGTGAGGCGCGTGCCGTCGCACTCGGGACACGTCGCAAAGGTCGCGACCCGCTCGACGAACGCACGGATGTGCGGCTGCAGTGCCTCGATGTCCTTCGAGAGCATCGCCTTGGTGATCTTCGGGATGAGGCCCTCGTAGGTCATGTTGATGCCCGAGATCTTCACCTTGGTGACCTCGCCGTAGAGGAAGAGATGACGCTGCTTCTCGGTGAAGTCCGCGATCGGTTTGTCCGCAGGGTACAAACCCGATTGCGAGAACCCCTTCACCATCCACCCGTCGGCGGTGTACCCGGGCACCATGATGGCGCCCTCATCCAGCGACTTCGACTCGTCCACGATCTGCGCGAGATCGAGGTCGGAGACCGCTCCCCTGCCCTCACACCTCGGGCACATGCCACCGAGGTAGATGGCATCCTTCACGATCTTCTTCTCACCGCCCGGCCCGGTCATCACGCCACTGGCCTTCTGGGTGGGGATGTTGAAAGAGAACGCCGTCGGCCCGCCGATGTACGGCTGCCCGAGCTTGCTGAACAGGATGCGCAGCATCGCGTTCGCATCGGTGACGGTGCCGACTGTGGACCGCGGGTTCGCTCCGAGGCGCTCCTGATCGACGATGATCGAGGTCGTGAGGCCCTCGAGTACATCGACATCCGGTCGCGGAACCGAGGGCATGAATCCCTGCACGAAAGCGCTGTAGGTCTCATCGATCATGCGTCTTGACTCTGCGGCGATGGTGTCGAACACCAGCGAACTCTTGCCGGAACCGGACACCCCGGTGAATACCGTGAGCCGCCGCTTCGGGATATCGACGCTGATGTCTTTGAGATTGTTCTCTCGTGCGCCCTGTACGCGGATCAGGTCGTGGGAGTCGGCGGTGTGCGAAACGTCGGCCATCGTGTTCTTTCTGCGAGTGGGTCAGGACTGCGGGTGAGCGACGCGTCAGGCGGCCTAGTTGATACGGAGCAGGTTGCCGGCGGGGTCGCGCACGGCGCAGTCGCGCTCACCGTACGGCTGATCCATCGGCTCCTGCACGATGTCGGCGCGGCGGGAGACGAGTTGGTCGAACAGTGCGTCGAGGTCATCGCTCGCCAACGTGAGCGCCCCGTAGCTGCCTTTCGCGATGAGTTCCAGGATCGTGCGTCGCTCGTCGTCGCTGAGACCCGGATCGGTTGCGGGCGGATGCAGGACGATCGACGTCTGCGGCTGGCCGACAGGACCGACGGTCAGCCAGCGCATGCCGTCGTAGCCGACGTCTTTGCGCAGTTCGAATCCGAGCGCATCGCGATAGAAGCCGAGGGCCGCGTCGGCATCTGTATGAGGAAGGAACGCGTAGTGGATGGTGATGTTCATGATGCCCAGGTTAGGTTGGCGTCGGTGCGCGGCGCTTCTTGATTCCTGATCGGTCTCGTGACGTGCTTGATCTGGAAGTTCGGGATGCCGGAGACATCGGCCGCGCGTTCGCGATACACACTCGGCGGCACACCGACGAGTTCGGTGAAACGTGTACTGAACGTGCCGAGCGATGACGATCCGACCTCGAAGCACACCTCCGTCACGCTGAGATCGCCGCGCCGTAGAAGCGCCATCGCGCGTTCCACCCTTCGAGTCATCAGATACGAGTACGGCGCTTCGCCGTAGGTCGCCTTGAACTGTCTGCTCAAGTGCCCCGCCGACATGTGCACGCCACGCGCGAGTGCCTCGACATCGAGAGGACTCGCATATTCACGATCGATGCGATCGCGAACATGGCGCATGGCCACCAGTTCGCGCAATCGATCTTGATCGACAGTCTGTGTCACCACATTTCATACTCCCACGGACCGGCGACATTTCAATCGCCGTGCGCGCTACGCTGGGCGAATCCTCACAGGACCTTCTCAGAAAGGCTGTCCCCCATGTCTGGAACGCTCTCCGAAGCGAAGTCGCTGTTCAAGTCGATCCGCATCACCCTCGCCGTCTCCGGAGCCATCGCACTGATCGCCGGAATCGTCCTCCTCGTCTGGCCGTTGAAGACGGCTGTGCTGGTGACCGGGATCATCGCGGCATACCTGATCCTCGCCGGCATCGTCTACGTCGGACTCGGGATCTTCTCAGGCCAGAAGGGCGGCTGGGCGCGAGTCGGTCACATCGTGCTCGGTGTGCTCTACATCGCTGCAGGCATCATCGCGTTCACGAACCTCGCGGCCGTCACGGCCACGTTGGCGTTCATCACCGTGATCTTCATCGGCATCAGCTGGATCGTCGACGGCATCGTCTCGCTCACGCTGCTCAACAAGGACGGCTCGAGGGTCTGGACGATCATCTACGCGATCCTCAGCATCATCGCCGGCATCATCGTGATCTTCTCCCCGCTGCTCGCCGTTGTCGCGCTCTGGTGGATCCTCGGCATCACGCTCGTCGTGCTCGGCATCATCCAGATCGTCCGGGCCATCACGCTCGGGCGTGATGAGAAGGCGGCCACTGCGGAGTTCACGGCGAATGCGGCTCCGGCCGAGTAGAGCCGCCGGACGTCGAAACGGCCCCGTCCTGCGCGATGCAGGACGGGGCCGTTCACATTGTGCGGATGCTATTGGTCGCCGAACCCGCTCGTGTCGCCGACCAGACGGGTGTTGTCGTCAGGGACCGGCTCGACGGCGGCGAGTGCCACCTCGGCGGCGAACTCCGAGACGTTGTAGAGCTTGCCCGCTGAGCCGCGGCGCTCTGCGATCGCGCCAGGATTCGCACGCTCGAGCAGAGTCGCAGTGATCGTGCCTTCGATCATGTCGCCGGAGACGACCGTGAATCCGATCCCCTTCTCCTCGAGCATCGGGATCAACTCGCGCAGAGCATCCTCACCCGCCCGCTTCGACCTGGCGACCGGCTCGTATTCGGGCATGGTCGGCGTGGTGCGGATGAAGTGCGCCTGGTGGCTCGTCACGAAGACGACGCGCGATCCCTCGCCGAGCAGCGGCAGCGCTGCGTGGAGCACGCTCAGCTGCGCATCGCGATTCAGCGTGAGCGCGTAGTCCTCGGCCATCCCGGACTCCATGCCGCCGGAGGCGTTGAGTACGAGCACGTCGAGCCGCCCGTACTCCGCGCGCACCTGGTCGAACATCTCGGCGACGGATGCCGGATCGGTGAGGTCGGCCCCGACGACGAGAGCCCGACCTCCGAGCTCACGCAGTTGCGTCGCAAGCTTCTCGGCGCGCGGAGCCTTGTTGCGGAAGTTGACCACGACGTCCGCGCCGGCCTCGGCGAAGTATCGGACGGTGTCGGCACCGATGCCGCGCGACGAGCCGGTGACCAGGGCGACCTTTCCGGCGAGAGAACCTGCGGGCAGAACGTCGGTCACGATGACTCCTAATGATGCGGGGAACGCCGCGAACCGCGCGGCTCCTTCACCCTACCAATGCCCTTTCCGCGCCCGAATCATGTCGTCGCGCCGTGGTAGGTTGACGGCAAAGGAGGGCCAATGGACGACGTATCCGTCTTCATCGAACTGGTCACCGAATGGGCGTGGATCGGCTGGCTCGTGCTGATCGCCGTGTTCCTCGTGATCGAGATGCTGACCCTCGATTTCACCTTCCTGATGCTCGCGCTCGGCAGCGCGGTCGGTCTCGTCACCGGATTGTTCGGGCTGCCGGTATGGGCGCAGCTCATCGTCGCCGCGGTCGCGGCAGCGCTGTTCATCCTCGTCATCCGTCCGCCTCTGCTCAGGCGCCTGCACCGCGGTGAGGATCCGACGAAGTCCAACGTCGATGCGCTGATCGGGCTGCGCGGAACAGCGCTGGCCGACATCACGCGGGTCTCAGGACAGGTCAAGGTCAGCAACGGCGACACCTGGACTGCTCGCGCCGAAACCGCCGTCCCCATTCCTCAGGGAGCACCGGTCGCGATCACCGCGATCAACGGCGCGACCGCCATCGTCCGTCCCGTCAACGACTAGGAGAAACCGTGAACGACTCCTCGTTCATCCCCACAGCGATCGGCTGGATCCTCGCGATCGCCGTGATCATCTTCGTGGTGGTGACAGTCGCGCGCTCCATCCGCATCATCCCGCAGGCCACGGCCGGCGTGGTCGAGCGCCTCGGCCGCTATCACAAGACCCTCATGCCGGGCCTCAACATCCTGGTGCCGTTCATCGACCGCCTCCGGCCGCTCATCGACATGCGCGAGCAGGTCGTGTCCTTCCCGCCGCAGCCGGTGATCACCGAAGACAACCTCGTGGTCTCGATCGACACGGTCGTGTACTTCCAGGTCACCGACGCCCGCGCCGCGACCTACGAGATCGCGAACTACCTCGGTGCCGTCGAACAGCTCACCACCACGACTCTGCGCAACGTGGTCGGCGGGCTCAATCTCGAAGAGGCGCTCACCAGCCGTGACAACATCAACGGCCAGTTGCGCGTGGTGCTCGATGAGGCCACCGGCAAGTGGGGTATCCGCGTCGGACGCGTCGAGCTCAAGGCCATCGACCCGCCCCTGTCGATCCAGGACTCGATGGAGAAGCAGATGCGCGCCGAGCGCGACCGCCGCGCCGCGATCCTGACGGCGGAGGGCACCAAGCAGTCGGCGATCCTCGAGGCCGAGGGTGCTCGTCAGGCAGAGATCCTTCGCGCCGAGGGTGACAAGCAGGCTGCTGTCCTGCGCGCACAGGGTGAAGCCGAGGCGATCCAGAACGTCTTCGCCTCCATCCATCAGGGCGCGCCGGATGACAAGCTCCTCGCGTACCAGTACCTGCAGATGCTGCCGAAGATCGCAGACAGCGAGTCCAGCAAGCTCTGGATCATCCCGAGCGAGCTCACCGAGGCGCTTAAGGGCATCGGCAGCGCGTTCACTCCGCGCCCCAGCACCGGTCAGCCGCCTGCGGGCACTCCCGGCGCGTGACGCACCCGTACTTCCTCAAGGCACGGCATCCCCGAGTCCTCGCCCACCGTGGTCTCCTGCCTGCAACGGGCGAGAACGCGCCGGTCGGCGCCTCGCCGTCGAACGCCGTGTGGGAGAACACCGCCGCCGCATTCGCCGCCGCGCACGCCGCCGGTGCGGAGTACATCGAGACCGACTGCCGGGTCACGGCCGACGGTGACGTCGTGCTGTTCCACGACGAGACGTTGACCCGATTGCTGTCGGATGACCGCTCCGTCGCACAGGTGCGAACTGGCGAACTCGCAGAGTTGCTCGCACCGCACGGCGGCCTGCTCACAGTCGGGGAGATGCTCGAGATGTTCCCGGAGACGCGCTTCAACATCGACGTGAAGACGGATGCCGCGACCACTCCCCTGGGTGCGCTGATCGCACCTCACGCCCATCGGGTTCTTCTGACGAGCTTTTCAGACGCCCGCCGCCGGCGTGCCGTCGATGCCGTCCTGGCCGCAGGCGCGGAGATGCGCCCTGCGACGTCGGCGGGCAGAGCGAGCATGATGAAGGTGAGGCTGCTCAGTGCGCTGCGCCTTCCCTGTGCGCGCGCGCTGCGCGACATGGATGCACTCCAGGTCCCCGAGCGATACGGCCCGATCCGCGTGGTCACGCGCTCGCTCCTTCGAGCGGCGCACCGCCACGGAGTCGAAGTGCACGTGTGGACGGTGAACGACTCCGAGGACATGCGCCGACTGATCGGTCAGGGCGTGGACGCGGTCGTCACGGACCGCGCCGAGGTGGCGCTGCGCGCCCTTTCCTGATGAATGCGCACGACCGGTCCTGAGGCGCCTGCGCGACCTCCCGGATGCATCTGCACGACGGGCTGGGACTCGGCTGTGAATCCGACGGAGAACACGCCTGCGTTGAGCAGGCGCACAGGCTGGAGCGCTATACCTGACAACGACGAGAGGACCACAAAATGGCAGATCGCAGCCTGCGCGGCATCCGACTCGGCGCCCAGAGCCTACAGAGCGAAGAGGGCGTCGTTTTCATGGAACGCCGCGAAACCACGTACAAGTGCGACACGTGTGATCACGTGACCACGCTGATGTTCTCGGCCGACGCCGAGCCGCCCCAGACCTGGGAATGCCGCTCCTGCGGCGCCGAGGCCGTGCTTCGCGTCGATGGCAAGACCATCACCCCTGACGCCACCGACGAGAAGGTCGCGCGCACCCACTGGGACATGCTGCTCGAGCGCCGCTCGCGCGCCGAGCTCGAAGAGCTCCTCGAGGAGCGCCTCGCATTCATCCGTGCCCGCCGTGGCGCAGGTGAGGACCCGACCCGCGAGAAGATCGGCGCCTAGAGCCGACGACGCGCGCGCCACCACCCGAACAGGAGCGCACCCAGTCCGCCCCACAGCAGCAACTGCTGCACCCAGGGGCCGAGGACGACACCAGCTGTGAGGCCGGTGCGAAGCTCGACATCCTCGAGCAGCGCGCCGGCCTCATCTGCGTCCAGGGACGCCGTGGTCGTCCCGCTTGGGCTGATCATCTGGCTGCGTCCGACCGTGGAGATGTTCACGACACTGCGACCGGTCTCGATGGCGCGCATACGTGCGAAGGCGAGTTGCTGGAGGTTCTCGTCAGTGCCGCGGAAGTCCGCATTGTTCGTCTGGAACACCAGCACCTGGGCCCCGCCTTGGATGCCTTCGCGGATGACTTCGTCGTAGATCACATCGAAGCAGATCGCGAGCCCCACCGGTGTGCCGTCGACTTCGACGAGTGGCGGGTTCGTGCCGTGCGTGTACTCGCGCCCGATCAGTCCGATCAGGTCGGGCACGATCGCGTTGTAGAAGTCCCGATCGGGCACGTACTCGCCGAACGGCACGGGGAAGCGCTTGTCATGCGTCTGCTCGGCGGTGCCGTCCTGGGTCCAGAGCATCGACGTGTTGAAGTTCTCGTCCCCCCGGCCGGTCGCCGCGTTCGCCAGCAGCGGCGCCTCGACGCGGTTGGCGATCAGCGTCATCCGACGTGCCAACCCAGGATCCTGGAACGGGTCGTAGTCCAGTCCGCCCTCCGGCCACACCAGCAGGTCCATCTCCTCGCCGAACAGCGGTTCGGTGGCCGCTGTCTGCGCCTGGATCACCGAGTACGGCTCGCGTTCATCGAAGTACCCGGTGGGCCCGTTGCCCTGCACCGCTCCGATTCGCATCGTGCCGACTGCGGTCGTCGGGAACGCAGGGGTGATGATCATCACCAGCACGAGAGCGGCCGGCACGAGGAGTGCGACGGGGCGACGCCACAGACGCATGCGCACGGATTCCACCAGCATCGCCACTGCGAACACGATCAGGAAGCTCAGACCGCTGACGCCGACCCATGAGGACAGGGTCGCCAGTGGGCTCTCCGACTGTGTCATCCCGAGCCGCGCCCATGGAAAGCCGGTATACGGCCAGGAGCCCAACAGGAGCTCGCGACCCACCCACAGTGCTCCGTTGGCCGCGGGAAGGCCCACGAGGCGCCCCACTGGCCCGGGAAAGGCGCGGGGAAGCCACCTCTGTAGGCCAGCGCGATCGGGATCACTGCGACGGCGGTGATGACTGCCTCCAGCGACGCGAGTGCCGCCCACGGGATGACGCCCAGGTATCGCGACGTCCACGACACGAGGAGGAAGAAGAACACGGCGCCGTAGATCAGCCCGACCAGCAGTGCTCCCCCTGCCCGGCGGCCGATGAGCGCGAGCAGCAGCAGGGCGACCCCGACGAAGGCGAACGGCCAGACGCTCGCCCCCGGGTACGCCAGATTCATGAGGAACCCTGACGCCGCGGCGGCCAGCACCGCGAGCCACAGCGGCAGCAGAGGGCGCTGCAGGACGGGGCGGGGCCGACGTGTTCGTTCGGCTGAGGGCGTTGGCATCCGGCGCGTACTCACATCGACGAGTAGGAGACGATGCCGCGCCGCACGCCGTCCAGTGCCTGACGGGCTGTACGGGCGACGTCGGCGTCCTCGGCGACGATCGAAAGCTGATCGAGCAGATCGATCGTCTGCTTCGCCCAGCGCACGAAATCGCCGGCGGCCATGTCGGCGTCCACCAGCACGCGATCGAGCAGAGCGCCGCGCGCCCACGCGTGCATGGCGCCGGAGAGTCCGGCTGCGAGGGGCTCCGAGCCCGGCAGATGATGATCCTGCTCGAGGTCGTCGAGCTCCGACCACAGCGCCGACGTCTTCTCGAAGGCGCCTCGGAATGCCCCTCGCGGCAGCCCGCGCTCCCCCGAGTTCGCCTCGTCCCTTCGTGGCTCGTACACCAGGCAGCACGCCATGGCGGCGAGCGAGGGCGCGTCCAGGCCCTTCCAGAGCCCCTGGCGCAGCGATTCGGCGACCAACAGGTCGCGTTCGCCGTAGATGCGGCGCATCGTGCGACCGGCCTCGGTGAGGACGGTCTCGTCGCCAGTGCCAGTGACGTAATCCAGGCTCGCGAGAACCTCGACGACGCGGTCGAAGACACGTGCGACCGTGCCGGTGCGGGTCTCGATCTGCGCGCGGGTGCGGTCTGTCTGACGCTTGAGCTTCCAGTAGCGCTCCGACCAGCGGGCATGGGCTTCGCGGTCGGGGCATCCGTGGCAGCCGTGTCGCTGCATCTTCGTGCGCAGGGACTGGATGCGCTTCATGCGCTTGTCGCGCGCTGCTCGCGGTGCGTGCGAGTCCTGGCGGTTCTTCTTCTCCAGGTCGCTGAGCTCACGACGGATTCCGGCGTACTCGAGGAAGTCGCCGTGTTCGCACTGCATCGCGGTGACGTAGCCGGCGAGCGATTCCTCCGCCTCACGCACCTGGCGGGCGAGACCCACGACCGCGCGGTCCGCCTGGAACTGGGCGAACGACGACTCGAGGATCTGGCGGGCACGGGGACGCCCGAACATGTCGATCAGGTTGACCGCCATGTTGTAGGTGGGCCGGAAGCTGGAGTTGAGCGGATAGGTGCGCCGAGACGCGAGAGCGGCGACGGCCTGGGGATCCATCCCCTCGGTCCACTGCACCACAGCGTGGCCTTCGACGTCGATCCCGCGACGACCCGCACGACCGGTGAGCTGCGTGTACTCCCCCGATGTGATCGCGACCCGCGCCTCGCCGTTGAACTTCTCCATCTTCTCGAGCACGACTGTCCTGGCCGGCATGTTGATGCCCAGCGCGAGCGTCTCTGTGGCGAAGACGACCTTGACGAGCTTGCAGCGGTAGAGCTCCTCCACGACCTCCTTGAAGGCGGGCAGCAGGCCGGCGTGGTGCGAGGCGATTCCCCGCTCGAGGTTCTCGACCCATTCGAAGTAGCCGAGCACACCGAGATCCTCGTCCTGCAGGGATCGCGTGCGCTCCTCGACGAGTTCGCGTATCTCGGCGCGCTCTTCGACGGTCGTCAGACGAAGCCCGGATCGGCGAACCTGCTGGACCGCGGCATCGCAGCCGACGCGGCTGAAGATGAAGAAGATCGCGGGGAGCAGATTCGTGCGCTCGAGCAGCCGGATCACCTCCGGCCGATCCATCCGCTCGATCCGCTGCGCGTTCGACGCGCGTACCGGGCGACGTCCGCCTCGCTGCGGGCGGGGACTCTGACGGCCCGCGTGCGTGCCGCTGCTGTAAGACTGCGCCCGTTTGTTGCTGTCGTAGCGGGATCCGGTGAACGAGCGGATGCGCATGAGCTCCTGGTTAACGGTCGCCGTGGCGACCCCGGCGCGATCGTCGAACAGCGGCAGCAGGTCATCGCGCACCAGCACGTGCTGCTCGAGGGGCACCGGGCGGATCTCCGAGACGATCACCTCGGTGTCGCCGCGCACCGTGTCGAGCCAGTCGCCGAACTCTTCGGCATTGGAGACCGTCGCACTGAGCGACACCAGCCGCACCTGTGAGGGCAGATGGATGATTACCTCTTCCCAGACCGCACCGCGGAAGCGATCGGCCAGGTAGTGCACCTCGTCCATGATCACGTAGCGCAGGTCGGCCAGCGCGGCCGAGTCCGCGTAGATCATGTTCCGCAGCACCTCGGTCGTCATCACGACGATCCTGGCGTTGCCGTTGATGTTCGTGTCGCCGGTGAGCAGACCCACCTGGTCGGCGCCGTACACCTCGACCAGTTCGCGGAACTTCTGATTCGACAGCGCCTTCATCGGCGTCGTGTAGAAGGCCTTGTCCTTCGGCGTCTGCATCGCGAGATGGATCGCGAACTCTCCGACGATGGTCTTTCCCGCGCCCGTCGGCGCCGCGACGAGCACGCTGTGGCCCCGCTCGAGCGCATGACAGCCCTCGATCTGGAAGGGATCGAGATCGAAGCTCTGCCTGAGCGCGAAGGCCGCAGTCTCCGGGTGGGATGCCGCATCGCGGGCGGCCGCGTACCGCTCGGCGGGCGAGGTCATACCCCGACGTCCGGGAGCAGTCCTTCAGCCTTCTGCCGTTTGTTCTTACGGCGATCGAACAGCATGGACAGACCCGCGGCGGCGAAGAAGAGCACGACGAGGATGCCGGCGAGCATCAGCATGCTGACGACGTCAGCGGCGGGTGTTGCGAGCGCGGCGAAGACGGTCGCGATGAGGATGGCGACGCGCCAGCCTTTGAGGATCGCGCGCCCCGACATGACGCCGGCCACGTTCAGCGCGACCAGGAAGACCGGGAGCACGAACGAGACCCCGACCACGAGCATCAGCTTGAGGCTGAAATCGTAGAACTGCTTCGCCTCGAAGAGGTTGTTCGCGCCTTCCGGGGTGAATGTCGCCATCAACTCGATCACATGCGGCACCACGAGCGCGCCGACATAGCATCCGATGAAGAAGAGCGGCACGGCGGATGCCACGAATCCGATCGTGTACTTGACCTCCTTGCGGGTGAGGCCGGGCATGATGAACGCCCAGATCTGCCACAGCCACACGGGGGCGGCGACGAAGATGCCTAACGAGAAGGCGATGCGCATCCGAAGATCGAACGGCGACGTCACGGACGAGAACGTGAGACCGACGAGGTCGTCTCCCCTGGCCTCCGCGATCTTCCGCACGGGCTCGGTGATGAATGCGATCACGGGGTCGGAGAGGAAGAACCCCAGGATCATGGCGACGAGAAGCGCCGCCGCAGAGATCATCAACCGTCGGCGCAGCTCCACGAGGTGGCCGCCGAGCGACATTCGGCGTTCATTGCGTGGCTTGTCACTCGCGGCCGACTGCTTGTCGATCGCGGTCACAATCGTCAGGTGGTGGTGCCGCTGTCAGAGCGGGGCGCTGCTGTGCTCTGATCCACCGCCGGCGACGACTTCGCAACGTCGACCGAGGTCTGATCCGTCTTGCCGTCGTCGTCCTTCATCGCCTTCATCTCGCCTTTGAACAGTCGCGCCGACTGTCCCATGCTCTTCGCCAGTGCCGGGAGCTTCGCTGCCCCGAACAATAACAGGATGACGAGCACGAGTACGAGCAGATGCCAACCGGTCAATCCAGCCATGATTCCCTCCAGGGATCGAAGTCTTCGAGCAGTCTACCTGCGGATGAAGCGTTATGGGTGACGGTACAGCGCGAGCGCGTCCGCTGCCCAGTCCCTCGTCGCCGCACGAGCGAAGTCGGGATGCTGGACTTCGAGACGCCCTTGGAAACGACCAGCGACACGTTTGATGCTCCGTGGATCCGCGATCGGTATCCGCACGGTGACGACACCGGCGTGGACTTCTGAATTGTCTGCGCGCACGTAGTCTCCGAGCAGAGGCACCAGGCGCTCTGGAAGTCGCACCGTGACCTCATCGTCGTCGCCGATCTCGGTGAAGGCTTCGGGGAGGAGTTCGTCCGCGTGCGTGATCGGGATGTCGGTGAGTTCAGGCTCGCTGACGCGATCCAGGTGGAAGGTGCGCATCGCCTGGCGAAGATGGCACCAGCCCTGCAGATACCACTGTCCGCCGGTGATGAGCACCTGCACAGGGTCGACAGTGCGGGTCGTGGCCGCAGCATCCGGCGCTTGATAGCGGAACGACACCGCGACTCCGCGACTCAGCGCGCTCGACACGGCGTCACGCACAGCGTCGACCGTGTCCGGAGCGATGACGACCTCCGCCGGTGCGTTCGCCGAAGCCCGTGAGAGCTTCGCGAGGAGCCCGGCGACCAGACCCGAATCCGAGACGGCAGGCACGGCGGCGACGACCTGAAGGCCGGCAAGCAGCGCGGCGGCCTCTCGGGCGGTGAATCGCGGCACTCGGCGGAGTCCGACGTCGTTCGTGATCTCGATGACGCCCTCTTCGTCGAGGAGGTCCCAGTTGATGTCGAACATCTCATGCGGTTGCTGCCAGTACCCCGCGTCGCCAGGCAACCCGATCACTGTGAGCTTCTCCACCATGCTGCGCATCTCGTCGACCGTGACACCGAACTCGTCGGAGGCCTCGGCGAGCGAGACCTGGCCCCGCTCGAGCAGATACGGCACCAGCGTGAGATAGGCGCGCACACGGTCGGATGCGAGCAGGGGTTTCGGTTTGTCCGCCATCAGCGCACCCCTCGTTCCGCACGAACCGCATCGACGCCGACGGCATCGGTGTGCGCAGCGATCGTCGCTTCCAGGCGAGCGATCACGGCGTCTCTCAATACGGCGGGCTCCACCACTCGCACCTCCGGGCCGTACGAGGCGAGCTCATCGGCGAAGATGTGCACATCGACGAACGGCACGCTGAAGCCCTGCACCTGCGCGGTCGCGCGCCGGCCGAGCCGCAGAGCGGCCTCGGTCCCCGGAGTGATCTCGAGCAGTGCGGAGTTGCGGGCTGCGACGGCCTCGAGGCCCGCCAGCGCGCGTTCGCCTGCGCCCTCCCGCAGTCCGGCGTCGAATGACTGCTTCGTCGCGGTGACATCGCCCACGATCCGGCTGAGCAGGAAGGTGCGCTCGTCGTCCGCATCGAGGTCGATGCCGTAGACGTGCCAGCGCGCCTCGTAGTCGAGCAGCGCGAGCGGTTCGACGCGCCTGCGACGCGGCGCCTCCTCCCCCGGCTTGAGGTAGTCGAAGGTCACGACGCGGCAGTCCTCGATCGCACTCTGCAGCGGCGCGAAGCTCGCGTCGCGCACCGTGATGCGAGGCGCGAAGCCGATGATCGGCTCGTCGCCGTCGATACCCAGAGCGCGGATCTTCCGCACTCCTGCCTGCGCATCCGCCGAGGAGGACTCCGCACTCCAGACGCTGCCCGCCAGGGTGAGGACCGCGAGCTCTGCCGCGCTGAACTCGATGTCCGCCGGCAGGTCGTACTCGGCCTTCGGAATGCGATACCTCGCCTCACGGAGGTCGTTGGGATCGCCGGGGTCGCCGATCGTCTCGATCGGGACACCGAGCGTGCGCAGCTCGTCCTTGTCCCTCTCGAACATCTTCTCCAGCGCATCCGCGCGCGTGCCGGCATCAGCCCGCTGCCGGTACCCCGAGATGTTGTCGAGGATCTGCTGCTTGGTGAGCCCGATCTCCGTGGCCATCAACGCCACGACGAGATTCGTCTGACGCTCTTCGGGCGGGATCCGGGCGGCCATCACTGTGCGGGGGCCGCTGGCGGATCGGTGCCGAGGATGTCGACGACGAAGACGAGCGTGGAGTTCGCGGGAACGGCGCCGCTGCCCGCCTCGCCATAGCCGAGCTCAGGGGGAACGACGATGAGCACCTGCGACCCGACGGTCTGCCCTGCCAGGCCCTGCGTCATGCCGGGGATCAGCGCGGTGAGGTCGAATGGCGTCGCGCCGCCGTCCCACGACGAGTCGAACACTGCCTTGTCAGCCCATGTCACGCCGGTGTAGTTCACGAGCACGGTGTCGTCGTCTGCGACCTTCTCACCGTCGCCCTTGATGAGGGTCTGCACGACGAGCTCGGTGGGTGCGGCGCTGCCGGGAACGATGATCCCTGGGCGTCCGTCTGCCGCGCGAACGACGGTCGGCATGCCGGACGCGTCGTTGTACTGCGGGGCGCCCTGGGCCTTCGACGGGAATACCTTGACGACGTCGAACACCGCGACGACCGGATCGTCCTCGCCCAGTCCGAATCCGGCCAGGTTCTGGGCACCGAAGTCCTCGGGAGAGATGACCGACAGCACGCGGCTGCCTTCGGTCGCGCATTCCAGCGCCTTGCCGAAGGCGGGAACCCGCTGAGCCCAGTAGTCGATGCTCACGAGCTGAGCCTGCTCCTCGTCGAATGCGGTGCCAGCGACTGACTCACCGGTCTTGCCGGAGTAGAGCGCGAACTCGATCACAGCACTCTGCGTCGGGCTCGTGAGCGCCAGGCCGTCGCCGACGACGACGTCACTGAACGAGCTCTTCTGCGCTCCGACCGGAGTGAACAGCTCGACATCCGGAGTTTCGCCCACATCCCCGGTGATCGTCGCGATGTCGTCGATCCCGCTCGTCGCTGCATCACGATCGCATGCGGCGCCGCTGAATGCGGGCGCAGTGGCGCACCCCGTCAGGGCGACGAGGGCGAGACTGAGTGTGGCCAGAGCGGCAGACGTTTTACGCACGCTCTCCAGTCTATTGCGAACGCTCTTCGGAATCGCGCGACGCCGACGCACGGCGCGCTCCGTCTGCGGCCTTGGTGGCCTCGCGTACCCGCTTTCGCAGATTCTTGTCCGTGATCTCACGGTCTCCGACCGCCCCAGGCGTCCATTGCTCGACGTCGTGATCGCCGTAGCTGGACTTCGACGCGCGCCGCTTGATCTCAGGGGCGATCGTTCCGGGTGCGAGTCGACGGGCGGTGAGCAGGAATCCGGTGTGCGCGACCATCCGATGATCGGGACGCACGGCGAGGCCCTCCACGTGCCAGCCCCGCACCATCGTCTCGGAGGCATCGGGGTCGGTGAACAGTCCGGTGCCGCGGATGAACTCCGCGACGCGCGAGAGCTGGGTGGCCGTCGCCACGTAACAGAGCACTACTCCGCCAGGGGTCAGTGCGTCGGCGACGACGTCCATGACCTCCCACGGTGCGAGCATGTCGAGAACCACTCGATCGACGGTGCCGGCGGGAAGCTCGACCGGAAGAGCCTCGAGCAGATCACCGACCACGACGCGCCAGGTGTCGGGCGACTCTCCGAAGAAGGTCTCGACGTTCGCCTTCGCGACCTCTGCGAAGTCCTCACGTCGCTCGAATGAGACGAGAGTGCCGGCCGGCCCCACCGCGCGCAGCAGCGAGAGCGAAAGCGCGCCCGATCCGACACCCGCTTCGACGACGGTCGCACCGGGGAAGATGTCGGCCTGCATCACGATCTGCGCAGCATCCTTCGGGTACACGATCGCGGCTCCGCGCGGCATCGACATCGCGAAGTCGCGCAGCAGAGGACGAAGCGCGAGGTACTCGTGCCCTGAGCTGTTGGCGACCACCGAGCCGTCTGGCAGTCCGATCAGGTCGCGGTGCCTGAGCACGCCGTGATGAGTGTGCAGCTCGCCGCCTTCGCTGAGCGTGACAGTGTGGAGCCGGTTCTTGGGTCCGGTGAGCTGCACACGGTCGCCGTCGCGGAACGGTCCGCTCTGACGCGAGGATGAGAGCGTCATCGCAGCGCTCCCGCTGTCTGCGAGGCCTTCGACGAGGCGTACAGTTCGATGATGTCCTGAGCCGTGCGATCCTCGAGCGTGGGCCAGAGCGCGTGCGCGCCCACCTCGTCGAGAGGCACCATGTGCGGCACGCCGAGTGTCACGGCGCCCGATGCGAGACCGGCGCGCAGGCCCGTCGGGGAATCCTCGATCACCACTGCGTCCGCGATGTCGATGTCGAGCAGGCCGGCCGCCTTCAGGTACGGTTCCGGATGCGGTTTCGGCTGTTCGACGTCGTCGCCGGCCACGACCTCCTCGAACGCGTCGAACTCGATGAGCTCGACGACGCTGAGCGCCATCCGCCGCAGCGACATCGTCACGAGAGCGGTGCGGATGCCGTGGGCATGAAGATCGCGGAGCAGTTCTCTCGCGCCGGGGCGGAAGGGCACACCCTGCGTCGCCAGGGCCGTGCGCACGTCGTCCGTGAGCCGGTCGACGATCGCTTCGGGCTCCATGTCGACGCCGGCGGCCCTGAGCAGCATCGCGCTGTCGAGCAGCCCCTTTCCCACGAGCTGCAGCGCCTGCTCGTGCGACCAGGTGCCGCCGAAGGATTGCACCATCGCGGTCTCCGCTGCCATCCAATAAGGCTCGGTGTCGACCAGTGTTCCATCCATGTCCCAGAGGACCGCGCGGGGCTTTTGACTCACTTCTCCATGCTAGCCCGGCCGGTGTCCCATACCGCCGCCCAGAAGCTAGCCTGGAGGGATACCTGCGTTCGCGATGGGAGGAGAACTCGATGGATGCACTGGGAAACCGCATCGTCGTCGTCGCGTTCGATGGCTGGAACGACGCCGGCGAAGCAGCGAGCGGCGCGATCGAGATGCTGCGCGACAGCACGGACTACGAGCTCGTGCACACGGTCGACCCCGAGCTGTACTTCGACTACCAGTACACACGTCCGTCGACCAGGATGGACGCCACCGGTCGCCGGGATCTGCGCTGGCCGGAAGCGGCGCTCTGGCGTCCTGCCGCACCGTCTGCCGACGGCGCGCCCGAGTTCTGGCTTCTGACCGGCGTTGAGCCCGCTCGTACCTGGCAGGCTTTCGCCAACGAGTTCATCGACATCGCGCTGCGCGACGACGTCACCGGGTTCATCACCCTCGGCGCGATGCTCTCAGATGTGCCGCATACCAGGCCGATCTCGATCTTCGCGTCGAGCGCGAACGAGCAGGTGCGCGATTCCCTCGGTCTGGAACGTTCGCTCTACGAGGGCCCTGTCGGGATCCTCAGCGTGATCGAGCATTTCGCCGAGCGTGCAGGCATCCCGACGGCCAATCTCTGGGCGAGCGTGCCGCATTACGTCGCATCGGCAGCGCCGTCGCCCAAAGCGACTCTGGCGCTGCTCGATCGCCTGGAGGAGATGACCGGCGTCGACATGCCTCGCGATCGTCTGCGCACGGATGCCGCCACCTGGGAGGCGTCGATCGACGCTGCGGCGGCGGACGATGAGGAGATGACGGAGTACATCCACCAGCTCGAGCGCACTCGCGACACCTGGGACTCCCCCGAGGCATCAGGAGATGCGATCGCGCAGGCGTTCGAACGCTACCTGCGCCGCCGGGGCGACGGCCCCGGCGATCACAAACGCTAACCCGAGATCACGCCCGTGCCCAGCAGTATGAGCAGCGTCGTGCCGAGCAGGATGCGGTAGATCACGAACGGCAGGAAGCTGCGCTTGGAGATCCAGTTCATGAAGAACGCGATGACGCCGAGTGCGACGACGAACGCGATGCCCGTCGCTGCGACGGTCTCGCCGAGTGAGAAGTACTGATCAGGTGCGTCCCAGTTCTTGAACAGCTGGAAGAAACCGCTTCCGAAGACAGCGGGGATGGCGAGCAGGAACGCGTAGCGTGCAGCAGCGGCGCGCTCATATCCGAGGAACAGCCCCATCGTGATCGTCCCGCCCGAGCGCGAGACACCGGGGATCAAAGCGAGAGCCTGTGCGAACCCGAACAGGATGCCGTGCGGATAGGTGATCTGGTCGAGCTTCCGGCGCTTCGCGCCGACGTGGTCGGCGATGCCGAGCAGGATGCCGAACACGATCAGCATGATCGCCACGATCCACATCGAGCGCAGCACGGTCTCTATCTCATCCTGGAACAGCAGTCCCAACACGACGATCGGGATGCTGCCGATGATGATCAACCAGCCCATCCTGGCGTCCGGATCGTTGCGAGGGAGGGACCCGGTCAACGAGCGGAACCAGTGGCCGATGATGCGAGTGATGTCACGCCAGAAGAACACCACCACGGCGGCCTCTGTTCCGATCTGGGTGATCGCGGTGAATGCGGCGCCCGGATCTTCGCCAGAACCGGTGAAGGTGCCGACGATGCGCAGATGGGCGCTGGACGAGATCGGGAGGAACTCGGTGAGTCCCTGGATGACGCCGAGGAGCAGCGCTTCGAGCAGGTGCATGGAGGGCCTTCTGATTCAGGGAAGCGCGTCAGTACGAGCGCAGCAGATCGGTCAGAACCTGCTGACCGAAGACAAGCGATTCTACGGGCACGCGTTCGTCGACACCGTGGAACATCCCGGTGAAGTCGAGATCCGCAGGCAGGCGGAGCGGCGCGAACCCGTATCCGGTGATCCCGAGTGTCGAGAGCGCCTTGTTGTCCGTTCCCGCGCCGAGCAGATACGGGATCACCGGCACGCCGGGGTCGTGGCGCGCGAGGCTCTGCACCATCGCCTCCACCAGCTCACCTTCGAACGGCGTCTCCATGTCGATGTCGCGCACGACCGTCTCGATGACGATGTCGTCTCCGACGATCTGCTGCAGCTCGGCGAGCACCTCGTCCTCGGTGCCCGGAAGCACGCGCACATCGATCAGCGCCTCGGCACGCTCCGGGATCACGTTGTGCTTGTATCCCGCGGTGAGCACCGTCGGGTTGGTCGTCGTACGGAACGTCGAGCTCAGGAACGCCTCAGCGGGACCGGATGCCGCGGCGAGAGCGTCAGGGTCGTCGACGGAGCGACCGGTGAGATCGCTCAGGCCGTGCAGAAGCGCTCGAGTCGTGTCGGTGAGCCGGATCGGCCATCGTGTGCGCCCGATCGCCGCGACGGCCTCAGAGAGCTTCACCACGGCGTTGTCCTCGTGAAGCCGGCTGCCGTGCCCCGCACGCCCCTTCGCGACGAGGCGGATCCAGATGAGGGCCTTCTCCCCCACCTGCAGCAGGTAGGCACGACGTTCGTCGACCGTGATCGAGTACCCGCCGACCTCGCTGATCGCCTCAGTCGCCCCGGCGAACCATTCTGGCCGGTCCTTCACGACGAGTGCAGAGCCCTCGACGCCGCCGTTCTCCTCATCGGCGAAGAACACCAGCACGAGATCGCGCGCCGGCTGCTCCCCTGCGCGCAATATGTCAGCGACGGAGGTGAGGATCATCGCGTCCATGTTCTTCATGTCGACCGCACCGCGGCCCCACAGCATCCCGTCACGCACCTCACCGGCGAACGGATCCACGCTCCAGTCCTCAGCCATCGCCGGAACGACGTCGAGGTGACCGTGCACGACGAGTGCCGGTCTGCTCGAATCGCGACCCTTCACGCGGGCCATGACGTTGGTGCGCCGCGGGATGGGCTCGTAGTACTCGGGCGTGAGGCCGAGACGCTCCAGATAACCGCCCACGTACTCGGCGGCCTCGCGCTCGCCCTCGGCTCTTCCGCCGCCGAAGTTCGAGGTGTCGATCCTGATCAGGTCACGCGCGATGCGAACGACCTCGGGCAGTTCGGCGTCAGACATGCCCTCAGGCTACCGAACCGGGCTGATGCTCACGGCACGCCCGGGGCGGTCCTCGGTTCGAACGCACCTGCGTCATCTGGTAATGTTTCTCTTCGGTCGGCAACGACTTCTTCACCACCTGCGCGGGTGGCGGAATGGTAGACGCGCTACGTTGAGGTCGTAGTGCCCGTAAGGGCGTGGGGGTTCAAGTCCCCCTCCGCGCACAGAACAGCTCCGGAAGAATCCTGGTTCGGCCAGGAGCCTTCCGGAGCTTTTTGCATACGCCCGTCTCACGATCATGGATGCCGCTGAAACGGTCAGACGGCGCCGACTCCGAAGACCAGGCCGAGCAGATAGGTGATCGCAGCGGCGCCGAAACCGATCGCCAGCTGGCGCAGCGCTCGGCGCAGCGGCGGCCCGCCGGAGAGGATCCCGACCATCGCCCCTGTCACGAGGAGTGCGATACCGACGAGGACGAGCGCCACGATGATGGCCGTCATGCCCTGCAGGCCGAAGATCCACGGCAGCACCGGAACGATCGCTCCGGAGACGAAGAGGAAGAAGCTGGAGATCGCGGCCGTCCAGTCGCTTCCGACGATGTCGTGACCGCTGCCTGCGCCTTGCGTACGAACCGGTGCGGTCGCGGTGCGGCGCACGCCCTCCTGGGCCGCCGCGATGATGCGACGAGACCGCGCGAGGGCCTCGGTGTGATCCATGCCGCGGGCGCGATAGACCAGGGCGAGCTCGTTCTCATCGATGTCGAGGTCTCCGGCGGAGTGCGCCGCATCGTCATTCGCCTCAGTCGAGGCGAGCAGTTCACGCTGCGACCGCACCGACACGAACTCCCCCGCGCCCATGGACAAGGCGCCGGCGAGAAGGCCTGCGACACCGCTGAACAGGACGAAACTCGAACCGACGCCCGTCGCACCGATACCCAGGACGAGCGCGAGGTTGCTGACCAGCCCGTCGTTGGCCCCGAACACGGCGGCACGGAATGAACCGGAGAGACGTCGCCGCCCGCGCGCCGCAAGGCCGCGGACGACCTCGTGGTGGATCTTCTCGTCCGCACGCATGGCCGCGGTCGCGTATTGCTCTGTGTCGTACGGCGAACGCGCTTCAGCGCTCTGCGCGAGGACGAGAACGAAGATGGAGCCGAACCGCCCGGCCATCCAGGCCAGCAGTCGAGAGCGGATGCCGGCCTTGGGCAGCCTGCCCGGTTCTCCGCCGAGCAGGTCCAGCCAGTGCTGTTCATGGCGACGCTCCGCATCGGCCAGGCTCTGCAGGATGTCGCGTTCCTCGCCCGTCTTGCGTGCGGCGAGCTTCTGATAGACCATCCCCTCGGAGCGCTCCTCGACGAGGTGCCTCGCCCAGCGGCGACGATCGGCCGCGGTCGGCTCGGCGGCAGCGGGCGCTGTCATGAATCCTCCAGTGAGTGATCGGGGCAGCCTCAACGGTATCCAGCGGGCAGAGCCGACACCGCCGGAATCCCCGTATTGCCAGCATTTCGGGGTTCCTAACCCTTCGACGGGCTCAGGGAGCAGCGGGCTATTTGCGCACGCGCTTGCGCAGCACCTCGATGCGGGCCTGCAACTGCGTCACGGTCGCCTGCGCGACGGCCGGGCCTCCGCAGATGCGGCGCAGCTCGGCGTGCACCGCGCCATGCGGCTCGCCCGCCTGCCTGGCATACAGCCCGACGAGACTGTTCAGGAGCTGACGCTGTTCGCGCATCGTCCGGTGCAGCGGCGCCGGCAGCGTCGTGACCGTCTCTGGGCCGGCCTCTGCCTCTCGCGCCTCACGCAGCTTCGACTGACGGGTCTGACGCTGCATGAGCAGCTCGTGCACGTGCTCGGGCTCGAGGAGACCCGGGATGCCGATGAACTCCTCCTCCTCCGGCGTTCCAGGTTCGGCGAGCTGACCGAACTCCTGCCCCTCGAAAACGACCCGGTCGAAGTGCGCGAGCGACGAGATCGCCTGATAGCTGAACTCCTGCGTCAGCGCGTCGGAAGCCTCTTCTTCGCGGTTCGCGCTCTCCAGGAGCGAGTCGTCGAGTCCGTCCTCATCCTTGGTCTGGCGATCCAGAGCATGATCGCGCTGCTTCTCGAGCTCGTTCGCGAGCCCCATCAACACCGGCACATTCGGCAGGAAGACGCTCGCCGCTTCGCCGCGTCGTCTGGCTCGCACGAAGCGCCCGATGGCCTGCGCGAAGAACAGCGGCGTCGATGACGACGTCGCATAGACGCCGACGGCGAGGCGCGGTACGTCCACGCCCTCCGAGACCATGCGCACCGCCACCATCCAGCGACTGTTGTCGGCGCTGAACTTCTCGATGCGCTCTGAAGCGGCTGCCTCGTCGGAGAGCACGACGGTCGGTCGCTGACCCGTCAGGCTGTGCAGGATCTTGGCGTACGCACGGGCGACCGTCTGGTCGGTCGCGATCACCAGGCCGCCGGCATCCGGTACATGATGGCGGATCTCGGTGAGCCGACGGTCGGCGGCCGAGAGCACCGCAGGCATCCACTCGCCCTCGGGGTCGAGCGCTGTGCGCCATGCCTGGGAGTTGACGTCCTTGGTGTTGTCCTGCCCGAGATGCGCCTCGAGCTCGTCGCCGGCGCTGGTGCGCCAGCGCATCTTTCCGGAGTACATGTGGAAGAGCACAGGACGCACGACACCGTCCGCAAGCGCGCGACCATAACCGTAGGCGTAGTCGGTCGACGACACCCGGCCGCCGGACTCGTCCGGCGCGTAGGTCACGAACGGGATCGGTGCCGTGTCGCTGCGAAATGGCGTGCCGGAGAGCGAGAGACGGCGCTTCGCCGGTCCGTAGGCGTCGCGGATCGCGTCACCCCAGCTGAGCGCATCTCCACCGTGATGCACCTCGTCGAGGATCACCAGGGTCTTCGCGTCCTCGGTCAGGTGCCGGTGCACCGACGACTTCGCGGCGACCTGTGCGTACGTGACGACGACCCCGTGATACTGACGGGATGGCGCCCAGTGGCTGTTCCGGAAACGCGGGTCGAGGCGGATGTGCACCTTCGACGCTGCGTCCGCCCACTGGGTCTTGAGATGCTCGGTCGGGGCGACCACGATGATGCGGTTCACCTCGCCCATGCGCAGCAGCTCGACGGCGAGCGTCAGCGCGAAGGTCGTCTTTCCGGCGCCCGGTGTCGCGGCGACGAGGAAGTCGCGCTGATCGCGCTGGAAGTAGAAGTCCAGCGCCTCACGCTGCCATGCACGGAGCTTGTCTGCCGTTCCCCACGGGGCGCGCTGGGGGAAGGACGGAGAGAGCATCGAGTCAAGGGTAATCGGTACCGGAGACACTCCGGCACGCGCCGCCGAAACGGCATTCGCGCGGTCCTCCCCCGTTCACCCCCGGACGAGTAGGCTCGATCACTGCGCGGTCGCAGTTCTGGTCGCGAGGCAGTGAAGGAGCATCGATGGTCGACGAGGAATCGTTCAGAACGCCGTACGTCGCGAACGAGACCGTGCACCCCTGGCGGCGATTCGTCGCGATCGGCGATTCGTTCACCGAGGGCATCGGCGACCCCGATCCCGCTGTCCCCGACGGGCACCGCGGCTGGGCGGACCGCGTGGCGGAAGAGCTCGGGCGCCAAGTCGACGGCTTCGCTTATGCGAACCTCGCCGTGCGCGGAAAGCTCATCGCACAGATCGTCGCCGACCAGATCGAACCCGCTGTCGCCCTGCGCCCCGATCTCATCACGATCTGCGCCGGCGGCAACGACGTCATCCGTCCCGGTACGGACCCGGATGCCATCGCGGATCAGTTCGAGGACGCGGTCGCCCGGCTCGCATCGACCGGTGCCGCGATCGTCGTCTTCACCGGAATCGACACCGGCTTCACACCGGTCTTCCGGCGCTTCCGCGGCAAGGTGGCGATCTACAACGAGAACATCCGCGCGATCGCCGAGCGGCACGACTGCATCGTCGCGGATCAGTGGGCGCTGAAGACCGTGCAGGATTCCCGGTTCTTCGACGATGACCGATTGCACTTCAACGCGCTGGGGCACCACGAGGTGGCCCGCATGGTGCTGCGCTCTCTGAACGTGCCGAACGACCTGCAGCCGATGCAGCCCGCGCCCCGCCCGGCACGGACGTGGCGGGCGGCACGGGCCGAAGACCTCGGCTGGGCGCGGGAGCACCTCGTGCCCTGGGTGCTGCGGAGGCTGCGGCACCAGTCGTCCGGCGACCTCATCGCCGCGAAGCGGCCGGAGCCCGGACCGATCCTGTACTCGGAAAACGCGAAACGCGACGCCGAGTAGTCGCCTGGCCGAGTGGTCAGTCAGCGAGCGCCCACAGCGCGACAGCTGCAGCGGACGCGACATTCAGCGAGTCCACGCCTGCGCGCATCGGGATCGTGACCACGGCATCCGCTGCATCCAGAGCATCCCGCGACAGGCCATCGCCCTCCGTGCCCATGACGAGCGCCACCCTGTCAGGGCGGTTCGCGGCGTACTCGCGCAGGGGAACCGCGTCGTCGCTGAGCGCGAGGGCTGCCACCTCGAACCCGGCCTCATGCAGATCGGCGACGGCAGACGTCCAGTCCCCGATCCGGGCCCACGGCACCTGGAACACCGTGCCCATGCTCACCTTGACGCTGCGCCGATAGAGCGGATCAGCGCAGCGTGGCGAGACGAGCACCGCGTCGGCGCCGAGTCCGGCGGCTGCGCGGAACGCGGCGCCGACGTTGGTGTGCTCGATGAGATCCTCCAGCACCAGGATGAGCCTTGCGCCTTCGAGCACCTCCGCCACCGTCGGCAGGGCGGGTCGGTGCATCGACGCCAGCGCGCCACGATGCACCGCGTAGCCGGTGACCTGCTCGGCGACTTCGTCCGGCACGACGTAGATCGCCGTGTCACGGTCACCGAGCGCCTCTTCGACCTGGCCGATCCACCTGCGCTGCGTCAGGACCGAGCGCGGAGTGTGACCCGCGTCGACTGCGCGCCGGATCACCTTCACCGACTCGGCGATGTAGAGCCCGTCCCGCGGTTCCGAGACACGCCGAAGCGCGGTGTCGGTGAGGTTCCGGTAGTCGGCAAGGCGCGGATCGGCACCGTCGGCGATGTACTCCAGTGGCATGTTGAACACTCTGCCATCGTCAGGGCCCGAGCAAGAACGGCCACCATGCGTCGGCCACGCCGTAGACTCCCTCGGGGAGGATTCGTGAGCATGACGACCAGTGCCGAGCTGTCTGCCGGCATAGCGAGAGCCGTCGACCTTCTGAGGGGACGCAGGATCGCCGTCCTCACGGGTGCCGGGATATCCACGGACTCCGGCATTCCCGCGTACCGCGGCGAGGGCGCACGGACCAGGGCCGACCCGATGACCGGTCAGCGCTATCTCTCGGATGAGGCCGCGCGTCGGCGCTATTGGGTGGGTGGTCACCTCGGCTGGCGCGCCTTCGCACAGGCGGAGCCGAACGCCGGGCACATCGCGCTCGCCGAGATGGAGCGCGGCGGTCTCTCCACAGGCGTCATCACCCAGAATGTCGACGGACTCCATCTGCGGGCAGGAAGCAGCCGAGTGATCGAGGTGCACGGCACGATGCGCCGCGTCGTCTGCCTGCGGTGCGGTCAGATCTTCGATCGCCGCGACATCGCCACACAGATCGAAGAACTCAATCCCTGGATCACCGTGCCGGAGAACATCGTGCTCAACCCCGACGGCGACGTCGCACCGGAGAGCACGGAGGACTTCGTCGTACCCACATGCACGGTGTGCGGCGGGATGCTGAAACCCGACGTGGTCTTCTTCGGCGAGTACGTGCCCGCGGACCGCTTCCGTGCGGCCGAGTCGCTTCTGCGCGCCAGCGACGCGCTGATCGTCGCCGGCTCCTCGCTCGTCGTGAATTCGGGCGTGCGGCTCATCGAGCGCGCCCGTCGCCGCAACATCCCGCTCATCATCGTCAATCGCGAGCCCACCCGTGCCGACCCGTGGGCGGACGTGACGCTCGCCGGCGGCACGAGCGACGTCCTCCCCGCATTCCAGGAGCTTCTCACGTGACCTTCATCACCCTCGTCCGCCATGGTCAGACCGACTGGAACCTGGATCGCCGCATCCAGGGCTCGACGGACATCCCGCTCAACGAGACCGGTCGCGGTCACGCACGCGACGCAGCGGAGCTGCTCGCGGGCACCACGCATCACGCGATCTACGTGAGTCCGCTCGTACGAGCCCATGAGACGGCGCAGATCATCGCCGGCGCGATCGGCCTCGCTCAGCCCGAACTGGTCTCCGACCTTCGCGAGCGCGAGTTCGGCGAGGCCGAGGGGATGCTCGTCGCGGACTACATCGACCGTTACGGCGACTGGCACGCGGATGTCCCGAGGGCGGAGAGCTTCGATCAGGTCGCCGCGCGTGCGCTCGCCGCACTGGACGTGATCTCCCTGGCATCTCGCCGGCGTTCGGCACCGACCGCGGAATCCGTCATCGTGGTCGCGCACGGAGGCGTCATCCGCGCACTGCTCGACCACGCCTCGGGCGGAACGATGCCGCCGGCCGGCGTGCCGCTCGCGAACGGATCCGTGCACCGCTTCGAGGCTGCGCCAGGGATTCTCCGGCTTCTGGAGACGGTCACCGTCTGAACCCCGCGTCCGCGGACGAGCGCACTAGCGGGAGTCAGCGACGGGAGCGTGCGATCACGGCTCGTGCGTGCCGCAGCACCGGTTCGTCGACCATCTGGCCACGGAATCGGAACACGCCCCGCTCCCCCTCTGCCGCAACGATGACGGCCTCCGCCCAGGCAGACGTCTCGGCATCCGGAAGGTACGCCTGACGGATGATCGGAACCTGACCAGGGTGGATGCACGCCGTGGCTCGGAATCCGGATGCCACGGCATCCGCCGCTTCCTGCTCCAGGCCGTCCGCGTCATCGATGTCGATGTGCACCGCGTCGATCGCCGCCTTGCCCTGCGCGCCGGCTTCCACGAGGACCCTCGAACGCGCGTACCGTGCGACGTCACGATAACGGCCGCCGGCATATCTGCTCGACGTTCCGCCGAGGGACGCCACCAGATCCTCTGCGCCCCACATGAGCGCGACGACCCGATCGTGTGCGGCGAGCCGGTCGGCTGCGGCGACGCCGCCTGCGGTCTCGCACAGGGCGATGAGGGAGAACCGTTGATCGAAGGCGTCCAACGCCGCGGGGTCCTCCGCCTTCGCGACCATCACCGTACGGAAATCCGTGTCAGCCAGCGCCGCGAGGTCTCGTGCGAAGTCACTCGTGCCAGGAGCATTGACGCGCACGATCACACGCTCTGCTCCGACCGCGGCGTCGATCAGGTTGCGCCGGGCTGCGTCCTTGTCTGCGGGAGCCACGGCGTCCTCGAGATCGAGGATCACGGCATCGGCACGTTCGAGGGCCTTCTCGAAGCGCTCGGGCCGATCCGCGGGGCAGAACAGCAGAGCGGGACCGAGCTCAAACACCATCGGACTCGCCTTCCGGCATGCAGTGCACGAGCACTGTGCGTTCCGCCTTCGCGACGACGACATCGTCCTGATTGCGGCCGGTATGCGCGATCGTGCAGATGCCCTGCCCCGTGCGTGATGACGACAACCTCTTCTCGGCCACCACGCTCTCGGTGTAGAGGGTGTCTCCGGCGAACAAGGGGTGCGGGAACGCGATCTCACCCAACCCGAGCTGCGCGACGAGCGTACCCTGCGTCAATTGGGCGACCGACGCGCCGACCATCGTCGACAGCGTCCACATCGAGTTCATCAGGCGCTGCCCGAACTCCTGCTCGGCAGCGAAGGCGGCGTCCAGGTGCAGCGCCTGCGTGTTCATGGTCAGCGTGGTGAAGAGCACGTTGTCGGCCTCGGTCGCCGTGCGACCCGGTCTGTGCAGGTACCGGGCGCCGACCTCGAACTCCTCGAAGTACAGTCCGCGCTGGAGGATGTCGGTCATGCTGAAACGCTACCCGGCGAGACCCAGCGCCCGCGCGATCACGAGCAGCTGCACCTCGGTGGTCCCCTCGCCGATCTCGAGGATCTTCGAGTCGCGGTAGTGACGGGCGACCGGGAACTCGTTCATGAACCCGTTGCCGCCGAAGATCTGCGTCGCGTCCCTGGCGTTGTCCATCGCGGCGTCTCCGGCGACGAGTTTGGCGATCGCTGATGCCTCGGCGAAGGGCTCGCCCGCATCGCGGAGCCGCGCGGCGTGATGCCACGCGAGACGAGCCGTGTGCACTCGCACGCGCATCCGCGCCAGGGTGAACTGCGCGTTCTGCCTCGTGCTCAGAGCGCTGCCGAACACGGTGCGGCTCTTCGCATACTCGACCGCAGCTTCCAGGCACCCTTCCGCAGCACCGGTGGACAGCGCCGCGATCGCGATGCGGCCTTCGTCGAGGATGCTGAGGAAGTTGCGGAATCCGCGACCCTCGACACCGAGCAGGTTCTCCGTCGGGACCCTGGCGCCGTCGAACGTCAGCGGATGCGTGTCGGATGCGCGCCAGCCGACCTTGTCGTACGGCGCCTCCACTGTGAAGCCCTGGGTGCCGTTCGGCACGATGATGGTGGAGATCTCCTTGCGGCTCTCGCGGATGCCGGTGACCGCCGTGACCGTGACGAAACGGGTGATCGGTGTGCCGGAGTTCGTGATGAACTGCTTGGTGCCGTCGATGATCCACTCATCGCCCTCGCGCCGAGCCGTCGTGCGCGTCGCTCCGGCATCGCTGCCGGCTTCCGGCTCGGTGAGACCGAAGCCCGCAAGAGCCCGTCCGGCGAGCAGGTCTGGCAGGTACTCGGCCTTCTGCGCATCATCACCGAAGCGGAAGATCGGCATGGCACCGAGGCTGACGCCGGCTTCCAGCGTGATCGCGATCGACTGATCGACCCTGGCGAGTGCCTCGATCGCGAGGCCGAGGGCCATGTAGTCGCCGCCCTGGCCGCCGAGCTCCTCGGGGAACGGAAGCCCGAACAGGCCCAGCTCCCCCATCTGGCGGACGACGTCCATCGGCAGCGTATGGGTGCGATCGGCCTCATACGACTGCGGGGCGACGACGGTGTCGGCGAACTCGCGCACCATCGCGGCGAGTTCGACCTCTTCGGCAGTGAGATCTTCGGTCATGCGATTGCTCCTTCTGGGGTGTCGTTCGACGCCGTCGCCTCGGTGGGTGTCACCACTGCGACGGCCTGGCCGCGCTTCGCCTGGTCTCCGACCGCCATCAGCAGACGCACGACGCCGTCGTGCGGGGCCGGCACCGGGTGCTCCATCTTCATCGCCTCGATCGAGACGAGAGGCTGGCCTGCTGTCACGGTCGCGCCGTCCTCGACGTGCACGGCGACGATGCTCCCAGGCATCGGTGCGCGGGCTTCGGGGTGCGTCGCCGTGCTGACCGGATGCTGCGCAGCGAGGCGGAGCAGCATCCGCTCACGGCGATCGACGGGGCGAAGACGCGCGGAGCGGCCGTTCTCACTCACCCAGATCGCACCGTCGGCATCCGTCGCCGCGACGGCTTCCCTCGCGTCCGCACCCGTTCCTGTCCCCTCGATGAGTTCATCCGCATCCGTGAGGAATGCGACAACGCGCGCGTCGCGATCGGTGAGGGCGGCCCACGCCCCGCCCGAACGCCGAGACCGAGTCTCCGGCGCGAGACGTCCCTCTGCGCGCTCGGTCTCGTGCTGCAGCTCCTGTTTCGCCGCAGCGACCATGGCGGCGGAAGGCTCGGCCGACCGCACAGGCAGCAGTGTCTCGATCAGACCGGTGTCGAGGTCGCCGCTGACGACCCGCTCGTTCGTGAGAAGCTGCCGCAGGAAGGCGATATTCGTCTCGACGCCGAGAACGACCGTCTCCGCAAGTGCCTGGTCGAGGCGGGCGAGCGCGGTCTCGCGATCGGGGCCGAAGGCGATCACCTTCGCGATCATCGGGTCGTAGAACCCCGTGACCTCGCTGCCGGTCTCGATCGCGGCATCCACCCGCACGCCGCGCGGCGCGGTGAAGCGCAGCACGGAGCCGGTCGACGGCAGGAAGTCGTGCTCGGGCGACTCCGCATAGATACGGGCCTCGACGGCATGGCCGCTCAGCACCGGCGGCGGCGCAAGCACGCCACCGGCTGCGACATCGAGCTGCAGCGCCACCAGGTCCAGGCCGGTGACGGCTTCGGTGACCGGATGCTCGACCTGCAGCCTCGTGTTCATCTCGATGAAGAAGAAGTCGTCTGGCGCGTCGGCGTCGACGAGGAACTCGACCGTACCGGCGCCGACGTACGACACGCTCTCGGCAGCTCGCACCGCGGCATCGAACAGCCGCTCGGTGAGGCCGTCCGGAAGGCCCGCAGACGGTGCTTCCTCGATGACCTTCTGGTGCCTTCGCTGCAACGTGCACTCGCGCTCACCCAGGGCGATGACCGTGCCGTGGGTGTCGCCGAAGACCTGCACCTCGATGTGTCGAGGGCGGCGGATGAGCCGCTCCAGCACGAGCGCGTCGTCGCCGAACGCGGCCTTGGCGATGCGGCGGGCGGATGCGAGCGCTGCGGCGAGTCCGCCGGCATCCGAGACCGCCTCCATGCCCTTGCCGCCGCCGCCTGCGCTGGGCTTGACCAGCAGCGGGTATCCGATCTCGTCCGCACGAGCGGTGATCTCGGCATCCGTCAGTCCCACTGCTGTGAAGCCGGGCACCACCGGGACTCCGCTTGCGCCCACGTGGTCTCGCGCCTTCGCCTTGTCGCCCATGATCTGGAGGGCCATGGTCGAGGGCCCGATGAAGATGATGCCCGCTCGCGCGCATGCCTCAGCGAGGGCAACGCTCTCGGAGAGGAACCCGTAGCCGGGGTGGATCGCCTCCGCACCGACCCGTTTCGCCGCACCGATCACTGCTTCGACGTCGAGATACGACTCCGACGCAGGCGCGGGCCCGATCAGGACGGCGTCGTCCGCGTCACGGACGTGGGGTGCCGTGGCATCCGCCTCGCTGTAGACCGCGACGCTGCGCAGTCCCTGCTCCCGCAGAGTGCGGATGATGCGGCGGGCGATCTCACCGCGATTGGCGACCAGCACTGTGTTCATGTCGTTCATCCTCATCACATCCTGAAGACGCCGAAGCGCGGCTCCGGCAGCGGGCTGCGTGCGACGACGTCGAGTGCGAGGCCCAGCAGGTCGCGGGTCTCGTCCGGGTCGACGATCCCGTCATCCCACAGCCGTGCGGTGGCGTAATAGGGCTCACCCTGCGTCTCGTACTGCTCGCGGATCGGCTCTTCGAACGCGCTGCGCTCCTCGGCGCTCCAGCTCTCGCCGCGCGCAGTCAGCTGGTCATCCTTCACGGTCGCCAGCACCGACGCCGCCTGATTTCCGCCCATCACCGAGATGCGGCTGGCCGGCCAGGTCCACAGGAACCGCGGCGAGTACGCACGACCGCACATCGAGTAGTTGCCAGCGCCGAAGGATCCGCCGATGATGACGGTGAGCTTCGGCACCCGAGTCGTCGCGACCGCGGTGACCATCTTCGCGCCGTCCTTGGCGATTCCGCCGGCTTCGGCCTCGGAGCCGACCATGAATCCCGTGATGTTCTGCAGGAACAGCAGCGGGATGCCGCGCTGATCGCACAGCTCGATGAAGTGCGCGCCCTTGAGCGCGGACTCGCTGAAGAGCACGCCGTTGTTCGCGACGATGCCGATCCGATGCCCGTGCAGCCTGGCGAACCCAGTGACCAGCGTCGCGGCGTACTCGGACTTGAACTCGCGGAACGTGTCTGCGTCGATGAGCCGGTCGATCACCTCGTGCACGTCGTACGCGGCGTTCACGTCGACGGGGACGACGTCGTACAGGCTGGACTGCTCGGCGGGCTCGCGGGATGGCGCCACCTCCCATGCCGGCGTGCTCGAGGCGGGCAGCGTGGCGACGATGTCGCGGAGGATCTCGAGGGCATGCTCGTCGTCCTCGGCCAGGTGATCGACCACACCGGATCGCCTGGCGTGCAGCTCCCCGCCGCCGAGGTCCTCCGCCGAGACGATCTCACCGATGGCGGCCTTGACGAGGGGCGGCCCGCCGAGGAAGATAGTGCCCTGGTTCCGCACGATCACGGTCTCGTCGCTCATCGCGGGAACATACGCACCGCCGGCGGTACAGGATCCGAGCACTGCCGCCAGCTGCGGGATGCGCTCGGCACTCATCCGCGCCTGGTTGAAGAAGATGCGGCCGAAATGCTCACGGTCGGGGAAGACCTCATCCTGCTTCGGCAGGAACGCCCCGCCGGAGTCGACGAGGTAGAGGCAGGGAAGCCTGTTCTCAAGCGCGATCTCCTGCGCACGAAGATGCTTCTTCACGGTGAGCGGCAGGTAGCTTCCGCCCTTGACCGTCGCGTCATTGCAGACGATCATCACGTGTCTTCCGTGCACGAGGCCGATGCCGGCGATCACTCCCGCCCCCGGCACCTCTCCCCCGTACATCCCGTCCGCGGCGAGCGGCGACACCTCGAGAAACGGACTGCCCTCGTCGAGCAGTCTCGTGATCCTCTCCCTCGGCAGCAGCTTGCCGCGAGCGACGTGTCGGGTGCGAGAGGGCTCGGGACCGCCGAGCGCGGCGGTGGCGCGCCGCTCGCGCAGCTCGGCTGCGAGCATCTCCTGGGTGACGGGCATCCGGGCGTCCTCCTCGACTCACGGTGGCGTTGAACAGCGCTTTTCGGTTACTGTGCACTAACCAGCCATTTTAGGTTAGCGAGCATTAACTGAGATGACAAGCCCCCCGACCGCGCGCGATCGCGCGAAAGCAGAGCGCGCGGATTCCCTGTTGCACGAGGCCGCACGCCTCTTCGCCGAGCGCGGCTACTCCGGCGTGAGCCTGGAGGACATCGGATCAGCCGTCGGGGTCTCCGGTCCCGCGGTGTACCGCCATTTCGCGGGCAAGCAGGCGCTGCTCGGCGCCGTCCTCGTCAAGGTCAGCGAAGATCTCGTCAGCGGCGGGTCCCGCGTCGCCGAGTCATCGTCGGGCGATGAGGAGCGGATGCTGGCGCTCATCGGCTTCCACGTCGACTTCGCACTCACGCATGCCGACGTCATCCGTGTGCAGGATCGGGATCTGGCGCATCTGAGCGACGTGGATCGCGCGGAGGTGCGCCGACTGCAGCGCATCTACATCGACCTGTGGATCTCGGCTCTCGCGCCGCTGCACGACGTACCGGCTGATGAACTGCGACTGCGTGTTCAGGCCTGCTTCGGTCTCATCAACTCCACCCCGCACAGCACGCGCAGCGCGGCGAGGTCGAACAGATCGACGGCGACCATTCTCACTGCGATGGCGCGCGCCGCGCTGACGTCCTGAGTTGCGGGCGCTTCGACAGGCTCAGCGACCGGGAAACAGGCTCAGCGACCGGGAAACAGGCTCAGCGACCGGGAAACAGGCTCAACGCCCGGGAAACGGGCTCATGCGCCGAGTATCGTTCCCTGAGCCTGTCGAAGGGTAGTCAGCGCATCGGCATCGCGCGGCCGGGCTCCTCGAGGATGTCGGCGACGTCCTTCACGAATCGGGCGCCCTCCGCACCGTCGACCACGCGGTGATCGAACGACAGACTCAGCGTCATCACCTGGCGAAGTGCGATCTCGCCCTTGTACTCCCACGGCATGCGCCGCACGGCGCCGACCGCGAGGATGCCGGATTGTCCAGGGGGCAGGATCGGGGTTCCCGCATCGATGCCGAAGACGCCGATGTTCGTGATCGAGAAGGTGCCGCCGGCCAGTGCTGCCGGTGTGGTCTTCCCCGACCGTGCGGTCTCGGTGAGAGCGCGCAGCGCGTCAGCGAGCTGGGGCAGCGTCATCTGATCGGCGTCGCGGATGTTCGGCACGATGAGTCCGCGCTCCGTCGCCGCGGCGATGCCGAGATCCACGTAGTGCGGCTGCACGATCTCGCCGGCCGCGTCATCCCAGCGCGAGTTGAGCCCTGGCGTGCGCGTGAGCGCAAGGCACACCGCTTTGGCCACGATCACGAGCGGTCCGATCCGGTGCTCGGACAGTGCCCGGTCATCGCGCAGACGCGCGATCAGATCCATCGTCGCGGTGACATCGACCGTATGGAACGTCGTCACGTGCGGGGCGGTGAAGGCGCTCTGCACCATTGCCGCCGCCGTGTGCTTGCGGACACCTCTGATCGGGATCCGCGTCTCCCGTTCGCCGACCGATGCCGCCAGCGCCGTGTCCGGAACGTGCGCCGTGACAGGCTCCGAATGCCCCCCACCCGCTCGAGGTACGCATCGATGTCATCGCGCGTGATCACGCGGTCTCCTACGTCGGCGGCCACGAGCACGATGTCGACTCCCGATCGCTTCGCGTATGCGCGCACGGGCGGCGTCGAACGCGGCCGCTCGCCCACCTGCGCGGGCGCGGCTTCCGGTGCCGGCAGCACATCGTGCGGCGCAGCCTCCAGCACAGCGGTGTCGGACGCCGCATCGACACGCCCGGTTCTGCGTACGCGCCGTGTGGGACGGCCGCCCTTCGCCGGCGCCGCCCCGTACCCCACCAGGTTCGGCGGCGTCTTCTCCTCTGCAGCCGAGGAAGCCCCGGCGGAGGAAGCCGAAGGCTCCGCACCGGCCACGTCGAAGGCGATCAACGGAGCACCGACGGCGACGGTCTCGCCTGCCTCGGCGTGCAGGGTCGATACGATCCCGTCGAACGGCGACGGCAACTCGACGACCGCCTTGGCCGTCTCCACCTCGGCGAGCGTCTGGTTGAGAGTGACGGTGTCGCCCGGCGCCACGAGCCACTGCACGACCTCGGCCTCGGCGAGTCCCTCGCCGAGATCCGGAAGGCGGAACTCCTCGATCATGACTCTGCTCCCGTCAGGCTGTTCGGCCGGTCCAGCACCCGATCGACGGCGTCGAGTATCCGATCGAGATCCGGAAGGTGGAACTTCTCGAGCTTGGCCGGCGGATACGGGATGTCGTGCCCGGTGACGCGCAACGGCGGCGCTTCGAGGTACTCGAAGCACTGCTCCGTGATGCTCGCGATGACCTCCGCGGCGACGCCCGCCTCGCGCGAAGCCTCGTGCGCGACGACGACTCGTCCGGTACGGCGCACCGACGCGGTCACGGTGTCGTAGTCGATCGGAGAGATCGAGCGAAGGTCGATGACCTCCAGCGACACTCCATCGTCCTCCGCAGCCGACGCGGCATCCAGCGCAGTCGACACCATCGCACCGTAAGTGATGATCGTGGCATCCGTCCCCTCGCGGAGGACACGCGCGACTCCCACCGGAGGCGCGTCGGCGAGAGAGGCCTCCAGATCGACGTCGCCCTTGTGGTGATACAGGCGCTTCGGCTCGAAGAAGATGACCGGATCATCCGAGGCGATGGCCTGCTGAAGACAGCGATAGGCGTCCTGCGGGTTCGAGACCGTGATGACGCGCAGCCCGGCCGTGTGGACGAAGTACGCCTCCGGCGACTCGGAGTGGTGCTCGGCGGCACCGATTCCGCCCGCCCATGGGATGCGGATCGTGATGGGCATCTTCACCCGCCCCTGGGTGCGGTAGTGCAGTTTCGCGACCTGGGAGACGATCTGATCGAACGCCGGATAGACGAATCCGTCGAACTGGATCTCGACGACCGGACGGTAACCGCGAAAGGCGAGGCCGACGGCGGTACCGACGATGCCGGATTCCGCGAGCGGAGTGTCGATCACACGTGCGGCACCGAACTCCTGCTGCAGACCGTCGGTGATGCGGAACACGCCGCCGAGCTTGCCGATGTCCTCTCCCATCAGCACGACCTTCTCGTCGTCGCTCATGGCCTTGCGGAGCCCTGCGTTCAGGGCCTTGCCCAGAGTGATCTCCGTCATCTCAGACCCCCTCGAATGAAGAGATGTACGCGGCGTACTCGTCGCGCTGACGGTCGATCCCGCAGTGCGGCTCGGCGTAGACGTTGTCGAAGACGGCGAGTGGCTCGCGCGTGACCATGCCCAGGCATGCGGCTCGCATCTCACGTGCCATGACATCGGCATCGGCCTGTGCAGCGGCGACCTGCTCGTCGTCGAGTTCGCCGGCAGTGCGAAGGTGCGCCTCCAGCCGCGCGATCGGGTCACGCGTACGCCAGGCCTCGAGCTCGGCGGGGTCACGGTAGCGGGTGGGGTCATCCGAGGTGGTGTGCGGTCCCATCCGGTACGTCACCGCTTCGATGAATGCCGGCCCCTTTCCCGCACGTGCATGCGCGAGCGCCCAGCGCATCGCTGCCATGCAGGCGAGCACGTCGTTGCCGTCGACGCGCAGGCTCGGGATGCCGAAACCAGGAGCACGGCCGGCGATCGGATACTGCGACTGCACCGCGACGGGCTCGGAGATCGCCCAGTGGTTGTTCTGGCAGACGAACACGATCGGTGCCTGATACGAGGCCGCGAACACCATGGCCTCGTTGACGTCGCCCTGGCTGGTCGCGCCGTCGCCGAAGTAGGTGACCGCGACTTCCGGGGCCTTCTCGTGCTTGATGCCCATGGCGTAGCCGACCGCGTGCAGTGTCTGCGCGCCGATGATGATCTGCAACGGAGCGATCCGCATCTCGGCCGGGTCGAACGGGGCGCCCTCTTCACCGCGCCAGACGCGGACGAAGTCACCCGGCTGCGCGCCGCGTGCGTAGATGACGCCGGTCTCGCGGTAGCTCGGGAAGACGAAGTCGATCGGATCGAGCGCACGCGCGGTGCCGATCTGCGCTGCCTCCTGACCGTTGCACGGCGCCCACAGGCCCAACTGCCCCTGGCGCTGCAGCGCGATGCCCTCCGCATCGATGCGGCGCAGAATCACCATGTCGCGATGCAGAGCGCGCAACTGTGCGGCGTCGACATCGGCGACGAACGGGTCGAGCTCCGGGTTCTTCTGACGGGTGCCGTCTGGCGCGAGAAGCCGCTCGGAGAGCTCCAGATCCTGGGTGGTGTCTGCGATCGGTGTGGTCTGCATCGACATCATCGTCCTCCTGTCGTGTGTCTCCCTCGTGAGGAGTTGCACGCGTGCACCGACATCATCATCGGCTACTTCGAGGGTACGTCTGCTGATCAGCACGCTCAAGCATTCACAGCAGCCCTGAGCATGTTGCCCAATACAGGCACGTCGACCCTGCTAATGTTTGGCACTATGCCCGCTCTTGACCGCGTCGATCTCGAACTGCTCGCCGTCCTCGCTGAAGATCCCCGCACGACGATCGTGGCCCTCGCCGAGACGCTCGGGCTGTCCCGCAACACGATCCAGGCACGGATGGCCAGGCTCGAGCAGACCGGGGTGTTCCTGTCCTATGAGCGATCGTTCTCGCCGGAGGTGCTCGGCTTCCCTCTGCAGGCGTTCATCAGCATCGGGCTGCGGCAGACCGAGCTGCCCCGCATCACGGCCGAACTCGCACGCATCCCCGAGGTGCTGCAGGTGCACGGCCTCAGCGGCGCGATCGATCTGCTGGCGCGAGTCGCCTGCCGCGACGCACGTCACCTCTTCGACACGGACGCGCGGATCCTCTCGATCGAGGGCGTCGAACGCACCGAGACGTCGCTCGCGATGGGCGAGGTGATACCGTTCCGCGTCGCCGGACTCATCGGCCTCGCGCGACGGGAACCCTGAGGAAGCGACGGATCGCCCCGGCCGCGTCGGCAGGGGTCTCGTAGTGGATGAGGTGTCCGACGTCGGCGATCTCCACGAGCTCTGCATCGGGGAACAGCGTCGCGAGATGACGCTCGGCCTCGATGGGGGTGATGTCGTCCTTCTGCGCGGCGACCAGCAGTGTCGGCACGTCGATCTGCGGGGCGAAGGCTCTCACGTCGTGAGACACACTCGCGACGAAGGCATCGCGCAGCACATCGCGATCCGCGAAGTCCGAGAAGTAGGTGTCGTGTTGGTCGTGGATGAAGCGTCGAAGGGCAGGATCCTTCGTCTTCGCCATGGTGATGCTCATGACGCGCACGATCAGCCGGTTGCGCAGCAACGCGGTACCGACCTTCGAGGGCAGCATCGCTCCGAGGTCGTAGTACCAGACGGCGAGACGCGTCATCACACCCTTGGGCCCTTCCAGTGCCGGCGCACCGATGGGGTTGATCAGGATCAGTCTCGGTGTCTCGAGCCCACCGGCGACCGCGGCGGATGCCACGATCGAGCCGAACGAATGGCCCAGGATGACGGCGCCGGGCGCGACCGCGGCGGAGAAGCTCCGAAGCCATTCGGCGTATGCGGTGAGATCGTGTGTGCGACCGGGCAGCGGCGGCGTCTCACCGAAACCGGGCAGGTCGGGCGCGATCACCCGCACCTCGGGGAGATACGCGAGCACGGGCTCCAGCCCGTGATGCTCGCCGCGGAAACCGTGCACCGCGATCACCGTGGTCGGGTCGCTCTCTGTCCCTGAGCCTGCCTCTGTCCCTGAACCCGCCTCGGTCCCTGAACCCGCCTCGGTCCCTGAACCCCCCTCGGTCCCTGAACCCCCCTCGGTCCCTGAGCCTGTCGAAGGGCCGTACACCCAATAGGCGATCTTCGCGCCCCCCACCTCGACTTCGTGACGTTCGACCGGCAGACGGCTCAGCCGGTCGGCGTACGGCGAGGCAACGGTCATGGATCCAGTCTACGGGCGAGCCTGCACAGCATTGTCCGAAGCCCTCCCTAGCGTGGGGTCATGGCAATCGATCTCGAACTCCCCGGCTGGCTCAGGCGCATCGGCGTCTTCGATCTTGAGACCACCGGTGTCGACGTGACCGCCGATCGCATCGTCACGGCGCACGTCGGCGTGCTCGACGCGAAGGGGCGCGAGATCGCCGCGCGCTCCTGGCTCGCCGATCCCGGCATCCCCATCCCCGAGGGCGCGGCAGCCGTGCACGGTATCAGCACCGAGCAGGCGCGACGTGACGGACGAGTCGCACGAGAGGTCGTCAGCGAGGTCACCGCATCGCTGCGCGCGCTCTTCGCCCAGGGCATGCCGGTGGTCGCCTACAACGCGTCCTATGACTTCTCCCTGCTCACGCACGAGTGCCTGCGGCACGGCATCCCGCCCCTCGAATCACCTGGCCCCATCATCGACCCGCATGTGATCGACAAGGCCGTCGATCGGTATCGCAAGGGCAAGCGCACCCTCGAGGTCGTCGCTGAGCACTACGCGGTGCGCCTCGACGGCGCACATGAGGCAGCCGCAGATGCCATCGCCGCCGGCCGCGTCGCTCAGGCGATCGCGCGCGCCTTCCCGCTCGCAGCCTCGGCACAAGAGCTGCATACGCAGCAGATCGGCTGGGCGCGCACGCAGGCTGAGAGCCTGACCGAGTACTTCATCCGGATCGGACGACTCGACGCCGAGGATTCGCTCGACGGCACGTGGCCAGTGCGGCAGCCGGACTCGACGTCCGTCTGAGACCCCGTGTTGTTCGCGACACCCCATCTGAATGACATGAATATCCCGGGGTCTGGACACGAATCGGGGGTCTTGGCGAACAACCCCGCGCACGAGAAAGGCCCCGCCGAGGCGGGGCCTTTCTCGTGGGGCAGGAGTTACTTGCTGCTGCCGCCGAAGCCCTTGAAGCGCTGGTTGAACTTCTCGACGCGACCGGCCGAGTCCATGATGCGCTGCTTGCCCGTGTAGAACGGGTGCGAAGACGACGAGATCTCGACGTCGATGACGGGGTACTCCACGCCGTCCAGCTCGATCTTCTTGTCGCTGGAGACGGTGGAACGGGTGAGGAACGTCTCGCCCGAGCCGAGGTCGCGGAACACGACGGCCTTGTAGACGGGGTGAATGTCAGTCTTCATTGCTGATTCCTTGGCTTGCGGATACGAAATAGAAAGAGAGTCAGAGGGTGCATGCGCACCAAGGGTCGAGTCTAGCAGATCTGTGTTCAGGACGTGGCGCGCGCCGCGTACCTGCCGTCCTCAGCGCTGAGCACGATCGGCATGCCGAACGCCTCGGTCAGAGCATCCGCCGTCAAGGTCTCAGCGATCGGTCCCGCCGCGACGATGCCACCGTCGCGGATCAGCAGCACGTGCGTGAAGCCGATCGGGATCTCTTCGACGTGATGGGTGACCATGACCATGGCAGGAGTCGTCGGAGACGATGCGTAGCCGCTCAGAAGCCCGAGCAGCTCCTCGCGGGCGCCGAGGTCGAGCGACGCGGTCGGCTCGTCGAGCAGCAGCAGCTCGGGGTCGGTCATGACGGCCCGCGCGATCTGCACCCGTTTCTGCTCACCGTCGCTGAGGGTTCCGAAGGTGCGGTCGGCGAGGTGATCGAGCTTCCACTCGCCCAGCACTCGCACGGCGCGCCGCTCGTCGATGTTCTCGTACTGCTCGTTCCAGCGGCCGGTGACGGAGTACGCGGCGGTGAGCACGACGTTGAGAACCGTCTCGTCGCTCGGCAGGCGTCTCGCCATGGCCGATGAGGCGAAGCCGATCCTGGGACGGAGCTCGAAGACGTCGGTGCGGCCCAGTGTCTCCCCGAGGATCGTCACCGTGCCACCGGTGGGATGCATCAGCGTGTCTGCCAGCTGGAGCAGAGTCGTCTTGCCCGCACCGTTCGGTCCGAGCACGACCCAGCGTTGATCCTCCGCGACCTGCCAGGTCACATGATCGACGATGTTGCGCCCGTCACGGCGCACGACGACATCGGTGAAATCAAGAGCACTCGGCATGTTTCAAGCCTATCGGCTCAATCCGTCAGCTCCGCGTAGAGCGCCCGCGTGGTGTCGGCAGTCGCACCCCAGCTGAACTCGCGGGCGGCGCGCTCACGTCCGGCTTCTCCGTAGGCGGCCGCCTGCGCCGGATCCATCGCGACCTCGGTGAGCGTGCGCGCGAGATCGTCGACGTAACGCTCAGGGTCCACCGGCGTCCCCGTGCCGTCAGTCACCTGTTCGATCGGCACGAGACGGCCGGTGACGCCGTCATCGACGACCTCGGGGATGCCGCCCGTCGCCGTGCCGACCACTGCGGCGCCGCACGCCATCGCCTCGAGGTTCACGATCCCGAGCGGCTCGTACACGGACGGACAGACGAATGTGGTGGCCGCGGTGAGGATCGCGGAGAGCTCGTCTCGTGGCAGCATCCGCTCGATCCAGATCACGCCCTGGCGTGTCTGCTGCAGCAGGCGCACACCCTCCTGCACCTCCACCATGATCTCCGGGGTGTCGGGCGCTCCGGCACACAGCACGAGTTGCACCTCAGGCGGCAGTTCCGCCGCGGCGCGCAGCAGATACGGCAGTCCCTTCTGCCTGGTGATGCGTCCAACGAAGACGACGGACGGGCGGTCAGGATCCATGCCGATGCTCGAGAGGAACGCAGCATCCTGAACCGGCCGCCAACGTTCGACGTCGATCCCGTTGTGGATGACCCTGACGCGCGCCGGATCGACAGCGGGATAGCTGCGGAGGATGTCGGCGCGCATTCCGCCGGACACGGCCACGATGGCCGCGGCGTTCTCGTACGCGAGCTTCTCGATACCGCTTGAGACGGCGTAGCCGCCGCCGAGCTGCTCGGCCTTCCACGGTCGCAGCGGTTCCAGGCTGTGTGCGGTGAGCACGTGCGGGATCCCGTGCAGCTGGGACGCGATGTGTCCGGCGAAGTTCGCGTACCACGTGTGACTGTGCACGAGGTCGGCCCCGGCGATGTCACAGACCATCGCCAGGTCGGTGCCGAGGGTCTGCACAGCGGGGTTCGCGCCGGCCAGCTCGGCAGGACTGCGGTACGCCGTCGTCGACCGCTCGTCACGCGGCGCGCCGAAGGCGCGGACTTCGACATCGATGCTCTGACGCAGTGCGGAGACGAGTTCAGCGACGTGGACACCGGCCCCGCCGTAGATCTCCGGCGGGTATTCCTTCGTGATCATGTCGACGCGCATGTCTGAACGCTAGTACAGCAACGCGATCCGCATCTATGGTGGAGCCATGGCGGTCCCCAAGAAGGTTTTCGGCATCATCCTCGCCGGCGGCGAAGGCAAGCGTCTCATGCCACTGACGGCAGACCGCGCGAAACCGGCGGTGCCCTTCGGCGGCCAGTACCGCCTCATCGACTTCGCGATCTCGAACCTGATCAATTCGGGGCTGAGACAGGTCGTCGTGCTGACGCAGTACAAGTCGCACAGCCTCGACCGCCACATCTCGCAGACGTGGCGGATGTCGGCGCTGCTCGACTCGTACGTCACCTCGGTGCCCGCACAGCAGCGGCTCGGGAAGCGCTGGTTCTCGGGTTCCGCAGATGCGATCCTGCAGAGCCTCAACCTCATCAACGACGAGAAGCCCGACATCGTGGTGGTGATCGGCGCCGACCACGTGTACCGCATGGACTTCCGTCAGATGGTCAAGGCGCACATCGCGTCCGGCGCGAAGGCCACCGTCGCCGGCATCCGGCAGCCCCTCGCCCTCGCGAACCAGTTCGGCGTCATCGACGCCGACCCGGACGGCTCAGGGCGCATTCGGGCCTTCCTGGAGAAGCCGACGGATGCCGAAGGCCTCATCGACTCTCCCCACGAAGTGCTCGCCTCGATGGGCAACTACATCTTCGACACCGACGCACTCGTCGAAGCGGTGGAGTCGGACGGCGAACTCGCCACGTCTGCCCATGACATGGGTGGCGACATCATCCCCTACTTCGTCGATCGCGGCGAGGCCGGCTATTACGACATGAAGCAGAACGACGTGCCCGGTTCGTCTCCGCGCGATCGTGCGTACTGGCGTGATGTCGGCACGATCGATTCGTTCTTCGACGCGCACATGGATCTGATCTCCACGCTTCCGGTGTTCAATCTGTACAACACGCTGTGGCCCATCCGCACGCAGAGTGTGAACGCGCCGCCGGCCAAGTTCGTGCGAGATGCGGTCGGCAGGATCGGCAACGCGATCGACTCCATCGTGTCGCTCGGGTCCGTACTCTCCGGCACGCATCTGGAGCGCAGCGTCGTCGGGCCGGGCACCCTCGCCGGTGGCGGTTCGACGATCACGGATTCGGTGCTGTTCGATCACGTGCACGTGGGCCAGGGAGCCCGGATCCATCGGGCCGTCCTCGACAAGAACGTGGTGCTGCTCGACGGCGCCACCGTGGGTGTGGACCGCGAGCGTGACATCGAACGCGGTTTCACGGTGACCGAGTCAGGCATCACCGTGGTCGGCAAGGGCGTGCAGATCGAACGCTGACCGGCGCGCTACGCTCGACCGTGTGACCTCTGCGCGTTTCCTCGTCGTCCTCGATGCCGATTCCACTCTCATCCGCAATGAGGTGATCGAACTCCTCGCAGATGAAGCAGGCCGACGCGAAGAGGTGCAGCGAGCGACCGAGGCGGCCATGCGCGGCGAAGTCGACTTCGCGGCGAGCCTGCGCTCCAGGGTCATGGAGCTCAAGGGCGTTCCCACCGCGGCGTTCGCACGGGTGCGGGCACGCATCGAGCCGACGCAGGGCGTGCGCGAACTGACTGCTGCCGTGCACGGGCGCGGCGGCGTGGTCGGTGTCGTGTCCGGCGGATTCCACGAGATCCTCGACCACATCGCTCCCGAACTGGGCGTCGATCGCTGGCGGGCCAATCGTCTCGACGTCGCGGACGGGATGCTGACCGGACTCGTCGACGGCGAGATCGTGGATGCCGCGGCGAAGGCCCATGCGCTCACCGAGTGGGCGCAGGAGCTCGAAGTTCCCATGCATGCCACGATCGCCATCGGAGATGGAGCGAACGACCTGCAGATGATGTCGGTCGCCGGGCTCGGGCTCGCGTTCAACGCGAAACCCGCCGTCCGCGACGCGGCAAGCTTGGTGATCGGCCCGCAGGATCTCGGCGAGATCATCTCTCTGTTGCCGTGATCGGCTGACGCCGCCCGCGTCTCGACGTTCTCAACGCCGCGGACGACCATGTCGTGCTCGTCGGGCACAGCGGTGCAGGAAACGTGGTGTGGGGCGCTGCGGATGCGCGTTCCGATCGAGTCGCAGGTGCCCACTGACCCGCCGCGACTCCTGATCGACTCGCGGCGCTGATCAACGAATCAGTGACCCATCCCCAGTCCACCGTCGACGGGGATCACGGCGCCTGAGATGTAGGCCGCGTCATCACTGGCGAGCCAGGTCACGACGCCGGCCACCTCGTCAGGCGTCGCGAAGCGGCCTGCCGGGATGCTCGCCTTGTACTGCTTCTGGGTGTCTTCGGGGAGCTCGGCGGTCATGTCGGTCTCGATGAATCCGGGCGCGACGACGTTCGCCGTGATGCCGCGGGCCCCGAGTTCGCGGGTCAGCGACCGGGCGAATCCGACCAGGCCGCTCTTGGATGCGGAATAGTTCACCTGGCCGGCTGAACCGTACAGACCGACGACACTGGAGATCAGGATGACGCGTCCGAATCGTGCGCGCAGCATTCCCTTCGACGCACGCTTGACGACGCGGAACGCGCCGCCGAGGTTCGTCGCGACGACGCTGTCGAAATCGTCCTCGCTCATGCGCATCAGCAGCGTGTCCTTGGTGATCCCCGCGTTCGCCACGACCACCGCGACCGGGCCGAGCTTCTCCTCGACCTCGCTGAATGCCGCATCGATGGATGCGGCATCCGTCACGTCGGCGCGAACAGTGAGCGCGCCTTCCGGACCTTCACCGCTGCGGGCGGTGACCGCGACACGATGACCGTCGCGGATGAAGCGCTCGGCGATCGAGCGGCCGATACCGCGGTTGCCTCCGGTGACGAGGACGACGCGTTCTGAACTCATGATCTCTCACTCCCATTGGCGTTCTGTCGAGGCCCGAGCAATCCTATCGGGCGACGAACGCATGTCCCCGCGCGGCGTAGGCTGGAGGTACCGTGAACCGCTCCCGTCATGCACCCGCCGTGACCTCGCTGCCGCAGTCGCCGCAGGACGAGGCCACCGGTCGCGTGCGCCGGTACGTGCTCACGATGGTGATCCGGATGGCATGCTTCGCGCTGACGATCTTCGTGACGCCGTATGGCTGGTACACCTGGGTCTTCGCGATCGCCACGGCAGTGCTGCCGTACATCGCCGTCGTCTTCGCGAACGCGATCAGCCCCACGGCGAGCCCGGCTCCTGAATCCGCGTCGCAGGAGCTGCCGACGACGGCGAGCACCCCACCCGCCGAGCCATCGGATGCGAGGACGATCACCATTCATGAGACGCCACGCGGTGAGAGCACCCACGACGTGAAGCCCGACGACGACCGGGCGAACCGAACCAAGAACCAGGACGACGGGAGCGGCGAGGCGTGACGGACGAGTTCGAATGCTCACGAGCGGCATGCCGTGCACCGGCGACCCACCACGTCGTGTGGCGCAACCCGCGCATCCACTCCGCCGAACGCGAGAAGATCTGGTTGGCGTGCGATGAGCATGTCGAGTATCTGCGTGACTACCTGGTCGCGCGGGACTTCCCGGTGACGGTTCGGGAAGGAGTGCCCGCATGAGCAATCGTCTCGTGCGCTGGGGCGTCTATGTCCTCATCGCGATCGCATTCGCTGTGGCCTGCGCTTTCCTCTCGAACTGGCAGTTCGAGAGGAATGAGGGCAGGTCTGCACAGCTCGCTCTCGTCGAGCGCAATTACGACGCCACGCCGATCCCGCTCTCCGAGGCGATCGCCGCTGACGGCTCTCTCGATGCCGAGGACGAATGGCATCCCGTGAAGCTCGAGGGCGAGTATCTCGCCGATCAGCAGGTCCTCGTACGCAATCGTCCGCACGGCGGGACGAGCGCGTTCGAGGTGCTCGTCCCCTTCCAGGACGTGGACGGGCGCGTGTTCATCGTCGACCGCGGCTGGGTGCCGCCCGGTGAGGAGGCGAACCCCGATGTCGTTCCCGCTCCTCCGACCGGCACGGTGGAAGTGATCGTGCGGCTTCGGCCCGGCGAGCGGTTGCCGGCATCGGGTCGCGGCGCCCCCGAGGGACAGGTGCCGACGATCCACCTGCCGAGCATCGCGGCGACGACAACTGGCGACGTCGTCACCAGTGCATACGGTCTGCTGGTGAGTGAGGATCCGTCACCTGACACGGCGCCTGGGACGTTCGACTCCCCCACTGAAGATCCTGGTCCTTACCTGTCGTATGCGATCCAGTGGATCCTGTTCGCCCTGATGGGTTTCATCTTCATCGGGTACATGATCCGCACAGAGATCCAGAAACACCGCGAAGAGGTCGAAGGGCGACCCGCGCCGACCAGGAACCCTCGGCGCCGCGATCATGACGCGGATGCCGAGGACGAGCTGCTCGACAAGGTCGACGCCCGCGTCTGACTCAGTCGCTCAGCAGGTCCGGACGCCGACTCTCTGTGCGTGCGAGCTGCTGCTCGTGACGCCATGCGGCGATCGCCGCATGATTTCCGCTGAGCAGTATGTCCGGCACAGCACGATCGCGCCAGCTCGAGGGCTTCGTGTACGAGGGATACTCCAGCAGCCCGTCCTCATGCGATTCCTCGACCAGGCTGTCCGGGTTCCCGACGACACCTGGAATCAGGCGGCCGACCGCCTCGATCATCGCCATCGCGGCGACCTCACCGCCATTGAGCACGTAGTCGCCGAGGCTGACGAGGCGCACCTCGCCCAGAGTGGCCGCGTACTCGAAGACGCGCTCATCTATGCCTTCGTACCGCCCGCAGCCGATGATCAGGTGCTCGCGCTCGGAGAACTCTCTCGCGGTCTTCTGATGGAACACTTCGCCCGCAGGCGAAGGGAAGATGATGGTCGAACGGTCTGAGCCCGCAGCGAGGTCGTCGAGCGCCAGCGCCCAGGGCTCTGGCTTCATGACCATTCCTGCTCCCCCGCCGTACGGGGTGTCATCGACGGTTCGATGACGGTCGCTGGTCCAATCGCGCAGGTCATGGATGCGCAGATCGAGGATACCGCTCTCTCGTGCCTTGCCCAGCAACGACAGCGTCAGCCCGTCGAAGTACGACGGGAAGATGGAGACGACGTCTATCCGGTGTGCTGAGCGAGCGGAGCGAGTCGAAGTGCGCATGCGTTGATCGTAGCCATCGATCAATCGACGGCCGCGTCGTCCTCGGCGTCCGGCTTCGACTCATCCGCGGCTTCGGTCACTGCATCCGGAAGCTCTTCGAACAGTCCGGCGGGAGGCGTGACGATGACGCGCCCTGCGGCGATGTCGACCGCAGGGACGATGGCCTTCACGAACGGGACCATCACGTCGCCGTCCGCACCGGCGCCGGTGGGACGGACGATCAACAGGTCCTGCGCCGGCATGTGTTCGACGCGAGCCACCTTGCCGATGACGGTCTCGTCGCGCACGACGTCGAGTCCGACGAGCTGGTGGTCGTACCAGGCGTCGTCCTCGTCCTCATCGGCATCCTGATCGATCCACAGGATCGCCCGCACGAGGCCTTCGGCACCTTCGCGGTCCTCGATGTCTTCGAAGAACACGACGGGGTTGCCGTTCATGACCCGGTACTCGCGTACCTTGACGCTCTTACCGTGCCACGGAGATGCCTCTGGCACCTGCAACGTGAACTCGGCACCCATGACGAATCGACGCTCGGGGTTGTCGGTGTACAACTCCAGCTTGAGGGCGCCCTTGAGACCATGGGCCTTGACGAGGCGCCCGACGCGCAGCTGGTTCTTGCCCTGGTTCCGGTCTTTCGACACCACGTCAGTCGTCCGCGACATCGACGCGAACGCGACGCCCGTCCGCCAGAGCGGTGATGAGCGTGCGCAGTGCCTTTGCGGTGCGGCCGCCGCGCCCGATCACGCGCCCCCGGTCGTCGGGGTGCACGCGCACCTCGAGCAGGTCGCCTCGCGGCGACGTGGAGGCGTTGATCTGAACATCTTCGGGGTGATCGACGATCCCCTTGACGATGTGTTCGAGCGCGGCGGCGAGCACGGCGATTATTCGGCGTCTGCTGCGGGAGCCTCGGCGGCCTCCGCGTCGGCAGCGGCGGGTGCTTCGACAGGCTCAGCAACCGGCTCAGCCTTCTTCTCCGCCTTCGGCTTGACGACAGACTTCTTGGCACCGTCGATCTCGAACGGCACCTTGGGGGCCTTGACCTGAACGGTCGAGACCGCGTCCTTGTCGCCCTTGAACTTGCCCCAGTCGCCTGTGAGCTTGAGGAGCGCAGTGACCTGCTCGGACGGCTGTGCGCCGACCGACAGCCAGTACTGTGCACGCTCGGAGTCGACCTCGATGAACGAGGGCTGCTCGGTGGGGTGGTACTTGCCGATCTCCTCGATCACTCGACCGTCGCGCTTGGTGCGCGAGTCGGCGACGACGATGCGGTAGTAAGGTGCGCGGATCTTGCCCATGCGCTTGAGACGAATCTTGACAGCCACGATTCTCCTGAATTGTGTGGAAGGAAACGAACCGGTCGCCTGGAGAGTGGGGTGCACACCCGGCGGAAGCTCAAATGAGTGGACGCATTCTGGATAGAGGGTCGAGAACGTCGTCCGACCTTCTATTCTGCCAGATTCGGAGGCGAGTAGCGAAACGACGCGACACGCGGTCATCCGTGTCGTGGACGGTGCGTGTCAGACTGTGCACGTGACGCAAGAATTCACCGATTCCCCGCGGTCCACGGTCGGTCTCGAGTGGGAGATCATGCTCGCCGATCCTGAGACCGGGGTCCTTGTCGGCCGTGCGCCCGAGCTGCTCGCCGCGCTTGAGGATGAGAGCACGCCGGAGCGTCACACCGTCACCGGCGAACTCCTCACGAACACGATCGAGGTCACCAGCGGGATCGGCGAATCGGTGGCCCACGCCATCGGCGACATCGGCAATGCGATCACCGCGGTGCGCGCGGCTACGGATCCGGCCGGAATCGAGCTGCTCTCAGCGGGCAGCCACCCCTTCGCGCAGTGGTTCGACCAGCGCGTCACCGACAAGACGCGCTACCACGACCTCATCGAGCGCACCCAGTGGTGGGGCCGCAACATGATGATCTGGGGCATCCATGTCCACATCGGCGTCGAAGACCGCGACAAGGTGTTCCCCATCATCAACGCGCTGACCGCGTATCTGCCGCATCTTCAGTCGCTCTCGGCATCGAGTCCGTTCTGGGCCGGCGAACGAACCGGCTACGCATCCAATCGCGCCCTGGTGTTCCAGCAGCTTCCCACTGCCGGGCTGCCATGGGCTCTGCACTCCTGGGCAGAGTTCGAAGGCTATCTCGATGACATGGTCCGCACCGGTGTGATGGCGGATGCCACGGAGGTGCGCTGGGACATCCGTCCCGCTCCTCGGTGGGGCACGATCGAGGTGCGCGCCTGCGATGGGCTGTCCACACTCGCCGAGCTCGCTTCGGTCGCCGCCCTCGTGCAGGTGCTCGTCGAGCACATGTCACGGATGCTGGATGCCGGCGAGACGCTGCCGACGATGCCGCCCTGGTTCCACCGCGAGAACAAGTGGCGGGCGGCGCGCTACGGACTGGACGCCCGAGTGATCGTGGACGCGGTCGGCACGCAGCGGCAGGTTCGCGAGCACCTCGCGGAGACGATGTCCGCGCTCGCTCCGATCGCAGCGGACCTGGGATGCGAAGCCGAATTCGCCGGAATCGGGACGATCCTCGACGGCGGTGCGAGCTATGAGCGTCAGCTGACAGTCGCCGAGGCGACCGATTCCGACCTCGGAGAGGTCGTGCAGCATCTCATCCGCGAGTTCCGCTCCGGCCCCGGCGCGCCCGTGATCTGAGGTCTCAGCTCCCCCCTTTGTCACACTTCTCACACTGCCCGAACTTTTGTGACCCCGGGTCACCGAACACGACCCAGAGCCCCTAATCCGAAAATGGATGGTGACTGGGCAGGCCGAAGGCTCCCGGCGGAGCCGGGATTGCATGTGACGTGGGGTTCAGGCGGCGGGTTGTAGGGTGACGTGGTAGCCGAGAGCTTCGAGCTGGCGGACGTGGACGCGTTTGACTGTCTCGGTGTTCACGTGCCGGTCGTGGTGGTCCGGCCCCAGGTCGATGTAGCGGGCGTCGGTGTCGTTCAGAAGATGCCAGATGATGACGAGGATGGATCTCCCGACGGCGACGAGAGCCTTCTTCCTCCCGCGGCGTCGGGCCAGGCGTCGGTAGCGAGCGCCGAGGAACGTGTTCGTCTTGCTGGCGCTTATCGCTGCTTCGCCGAGCGGAATTTGTCAAGGCGAGTGAGGCCGGTGGGTGTTAGGCGGCGAGTTGGATCTCGTCGGTTGGTGGCTGGTTGATCCACGCGGCCGGGTCTCGGTCGAGGATCTTCGGTCGCGTCTGTCGC
>Ga0265296_1000506_pt1 | contig 58294 bp, 63 predicted proteins | sample MunlanPumphouse1_FD_189073 | JGI IMG/M metagenome (GOLD analysis project Ga0265296, IMG submission 189073) | Groundwater microbial communities from a municipal landfill in Southern Ontario, Canada - Pumphouse #1 | ecosystem: Environmental > Aquatic > Deep subsurface > Groundwater | place...
CGGTGCGTTCGGCCAACTGCCTGAAGAACGACAACATCGTCTACATCGGCGACCTGATCCAGAAGACCGAGGGCGAAATGCTTCGCACCCCGAACTTCGGCCGCAAGTCGCTGAACGAGATCAAGGAAGTCCTGATGACGATGGGGCTCAGCCTCGGCATGGATGTGCCGAACTGGCCGCCTGAAAACATCGAGGATCTGGCCAAGAAGTTCGACGACCAGATCTAGTTTCAACCCTCCGCCCTTGGTTCTGTCAGGTTTTCTGGCCGGATCGCGGAGCGGTTAGAATGAGAAAGCCCCAGGTCCGCGAGCCGGATACCAGGGTTGAGTAGGAGAGACCCCGATGCGCCACGGCGCCGCCTATCGCAAGCTCGGTCGTACGAGCGCACACCGGACCGCCATGTTCGCCAACATGGCTGCGTCGCTGATCAAGCACGAGCAGATCACGACCACGCTTCCCAAGGCGAAGGAACTGCGTCCCTTCGTCGAGAAGCTGGTCACGCTCGCCAAGAAGGGCGATCTGCACGCACGCCGTCAGGCCATCAGCCAGGTCCGCGACGTGCCGCAGGTCGGCAAGCTGTTCGAGACGATCGGCCCGCGTTACGCCGACCGTAACGGCGGCTACATCCGCATCATGAAGGCCGGCTATCGCCACGGCGACAACGCCGCCATGGCCGTGATCGAGTTCGTCGATCGCGACGCCGACGCCAAGGGCCTGGACTCGGGTCCGGTCTACGCCATCGAGGGCGACGAAGAAGCGTAAGCTTCAATCGTCGGGGCCACGACAAAAGGGCGGCCGGTGCGAACCGGCCGCCCTTTTTCCTTGTCCAGAAACCAATACATTTGGGGCGATACATCCTCGACATCGCGGTGACGACATGGGCGACAACGACCACATCCGGGATATCCCGCCGTCGGCCCGGCCATGACCCTGGTTCTCCGACCCTACCGACCTGACGACGCCGGCGCCTGGCGATCGCTGAATGAGGACTGGCTGGTGGCCGGCGGCTATGCGCTGGAGCCCAAGGATCAGCTGGTGCTCGGCGACCCGCAGGGGGCGATCCTCGACAAGGGCGGCTTCATCTTCATCGCCGAGCGGGACGGGGCGCCGGTCGGCTGCTGCTCGCTGATGGCCATGGCGGACGGGGCCTATGAGGTGGGCAAGATGGCGGTCCTCGCCGAGGCGCGCGGCCTGAACCTGGGCTGGCGGCTGCTGGAGGCCTGCGAGGCGGCGGCGCGGGCGGCCGGGGCGCCGCGCCTGTATCTGGAGACCAACAGGGCCCAGACCCACGCCATCGCCCTGTACCGCCGCTTCGGCTTCGTCGACCTGCCGCCCCGGCCGACGCCCTACGCCCGCTGCGACGTGTGGATGGAGAAGCGGCTCTGACGCTAGCGCCCCAGCGCCTCATAAAGCACCGCCGCCCAGATCAGGATGGCGCAGAGGCCATGGAGGATGTGGTCCCACAGGGATCGGCGCGGCGGGGGTGGTCTGTCGAACAGCGGCATCGACCAGTTTCAAGCCGAATTGCATGGCCGTGAAAATCGATTAAACGGGCGTATGTCTGTGAGCTGAGATCACATGAGCCGTCCCGTCCCGCCGCCCCTGAACAGCCTGCGCGCCTTCGAGGCCTTCGCGCGCCACGGCGGCATGACCGCGGCGGCCGCCGAACTGTGCGTCACCCATGGAGCGGTCAGCCGCCAGGTCGCGGCCTTGCAGGCCCATCTGGGAGTCGCTCTGGTGACGGGCCCGCGCCACCGGCTGAGCCTGACGCCCGCCGGCGCGGCCCTGGCCGCGAGTCTGTCGGGCGCCTTCGCGGCGATCACCGACGCCGTGGCGTCGGCGCGGGGGGATGCGCGGCGCGAGATCGAGATCTCCTGCCTGGGCACCTTCGCCCTGAAATGGCTGATCCCCCGGCTGCCGGGGTTCGTCGCCGCCCATCCGGACATCCGCGTCCGGGTCTCGGAGTCCTGGGCCGCGATCGATTTCGCCCGCGACCGGGTGGACGGCGCCATCCGCATCCTGAACCCGGACCAGGCGCCGGCGCGGCAGGAGATCACGCCCTTCCTGCCCCAGTTTCAGGGGCCCGTCGGGGCCCCGACCGTGACGCCCCCGGGCATCACCATCGAGGCGATGGGCCGGCTGCCCCGGCTGCACGCCGCGACCTTCCGCGAGAGCTGGTCGGTGTGGGGCGAACTGGTCGGGGTCGGCCTGCCGCCGGCGCCGCTGGAGCGGGAGTTCCAGCACAACAATTCCATGATCGAGGCCGCCGTGGCCGGCATGGGCGTGGCCATCGCGCCCTGGGCCTTCGTCGCGCCGGACATCGCCGGGGGACGGCTGGTCGCGCCGTTCGGGTTCGCCGAGCGGCCCTCGCGCTTCGTATTCCTGCGCCCCGAGCGGAGGCCGGACGCCTCGGTCGACGCCTTCCGCGACTGGCTGGTCGCGGAAGGCGCCGTCAGTCCGTCGCCTATTCCTTCGACAGGTCCTGCCGGGGGAACCAGGCCAGGGCCAGGGCCAGTGGGCCCAGCGTCCATAGTGCGAGGCTGAGCCACGCCTTCAGCGCCATGCCGTCGGGCAGGGCGGCCGCGCGGGCGCCGCCCTCGATCACGGCCTGGACCGCCTCGGCCGCCGCGCCGGGATTGATCAGCACCGACAGCCAGGCGTCGGGCAGGACGCCCATGGGCATCAGCATCTGGGGCGAGAAGAACTGGGCCACCCCGACCACCAGCGGAATGAACAGGGCCGCCAGCAGCGACCGCGTCACCACCGCCGCCAGCATGCCCATCATGGTGAACTGCACGATCCGCAGCCACGACAGGCCCGCGAAGCCGAGGAAGCGGCCGACCATCTCTCCGGTCATGGAGAAGGTCAGGGTGCGTTCGAACACCGCCGCCTTGATCAGGTTCTCGGCCACGCCGGCGACCAGCATCAGGGCCATGGCCGCGAGGGCCAGCCCCGCCACCACGGCCAGCTTGCCCAGCAGAAGGTTGGAGCGGCTGTTGCGGGCGCTGATCAGCCGCCAGGTCTCCCAGCGATAGTCGCCGGCGTAGATCGTGGCCGCCCCGATCAGGACGAACAGCAGCACCAGGGGGTTGGCCAGGTTGCCGGCGCCGGCGACGAGGGCCTCGCCCATGTCCAGCGTGCCGCGGGCCAGGGCTTCCTTCAGCTCGGCCGGCATCTGGGCGTCGCCCAGAATCTTCGTCTCGCTGCCCTTGAGGACGAAATTGGTGATCGCTCCGATCACCAGCGTGACGATCGGCACGAACGCCAGGCTCCAGAACAGGGCGGTGCGGTTCTTCGACAGGCGGAAGCCTTCGGCGCGGACGGCGTCAACCAGCATGGGTCATCTCCTGATGGCCGGTCTCGGTCATGAACACGCTCTCGAGGTCCGCGCCGACCCAGCGCGCCTCGTCGATCTCGATCCCGGCCTCGACAAGCGCCTTGATGAGGGCCGGCGCCTCGGCGCGGGCGACATTCGCCAGAACGGCCGCGCCGTCGCGGGCGCCCTTTGCGCCGAGGATCTCGGCCACGCGCTCGACCGGCCTGACCGCCAGCCTCAGGCGTTCGCCCGTCGCCGTCAGTTCGCTGACCGCGCCTTCGCGCACCAGCTTGCCCCGGTTCATGATGGCGACGCGGTCGCAGACGCGCTGGACCTCCAGCAGCTGGTGGCTGGCCAGGACCACGGTCACGCCGTCGTCGTCGGCCAGCGAGCGGATCAGGGCCCGCATCTCCTGGATGCCGGGGGGATCCATGCCGCTGGTCGGTTCATCCAGAATCACAAGCTCCGGCTTGCTCAGCAGGGCGCCGGCGACGCCCAGACGCTGCAGCATGCCGACCGAGAAGCCGCGCACCTTGCGGTCCGCCGCCTCGGTCAGGCCGACGCGCTCCAGCCAGCGCGGAATGTCGGCCTCGGCGGCGACGCCGTGCTCCAGCGCCAGCCAGCGCAGCACCTGGCGCGCGGTCATATAGGGCGGGAAGCGCGGGGTCTCGATCATCGAGCCCATGCGGCGCATGGCGGCCACGTCGCCGACCCCGCCGCCCATCACCGTCGCCGTCCCGTCCGAGGCCCGGATCAGACCCAGCAGGATGCGGAACAGCGTCGACTTGCCGGCCCCGTTCGGCCCCAGCACGCCATAGACGCCCCCTCGCGGGATGGTCAGGTCCAGCCCGTCGAGGGCGCGCACGGTTCCGTAGGTCTTGGTCAGCCCACGGGTCTCGATCACGGTTGTCATGCCCCAGCTTGGCCTTGTGTCGTCGTTTCGCGCAAGGCGTCGCGGGATTAAGCTTTCGCAACCTCGGCTTGCGGAATTGGCATGCCGAAGGCGATCAGCTCGCCGTCGGGGGCCAGCACCAGCAGTTCGCGCTGGTGGTAGGGCTTGTCCGCCGGGCCGTGCACGTCGGCAGGGGGCAGGGTGTCGAGCTTCGGCTTCAATTCGGCGTAAAGGGCGTCGACGTCGCGCACGTCGATATAGTAGGCGAACCGCCGATGCGCCGGTGTGGCCTCGCAATCCTCCGTCTGCAGCAGCCGGAACCCGACCGTCTCGCGATGGACGTAGGCGTAGCCCGGCTGCCGGAACGGCACGGTGAAACCGAGAATGTCCGTAAAGAAGCTCAGCGCCTTCTGCAGGTCCGCGACGTGCAGGAAGGGCGTTACCTGAAGGAAGTTGGTCATGGCGTCCTCCCGGCCAATCATAGCACGGGGCTGACGGGAACGCTCCTGTCCGCTAGAAGGCCCGGCCCTCCGCAGAGCCGTTCCATGTCCGCCCTCAACCGCCTCCGCACCCGTCGCGCCGCCCTCGCCTTCATCTTCGTGACGGCGGTGCTCGATATCGTGGCGATGGGCATCATCATTCCGGTGCTGCCGCAGCTGATCGAGGACTTCGTCGGCTCCAACGCCCGGGCCGGGATCATCAACGGCGTCTTCGTGGCCCTGTGGGCCGGGATGCAGTTCGTCTGCTCGCCGATCATCGGCTCGCTGTCCGACCAGTACGGCCGGCGGCCGGTGATCCTGATCAGCTGCGCCGGCCTGGCCCTGGACTATGTGCTGATGGCCGTAGCCCCGAACCTCTGGTGGCTGGCCCTGGGGCGGATCATCGCCGGGATCACCTCGTCCAGCTTCACCACGGTCTACGCCTATATGGCCGACATCACCGCGCCCGAGAAACGCGCCCGGGCCTATGGCCTGATCGGCGCGGCCTTCTCGGGCGGCTTCGTGCTGGGGCCGGTGCTGGGCGGCTTCCTCGGCGAGTTCGGACCGCGCGTGCCCTTCTGGTTCGCCGCCGGCCTGTCGGCCGTGGCCTTCCTTTACGGCCTGCTGGTCCTGCCGGAGAGTCTGCCGGTCGGGAAGCGGATGGCGTTCAGCTGGAAGCGGGCCAATCCGGTCGGCTCGCTGATCCTGCTGCGCCGCCATCCGGAGCTCAGCGGCCTGGCCGTGGTGAATTTCCTGCTCTATTTCGCCCACCACGTCTTTTCGGCGGTGTTCGTGCTCTACGCTGCCTGGCGGTACGGCTGGGGTCCGCGCGAGGTCGGTCTGTTGCTGGCCCTCGTCGGCGTGCTGGACATGCTGGTGCAGGGCGTCCTCGTCGGACCGGTCGTCAAACGGCTGGGCGACCGGACGACCATGGTGCTGGGTCTGGTCGGCGGCACGATCGGGATCGCGGCCATGGGCTGGGCGCCGGACGGCCTGATGTTCATCCTCGCCATGCTGCCCAACGCCCTGTGGGGTCTGGCCATGCCGACCCTGCAGTCGCTGATGACCCGCCGCGTGGGCGAGGACGAGCAGGGCCAGCTGCAGGGCGCCAACATGAGCGTGGCCTCGATCGCCGGGGTGATGTCGCCGCTGTTCTTCGGCTGGGTCTATTCACTGTCGGTCGGCGAGCATGCGGTGATCCAGATCCCCGGCCTGGCCTTCTATCTCGCCGCCGTCGTCCTGCTTCTGGCGGCGGTCATCGGCTGGCTGGTGGGGCGTGGGCAGGAACGTCGCGACGCCGTGTCCGTTCAGGCCCCGCCCACGCCTTGATCCTGTCCAGAATTCCGGGCGGAATGTCGGCGCCCGAGGCTTTCTGACTGAACCGGATGACCATGAAGACGCGCACGCTCGCCCTCGCCGCCGCCCTGATGCTCTCGGCCTGCGGCCAGTCCAACGACACCAAGGCCCAGGACGGGGTCTTCGCCGACAACCGGGTCATTCCCGGCGACTCCATGTCGATGAAGGCCAGCTTCGCCCCCGTGGTGCGCACCGCGGCGCCGGCCGTGGTCAATGTCTCGGCGCGCGGGGTGCAGCAGGTGCGCGACCCGTTCTGGGGCATTCCCGGCCAACGCCAGACCGGCTCGGTCGGGTCGGGCGTCATCGTGCGCGACACGGGCGTGGTGGTGACCAACTATCACGTCATCAACGGCATGCAGCAGATCAAGGTGGTGCTGAACGACCGGCGCGAATTCGACGCCCGGGTGGTGCTGGCCGACGAGCGGTCCGACATCGCCGTGCTCCAGCTGGAAGGCGTCAACGAGCGCCTGCCGACGCTCAATATCGACGACCGCGAGGAGCAGCAGATCGGCGATCTGGTGCTGGCCATCGGCAATCCCTTCGGCGTCGGCCAGACGGTGACCAACGGCATCATCTCGGCCCTGAACCGGACCGAGACCGGCATCAGCGACAGCGGCTCCTTCATCCAGACCGACGCGGCCATCAACCCCGGCAATTCCGGCGGGGCGCTGGTGGACATGGACGGCGACCTGATCGGCATCAACACGGCGATCTTCTCGCGCTCCGGTTCGTCGTCGGGCGTCGGCTTCGCCGTGCCGGCCTCGGCGGTGAAGCGGGTGGTGGATTCCGCCGTGGGCGGGGCTACCGCCGTGGTCCGGCCGTGGCTGGGGGTGAAGGGCGAGGCCGTCAGCGCCGACGTCGCCCGCAGCCTCGGTCTGGATCGGCCGCAGGGGCTGGTGGTGACCGAGGTCTGGCCGGGCGGTCCGGGCGCGCGGGCGGGGCTCAGCGAGGGCGACGTCATCACCGCCATCGACGGGGCCGAGATCAACGACCAGGGCGGGCTGAACTTCCGCGTCGGCACGCGTGAGCCGAACGAGACGGTGAAGGTGACCGTGCTGCGCGACGGGCAGGCGCGGACGCTGGACGCGCGGGTGCAGAGGCTGCCAGGAAATGCGGACCTGAAAGACGCCACGGTCATCCAGTCCGGGGGTCTGTCCGGCGCGCAGGTCCTGGGCCTCAATCCGGCGCTCGCCGACAGCCTGGGCGGGGACCCGTTCGCCAGCGGCGTCATCGTGGGCCGGGTCGCCGGCAACAGCTATGCGAGCCGGGGCGTGGGCGTCCGGGCCGGCGATATCATCATGGCCGTCAACGACCGCCCGGTGACCTCGGCCCAGCAACTGGCCAACCTGCCGCGCGGCTCGCAGTTGCTGGTCGAGCGCAGGGGGCAGCGCGGCGTTCTGGTGGTGCGTTAGGGCGCCTTGAGCGGCGATCCGATCGACCAGGTATGGCCGAACGGGTCGCGCAGCTGGCCGTAGCGGTCGCCCCAGAACTGGTCGGCGATCGGGAACAGGGGCACGCCCCCGGCCAGGATGGCGCGGTTCCACCATTCGTCGGCGTCGTCGACCTGCAGGTGGATGGTGACGCCCCTGGGGACGATGTCCTGCTCGCCGTTGAACTCGGGGAATTCGTCGTTGAGCATGACGCCGCCGCCGTTGATCGTCAGATACGCATGCATCAGCCGCTCGCCGTCGTCGGCCGTGTGCCGGCGGACCTCTTCGGCCCCGAAGGCGCGGGTGTAGAATTCGATCGCCGCCTGGCCGCCGCGCGAGGGGATGGTCAGATGGGGGGTGACGCCGGTGTCGGGGCCTTGCGCCTTGTCGTGGGTCATCGCCGGGTCTCCTGCGTTCGAGCGCATACTAACGCGTGAAAAGCGCGCCGCGAACGCCTATCTCTGGACGTCCATGACCGACCTGTTCGAAGCCTCCGGCATCCATCCCCCTGACGCGCCCCTGGCCGACCGGCTGCGGCCCCGCACCCTCGAGGAGGTGGTGGGCCAGGATCATCTGCTGGGCGAGGGCGGGCCGATCCGGCGCATGGTCGAGGCCGGGCGTCTGGGCTCCATGATCCTGTGGGGGCCGCCGGGGACCGGCAAGACCACCATCGCCCGGCTGCTCGCCCAGGCCGCCGGCTATCAGTTCCAGCAGATCAGCGCCGTCTTCTCGGGCGTCGCCGACCTGAAGAAGGCGTTCGAGGCGGCCCGCATGCGCCGCGCCGCCGGCCAGTCGACCCTGCTGTTCGTCGACGAGATCCACCGCTTCAACCGCGCCCAGCAGGACGGCTTCCTGCCGTTCGTGGAGGAGGGGGTCATCACCCTGGTCGGGGCCACGACCGAGAACCCGTCGTTCGAACTGAACGGCGCCCTGCTGTCGCGGTCGCAGGTCTATGTGCTCAAGCGGCTGGATGACGCGGCGCTGGATCAACTGTTGATTCGAGCCGAGGCGCAGGAGGGCAAGACCCTGCCGCTGACGCCCGAGGCGCGTCACGCGCTGACGGCCCTGGCCGACGGCGACGGCCGCTACCTGCTGACCATGTCCGAGGTGCTGTTCGACCTGACCTCGACGGAGCCGCTGGACGTCCAGGCCCTGGCCGGCATCCTTCAGAAGCGCGCGCCCGCTTACGACAAGAGCAGAGAAGAGCACTACAACCTCATATCCGCGCTGCATAAATCGGTTCGAGGGTCCGACCCCGACGCCGCCCTCTACTGGCTGGCGCGGATGCTGAACGGCGGCGAGGATCCGCTGTATCTGGCCCGCCGGATCGTGCGCATGGCGGTCGAGGACATCGGCGAGGCGGACCCCTTGTCGCTGCTGGTCGCCAATGCGGCCAAGGACACCTACGACTTCCTCGGCAGCCCCGAGGGCGAACTGGCCCTGGCCCAGGCCGTGGTCCACCTCGCCACCGCGCCCAAGTCGGTCGGCGTCTACGAAGCCTTCAAGGCGGCGAAGCGGGCGGCTGCCGAGACCGGCTCCCTGATGCCGCCGGCTCACATCCGAAACGCCCCGACGAAGCTGATGAAACAGCTCGGCTACGGCAAGGGCTACCAGTACGACCCCGACACCCCCGAGGGCTTCTCGGGCGCGAACTTCTTCCCCGACGAAATGGAGCGCCGCGTCTTCTACGCCCCGAAAGGCGAGGGGCATGAGGCGAAGGTGAAGGAGCGGCTCGAACGCTGGGCGGCGATGCGGGCGAAGGCCTCCGACGCCGCGCCCGACTGAGCGTTGCCGTAACGCTGGTTTTGGGTTTAGCCTCCCCGGCGTCGATCAACCTTGGGAGGGGACAATGACCGATACGATGACAACCCGCACGCCGTGGCACCTTTGGGTCGTCGGCGTCGTGGCGCTGCTGTGGAACGGTTACGGCTGCGTCGACTACACCATGACGCAGACGCAGGGGGACGTCTGGCTGACCAGCCAGGGCATGACCGAGCCGGCGATCGCCTATTTCCACGCCATGCCGGCCTGGACCCACGCCGTCTGGGCCATCGGCGTCTGGGGCGGCCTGCTGGGCGCGCTCCTGCTGCTGCTGCGCCGCAAATGGGCGACGCCGGTCTTCGGGGTGTCGTTCCTGGGCTGGCTGGCGGGCGCGATCTACACCTTCGCCCTGTCGGACGGGATGGCGGTCATGGGCGACATGTGGCCGATGCAGGTCGTCATCGGCGGCGCCTGCGTCTTCTTCATCTGGTACGCCTGGACCATGGGCAAGAAGGGCGTCCTGCGTTGAGGACGTTTTGACGGGCTGACGGGCGGTCGGTCTTTCGCGTATGCACGCGCGGTGACCGACCGCTCTCCCGTTTCCCTGTCCGATGACGACATCGCCGCCGTGCGCTCGTGGGTGATCCACGAGGACGAGGCCGTGATCGCCTTCAACAAGCCCGCCGGCCTGTCCAGCCAGGGCGGCCGCATCCAGGCGCATACGCTGGACGACCTGCTGTGGGCCTTCGCCCGCTCGAACGGCAAACGGCCCGATCTGGTGCACCGGCTGGACCGCGACACCTCGGGCGTCATCCTGGCCGCGAAGACCAAGCCGGCGGCGGGCTTCCTCGGCAAGGCCCTGCAGGCGCGACGCTTCAAGAAGACCTATCTGGCCCTGGTGTCCGCCGCGCCCGAGCCGAAATCCGGCGTCATCGACAAGCCGCTGCTGCGTCAGGAGATCGGCCGCGAAAGCTATATGCGCGCCGTCACGCCCGAGACCCCCGGCGCCCAGGCCGCCCTCAGCCGCTACCGCACCCTGTCTGCCTCGGAGGACGGGGCGCTGGTCGAGCTGGATCCGGCGACGGGCCGCATGCATCAGCTGCGCGTCCACATGGCCGCCATCGGCCGTCCGCTGGCGGGAGACGCCCGTTACGGCGGCGCCCTGACCTTCGCGGGCCGCGCCGCGCCCCGGCTGATGCTGCATGCGGCCAGGCTGGTGTTTCCACACCCGGAAGGCGGCTACCGCACCGTGGAGGCGCCCCCGCCGGAGGATTTCGAGGCGTTGAAGGCGGCGGCGGGGCTTTAGGGAACGATCCTGCGCCACAGAGCGCTAATCTCCACACGCCCGGAGCCTCGCCATGAAACGCCTGACCCTGCCCCTGATCGCCGCCGCCGGCCTCGTCCTCTCGGCCTGCGCCAGCCTGGCCCCCTATGGCGCCCAGATGGGCCCGGGCGGGCAGGGCTATGCCGAGCAGCGGATCGAATCCAACCGCTTCCGCGTCACCTACAACGGCGTCGGCGCGCCCGGCCCCGTCGCCGACATGGCCCTGCTGCGCGCGGCCGAGCTGACCACCGCCGAGGGCTATGACTGGTTCGAGGTCACCCAGCGCTGGATCGACGGCCGCCCCGACAGCGCCGGCGGCATGCGGCCCAGCGTCGGGGTCAGCTACGGCTCCGGCCGGTCGTCAGGCCGATATGGAAACTATTCCAGCTCGGGCGTCGGCGTCGGCGTGGGCCTGAACTTCAGCGGCCCATCCCCGACCTCGACCACCCTGGAAGTGGTCATGGGCAGGGGCGCCCGGCCTGATCGCCGCGACGCCTATGACGCCCGCGGCGTGCAGGACGCCCTGCGTCCGCGCCTCCAGGCCCGCTAAAGACCCATCACGAACGCTCCCACCGTTCGCCAGAGTTCGGCGTCATGGCCGATCCACAGGTGACCGCCGTCCGGATACATCACCAGCCGGGCGTCGGGGATGCGCGCCGCGACGTCGACGGCGGCCTTGTCGGTCTCATAGAGGTCGCCGCGCGCACCGACGATCAGGCTGGGGCAGGCGATCCGCTCCACGGGCCAGGCCGGCGGCGCGCCGGCCGTGGCCGAGTCCATCAGCAACCCCTCCCGCCGGGCGGTGACCGGCAGGATATGAAACATGACCGCGCGGGCCCGCTGTCGCTCGCTGTCGGCGGCGGCCTTCACCGTCGCGGGGTCGGTGGCCAGCACCATCCGGGTCATGAAGTCCGGCGCGGCGCGGACGCCGGCCCAGAACAGCAGGTCCGATCCCAGAACGGCGTTGATCATCCGCTGCGTGCCGGGGTCGGGCGCGGCGTTGGCTCCCGGCAAACGGTCAGGAGCGTGGAGGGCCGGGACCACCAGGACGAGACCGCGGCACCGCTGCGGATGTCGCAGCGCCAGCTGGGTCGCCGACAGGGCGCCGGCCGAGCCGCCGATGATGACGGCCTGCTCGATCCCCAGGCGGCGCATCAGCCAGTCCAGGGCGTCGGCCTGCATCTCCACCGTCGCGCCCTCGGGCATGGCGCTGCGCAGATAGCCGAACCGCGACGGGGCGATGATCCGCACGCCCTCGCCCGCCAGCGGGGCGCTGAAGTCCAGTCCCTGGTCGAAACCGCCGCCGCTGCCGTGGATCATCAGGACGGGCGGGCCCGCGCCGACATCGGCGTATTCGATCGGCCCCCAGGGACTGTCGACCACCTGGCTGCGCCCCATCGTGTGGGCCCGGGCCTCGGCCATGTCCCGGCGGAAGGCCAGGGACACGGTCGCGGCGACGACGATCACCGCCAGCGAGACGATGACCACCGCCAGCCGGCGTCCCCGCGTTTTCGCACGGGGGCGGCGCATCCGCGGGCCGTCGAACGGGGTCATGGTCGCCTCCGGTGTGGACGGGAGCCTGTCCCACCTCGCCCGAGGCGTCCTTGACGCCGGTCAAATCGTGAGGATCAGCGTCCGCCGCGCGTCAGGGCCCGGTATTCGACCAGCCGCTCCTTGTCGCGCCGCACCTGGTCGGCGACGGCGTTGTCGACATCCAGCGAGGCGTAGCGGACCCAGCCGTCGACGCCCAGCTTGTCCTGGATCGCCCCGACGGGCGTGCGCCAGCGGTAATAGGACAGCCAGCTGACCAGCACGCCCAGCACGATGGCCAGTCCCTGCAGGCCGCGGAAGCCGGCCTCGCCGACGGCCGGCGCGGGCTCCAGCGCCAGCACGGCCAGGCCGACGATCAGCACCAGCGGCGTCATCAGCCGCTGCGCCCATCGCATCCAGTAGCGCTCGCGACGCACGCGCCACAGCTCCATCTGGACATACTTCTCAAGGTACTCCATCCGCGCGCCCAGCCACATGGTCAGCCGGGTCAGATACATGGCGCGCTGGCCCCAGCCCTTGCCGTCCTGCTGGAACTGGGTCTCGGCCTGATCGGCCATGGCGCGGGCGGAGGTGAACAGGTTCTGCAGCTCGCGCGTCCGCTGCACGATCTCGCGCGAGAGCTCGTAGGAGTCGTTCTCCAGCTGGAACCGGTACTGGATGAACAGCACCGCCTGCAGTCCCCAGTAAAGGCCGAAGGCGGCGATCATGGCCCCCGCGGCCAGGCCCAGGCCCATGGCCTGGGAGCCGGTCCAGCCCGCGAACAGCCCCGGGCCAAGCAGGGCCAGGGCCGCGAAGGCCGCCAGCGCTCCGGCCTGGCTCAGCCGTTTGACGGTGACGTGGACGATCAGGTCAAATCGTGAGGATCAGCGTCCGCCGCGCGTCAGCGCCCGGTATTCGACCAGCCGTTCCTTGTCGCGCCGCACCTGGTCGGCGACGGCGTTGTCGACATCCAGCGAGGCGTAGCGGACCCAGCCGTCGACGCCCAGCTTGTCCTGGATCGCCCCGACGGGCGTGCGCCAGCGGTAATAGGACAGCCAGCTGACCAGCACGCCCAGCACGATGGCCAGTCCCTGCAGGCCGCGGAAGCCGGCCTCGCCGACGGCCGGCGCGGGCTCCAGCGCCAGCACGGCCAGGCCGACGATCAGCACCAGCGGCGTCATCAGCCGCTGCGCCCATCGCATCCAGTAGCGCTCGCGACGCACGCGCCACAGCTCCATCTGGACATACTTCTCAAGGTACTCCATCCGCGCGCCCAGCCACATGGTCAGCCGGGTCAGATACATGGCGCGCTGGCCCCAGCCCTTGCCGTCCTGCTGGAACTGGGTCTCGGCCTGATCGGCCATGGCGCGGGCGGAGGTGAACAGGTTCTGCAGCTCGCGCGTCCGCTGCACGATCTCGCGCGAGAGCTCGTAGGAGTCGTTCTCCAGCTGGAACCGGTACTGGATGAACAGCACCGCCTGCAGTCCCCAGTAAAGGCCGAAGGCGGCGATCATGGCCCCCGCGGCCAGGCCCAGGCCCATGGCCTGGGAGCCGGTCCAGCCCGCGAACAGCCCCGGGCCAAGCAGGGCCAGGGCCGCGAAGGCCGCCAGCGCTCCGGCCTGGCTCAGCCGTTTGACGGTGACGTGGACGATCAGGGCGCTGAAGACGCGGCGGCCATAGCTGTGGATCCGGCTGCGGATGTCGGTGTCGACCGGAAACCGTTCCTCGATCTGACGGCTGAACAGGACGTGGAACCGGTCCGGCTTTCCGTCGGTCTCCCAGAAGGGGAAGATGTCCAGCGGCTGGTTGAAATATTCGTCGATGTGGGACGAGACGATCGCCTCGGCCTCGGGTGTGGCGGCGAAATATTCGCTTTCCGAGATGGGGCGCAGGATGCCGTCGCCCGAGCGCAGCGGCCCGCGGCCCGAACCCGGCGTCGGCGGCACGGGCCGGTTGGCGCTGTCTTCGGCGCCGGGCGGCGGGGGATTGGGCGTGGCGTGCAGCCGGGCGTCCTCGCCATGGCCGCCGTGGCCGCCGTCCGGCGGCGTGTCGGCGGGGGCTCCGTGGCCGTGAGTGTGATCGTCGTGCGTCATACGCTTGCGGCGGTCCCTTGAAACGTCAGCCCGTCAGTATGGCAGATCGCGCCGCCGGGCCGACGGCGTTCCCTTCTGACGCGAAGCGGCGCCGTCACACCCAGATATCGGCGTTAACCCTGTCCCTCGGCAAGTGAAGTTTCAGTCAGAACCGATATCGCGCCCTGGCCGCGGCCGCGCCTCCCTTCGCTTTGCCGTCGGGTGCAGTATAAGCCCCGCATGTTGACACGTCTTCTCATCGTCGCCGCCGGGGGCGCGCTCGGCGCCATGGCCCGGTACGGCGTCGGCGTCTGGGCGCACCGCCTCATCCCGACGGCGGCCTGGCCGTGGGCCACGCTGACGGTCAATGTCGTCGGCGGCCTGCTCATGGGGCTGCTGGCCGGCTGGCTGGCCTTCCGCGGCGGCGCTCACGGCGAGAGCCTGCGCCTGTTCGCCGCCGTCGGCGTGCTGGGCGGCTTCACCACCTTCTCGGCCTTTTCGCTGGAGGCGGCCCTGATGATCGAGCGCCGTCAATTGGCCATGGCCGGCGGTTATGTCGCCGCCTCGGTGGTCCTGTCGATCGCCGCCCTGTTTATCGGCCTGATGGTCGCCCGCCGCGCCTTCGGAGCCGCCCTTTGACTGACGAACCGATTCAAGAGTCCGAACCCGCGCCCAAGCGCGAGGTGCTGACGATCTATGTGGCCGAGGCCGAGGACGGCATCCGTCTCGACCGCTGGTTCCGCCGGCGCTGGCCGCACCTGTCCAACATCCAGGTGCAGAAGATGGCCCGCAGCGGCCAGATCCGCGTCGACGGCGCCCGCATCAAGCCCGAGGGCCGCCTGACCGCCGGCGCCGCCGTGCGCGTGCCGCCGATCCCGGACGACACCTCGCGGCAGGCCGGCGACGTCCACACCCTCAGCGCCCAGGACATCAAATTCGCCAAGTCGCTGGTCCTCTACGAGGACGACATGGTCATCGCCATCAACAAGCCGCACGGCCTCGCCGTCCAGGGCGGCACCAAGACCAGCCGTCACGTCGACCGGCTGCTGTCGGCCTGGGGGGAGGGGATGGACCGCCCGCGTCTGGTCCACCGCCTCGACCGCGACACCTCGGGCGTCCTGCTGCTCGGCAAGGGTCCGGAGGCGGCCAAGCGGCTGGCCGGCGCCTTCGCCCGGCGTCAGGCGAAAAAGACCTACTGGGCCATCGTCATCGGCAATCCCAAGCCCGCCGCCGGCCAGATCGACATGCCGCTGAAGAAGACCGGCATCAACGACTTCGAGATGATGCGCCCCGCCGACCGCAAGGACCCGCGCGCCGAACCGGCCGAGACGGCCTTCGCCACCATCAGCCGCGCCGCCCACCGGGCCAGCTGGATGGCCCTTCGCCCCTTCACCGGCCGGACCCACCAGCTGCGCGCCCACATGTCCGCCATCGGCCACCCGATCCTCGGCGATCCCAAATACGGGGACGAGAAGTCGAAGGAGCTGTCCGGCCCGTTGAAGCTGCAGCTGCATGCCCGCAGCATCGAGCTGGAGCATCCGCGCGGCGGCATGCTGAAGGTCGAGGCGCCGCTGAGCCCGGAAATGCGCGCCGGCATGGCCCATTTCGGCTTCGAGGAGGCGGAAGGGGACGAGAGCGATCCGTTCGAAGGGGTGCGCCGCCAGCGATGAGACCCCTCGCCGTTTTCGACATCGACGGAACCCTCGTCGACAGCCGCGCCTCGATCCATCGCGCCGCCTGCGAGGCCGCGCGCGACATCGGCCTGCCCGAGCCTGAGTACGACCGCGTCCGCCAGATCGTCGGCCTGTCGCTGGAGCACGCCATGGCGGTGCTGGAGCCCGGCCTGGACGCGCCGACGCTGGCCCGTTTCATCGCCGGCTTCCGCGCCAGCTTCAACCGGATGTACGAACAGGGCCACGAAGAGCCCCTCTATCCGGAGGCCATGACCACCCTGCGCCGCCTGCATCGCGACGGCTGGCGGCTGGCGCTCGCCACCGGCCAGAACCGCCGCGGCGTGGCCCGCAACCTGGCCCGCGAGGGCTGGGCCGACCTGTTCATCTCGTCCCACTGCGCCGAGGACGGGCCTGGCAAGCCCGACCCCGCCATGCTGCACGCCGCCATGGCCGCCTGCGACAGCGAACCGTCGCGCACCGTGATGATCGGCGACACCGCCCACGACATCGCCATGGCCCGCAACGCCGGCGTCCTGCCGCTGGGCGTGGCCTGGGGCTTCCACACCGTCGAGGAACAGCAGGCCGCCGGGGCCCGCCACGTGGCCCGATCCTTCGCTGAACTGACCGTGGTGCTGGACGGCTTCGCCGACCTGACCCGCGCCGCCTGAGACCCGGAACACAGCCGGAGGCCTGAGGCGGTGCGTCCTTGATCCGGATCAAGGACGCACCGCCCGGGTTCGGCCAAGGTGGTTGTTGGCGCGCTTGGCGGAGACGGGTGATGGCCGACATTCTTGTGACGTGGTTCTCGCGTTCGGGATCGACCGAGCGACTGGCCCGGGCCCTGGCGCAGCGGCTGGGCGCCGACGCCGAACCGATCCTGGCTTCAGGATCCTACGCCGGTGCGACAGGGTTCGTGCGCGGCGTGTGGCAATCCCTTCAGCGCCGCATGCCCCCGGTCCGGTCCGGCGCCGATCCCGGCCCCTACCGGCTGGTCGTCGTCGGCGCCCCGGTGTGGGCGGGACGGCCCGCGGCCCCGGTGCGGTCATATCTGCGCCAGCACGGACCGCGGATTCAGGGCCTCGCGGCCTTCTGCGTGTCCGGCAGCGGCGCCGCCTACGACGGCGTCTTCGATGACATGGCGGAGCTGGCCGGACGCCGGCCGATCGCGACCCTCAGCCTCGCCCAGAGACAGGTCCTGGCGGACGAGGCGGACGCCGCCATCGAAGGCTTCGCCGCCCGCCTGCACGAGGCCGGCGCCGCGGCCGCCTGAACCGGCGGCTGGACCGGGGCCGGGCGCGGGGGTAGAGGCCGCATCCCGGAGGACCCATGAGCCACATCCCGCCCCTCGATCCCAATGTCGCCGCCCGCAAGGGCTTCCGCGAGTCCGAGGAGCGGCTGAAGCGGTTCTGGAAAGCCGTCGATGTGGCGGAAGGGGAGGGGGGCTGGGCCGTCACCCTCGACGGTCGGACGCCGAAGACGCCCGCCCATGCCCGTCTTGTCCTGCCGACCGAGGCGGCCGCCCGCCTCGTCGCCGACGAATGGGCCGCCCAGGGCGAGTTCATCGACCCCGCCACCATGCCGGCCACCCGTCTGGCCTCCACCGCCATCGACCGCGTCAGCCAGGTCCGCGAGCCGGTGGCGGACGAGATCGCCGCTTTCTCCGGTTCGGACCTGCTCTGCTATCTCGCCGACCATCCGACCGCCCTGGCGCTCGAACAGGCGCGCGAATGGACGCCGTGGCGCGACTGGGCCGCGCTGGAGCTGGGCGTGGTTCTGGAGCTGGCCGAGGGCATACGCCACCGGGCCCAGGACCCCGCCGCCATCGCCCGCGTCCGCGACCTGGCCCTGCGGCTGGACGACTTCGCCCTGACCGGACTGGCCATGGCCGCGCCCCTGCTGGGCTCCGCCGTTCTCGGCCTGGCCGTCCAGCGCGGCGTGCTGTCGGGCGAGGCCGCCTTCGACCTCAGCCGCCTCGACGAAGCCTTCCAGGAACGCCAGTGGGGCGTCGACGCCGAGGCCGCCGAACGCACCGCGGCCCGCCGCGCCGAGGCGGTGCTGCTGGACCGGTGGTTCAGGGCGCTGGACTAACTTTCCAGTCTGGAAAGTTTCCACTTGACGATCTGGAAAGTCACCGTCACTTTCCAGAACAGAAAGTGAGGATTGTCCATGTCTGAAGACCCGACCCCCGCCGAGGCCCTTGAGGCCATCGCCCGCTCGCGCCGCGCCGTACACGACCGCGTCGCCACCGGCGGCTGGCGTTACGACCTGACCTACGCCGCCATCATGGCCGGCATGGTCGGGGGCCAGGCGTTCGACATCCCGTTCAATGTCTTCGCCAGCACCTTCGGCGTGCTCGCCCTGGCGGTGATCTTCCAGCACGAGAGCCGCCGCACCGGTCTGCGCATTACGGGCGTCTCGCCGCGCCGGGCCCGCTGGGTCGCGATCGCCATGGGACTGGTCTTCGCCGCCGTCATGCTGGGGATCGTCTATCTGAGGCGCACGGCGTCGGATGTTCCGGTCGCCCTGATCGTCGCCGTCGCCGCGGGGATCGCCTTCGTCCTCGCCCTGGTCGGCTCGCGGGTCTGGCGGCGCGTCTACCGGGCGGAGATGGGGACGGGCGAATGAACCACGTCCCGCGCTTCGACCCCGTCATCCACGCCCCGGGGCGGCTGCAGATCTGCGCCATCCTGTCGGCCGCGGACGAGGCCGAGTTCGCCATGGTCCGCGAGGCCATCGCCGTGTCCGACTCGGTGCTGTCCAAACACCTCAAGCAGCTGGAGGAGGCGGGCTATATCCGCCTGCGCAAACAGGCCCACGCCGGCCGCCAGCGCACCTGGCTGGCCCTGACGCCGGCGGGCCGCCAGGCCTTCGCCGCCCATGTCGCGGAACTCCAGCGGCTGGCGGGGATGACGGCGTCGCCGATGCCGGGCGAGGGCTTCTCGGGCTAGGGTCCTCGCCCGCAGGGGGAGGGGGACCGTCCGAAGGACGGTGGAGGGGGTGCTTGCCTCCGCCCCCGGCCGTCCTTAAGCCTCGCGCTCAAGGAGACGCCGCATGAACACCATCCTCGAACAGCTGGAACAGCGCCGCGCCGGCGCCCGCCTCGGCGGCGGCGAGAAACGCATCGCCAGCCAGCACGCCAAGGGCAAGCTGACGGCCCGCGAACGCATCGACGTCCTGCTGGACGAGGGCTCCTTCGAGGAGACCGACATGTTCGTGGAGCACCGCTCGCACGACTTCGGCATGGAGACCCAGCGCATCCCCGGCGACGGCGTCGTCACCGGCCGCGGCACCATCGGCGGCCGTCTGGTCTATGTCTTCTCCAAGGATTTCACCGTCTTCGGCGGCTCCCTGTCGGGGGCGCACGCGGCCAAGATCGTCAAGGTCCAGAAGATGGCCCTGACCAACGGCGCGCCGATCATCGGCCTGTTCGACGCCGGCGGCGCCCGCATCCAGGAGGGGGTCGAGAGCCTCGCCGGCTATGCCGACATCTTCCTCCAGAACACCCTGGCCTCGGGCGTCATCCCCCAGATCAGCGTCATCATGGGCCCCTGCGCCGGCGGCGACGTCTATTCCCCCGCCATCACCGACTTCATCTTCATGGTGAAGGACACGTCCTACATGTACGTCACCGGCCCCGATGTGGTGAAGACCGTCACCAACGAGGTGGTCACCCATGAGGACCTGGGCGGCGCCCGCGTCCATTCGCAGAAGTCCGGCGTCGCCGACGGCGCCTTCGAGAACGATCTGGAGGCCCTGTCCGAGGTCCGCCGCCTGATCGGCTTCCTGCCCCTGTCGAACCGCGAAAAGCCCCCGGTCCGCGACTCCTACGACGACCCGCTGCGCGACGAGGCCAGCCTCGACACCCTGGTCCCGGCCAATCCGAACCAGCCCTATGACATCAAGGAGCTGATCCTGAAGACGGTCGACGAGGCCGAATTCTTCGAGATCGCCCCCGACTTCGCCAGGAACATCGTCACCGGCTTCGGCCGGCTCGACGGCCAGACCGTCGGCGTCGTCGCCAACCAGCCCCAGGTCCTGGCCGGGGTGCTGGACATCGACTCCAGCCGCAAGGCCGCCCGCTTCGTGCGCTTCTGCGACGCCTTCGACATCCCGCTGGTGACCTTCGTCGACGTCCCCGGCTTCATGCCCGGCACGCGCCAGGAGTACGGCGGCCTGATCAAGCACGGCGCCAAGCTGCTGTTCGCCTATGCCGAGGCCACGGTGCCCAAGCTGACCGTCATCACCCGCAAGGCCTATGGCGGCGCCTATGACGTGATGAGCTCCAAACACCTGCGCGGCGACGTCAACTACGCCTGGCCCTCGGCCGAGATCGCCGTCATGGGCGCCAAGGGCGCGGTCGAGATCATCTTCCGCAAGGAGGCCGGCGACCCCGAGGCCCTGGCGGCGCGGGAGGCGGAGTACAAGGAACGGTTCGCCAATCCGTTCGTGGCCGCCGGGCTGGGCTATATCGACGACGTGATCATGCCGCACGGGACGCGGCGGAGGCTGATCAAGGCGCTACGGACGCTGAAGAACAAGCAGCAGGAAAATCCGTGGAAGAAGCACGATAATATCCCGCTTTAGGTTCCCGTTCAGAAAGAAGAATGATGTTTGGTTTCGGGGGAAGAGACGCCCAACTCAGGCGACGCAGACGTAAGCTCGTTGAGCGCTTTCGGTCCAAATTGGCAAATGCGAGCGAATTTTCCACCAACTCGGCAGGAAACAGGTGCGCCTCTTCGAAGTGCGCCTTTGAGTATTCTTTCGAACGCTTCTCAGCCGATGAATATGTCCTGATGGTCGTAAATCCCGCAAACTCCGCCCAAGCGATGCACTCGTTTCTGCTAGGCCTGATGTACGGTGTAAGGACAGGTGGTACGCCAGAAGAGATTGCCGCTGCGATAAGCCGACACTTCCCATCTTTGCTAGATGGCGATTTCTCTCTTCACTCGAGATACCAGAGCGAGGAAGGAGTGCTCATGGACGGCTTGATTAAGGCCCAGAAGCTTGATCAGGCCCACCCAATCCGGCGAAAGATCGAAGCCGCAGACGTTACATGGCTCGAGGATTTAAAGCACCTCTGACCAACCTCCTCTTCCTCAGCGCCCGCAACCGTCCCGGATAGCGCCTGCGGCGCTTCCGGGATGACAAGGCATCGCGCGCTTCCCTTGTCATCCCGGCCGCAGCGAAGCGAAGAGCCGGGACGGCACGCTCCCCCACCCCCTGACCGCTCCCGGACAGCCCGCTTGGGCTGAGCCGGGAGACGGGTGGCGGCGACGCGAGTGGATGACGCCTGGCTGCGGCGTTCAGGCTTGGTCCCGGACATCCCTGCGTCCGCAGGCTGTCGCCCGGCTCAGCCCAAGGGGGCTGTCCGGGCGTGGCCAGGTAAAGGGGCCAGCTCCGTCCCCGATCTCCGCTTCGCTCCGTCGGGGATGACAAAAGGGCGATCTCCGCTTCGCTCCGTCGGGGATGACAAGGCTCCCGCACAATCTTGACGCCTGTTTCTACGCGCGACTAGGTTGTTTCGTGATGGGAAAGGTCGACCACCACTACTGGGTATATATCGTCGCCAGCGGGCCGTGCGGCTGGCTCTATGTCGGCATGACCAACGATCTGGTCCGGCGGATCGGCGAACATAAACACGGTCAGATCGACGGCTACAGTCGCGAGCGCGGGACCGATCTGCTGGTCTGGTACGAACCTCACCGCTACGTCGATCAGGCGATCCTGAGGGAGAAGCGGATCAAGCGCTGGCTCCGGCACTGGAAGTTCGCCCTGATCGAGGCGCAGAACCCCCACTGGAGCGACCTGTATCCGGGCCTGCTCTCCCAAACAGTGTCTTCTCGCCCCGTATTATCTCGCCCCTCGGCGCCTCCAACGGTGCCCTCCCGACCCTGCGGACCAGCGCCCCGTCCCCCCTGCGACCGTATCTGACGCAGGCATGTGCATACTGGTCAAATGCCCGCCGGGCCGGTCTTTGACAGTCCTTCACACCCCCGCCGCGTCCGCCCAGGACCCGGCGCGCACCCTTCGACCCACAAGGGTCGGCGTGCTGAAAATTCGGCCCGCAATTTTCAGAGCAAAACCGTACCCTTTCGACCCTTCAGCCGACCAGCGCCGCCCGCTCCTCGGCCGTCAGCATCCGCCACTTGCCCTCCGGCAGATTGTCCAGCTTCAGCGGTCCGATCCGTACACGGATCAAATCAACCACCTCGAGGTCGACCATCTCGCACATCCGCCGGATCTGGCGGTTGCGTCCCTCGCGCAGGATGAATTTCAGCCGGAAGGATTCCATCCGGCTGACCCGGGCGGCCTTCAGTTGCCGGCCGTCCAGCATCAGGCCGAAGCGCAGCAATTTCAGCTTGTTCTCGGTCACGTCGCCGGCGACGCGGACCAGATATTCCTTGTCCAGATCGGACTGGGGCCCGATCACCGCCTTGGCCACCACGCCGTCGGACGACAGCAGCAGCAGGCCGCGCGAATCCTCGTCCAGCCGCCCGATCGGAGGCAGGGAGGCGTCCTCGGCCGGGACCGCGCCCGGACCGACGCGGTTGGCCTCGGTGATCAGCCGCACCGCCGGGATCTTGTCCGGCTCGGGCTGGCCCGAGACGAAGCCCAGCGGCTTGTGCATGACGATGGTCACGCCCTCGGCCAGGGTCGCCGTGGCCCGGTCGTTCAGGGTCAGGGTCTGCCCGGGCTCCAGCTTGCGGCCCGCGTCCGCGACCACCTCGCCGTCGACCGAGACCAGGCCGTCGGCGATCAGGGCGTCCGCCTCGCGCCGCGAACAGACCCCGGTCTGGCCCAGCCATTTGTTGATCCGGACCGGCTCGTCGCCGTCATAGGTTCGGGAAAACGCCATGCCGGTCCGTAGCGGTCGGGCGCAGCCGGGTCCAGCCGCCCGGCTAGCCGCCGATCACGGCGGCAATGGCCGCCCGCGCGACCTCGTCGTCCTGCGCCGAGGACGCGCCCGACACGCCGATGGCCCCGACCACCCGGCTATCGACCACAATGGGCACGCCGCCGGCGACGGGCACGATCCCGTCGATGGCCAGCAGGGCGATGCGCCCGGCGGCCAACCGCTCTTCCGCGGAGGCGGAGGAAGCGCGGAACCGGGCCGCGGACCGGGCCTTGGCCTGGGCGACGTTGATCGAGCCGTACTGGACATCGTCCATCCGTCCGAAGGCCACCAGCTCCCCCGACGGCTCGACCACGGCGATGGCCAGACGGAAGCCGCGGGCGCGCGCCGCCTCGACGGCCCGATCGACCAGCGCCTGCGCCGTCTCCAGCCCGATCGGCGGGCCATAGGACAGGGGCGGAGCCGGGGCGGCGGTCGGCGCGGCCGTCGGCGGCGTCTGCCCCCAGGCCGGGGCCGCGGTGGCCAGAACGGCCAGTAGAAGGAGGAGACGTTTCATGTCGGCGCTTTCCATCAGGCTCTGCCAGCTTCGCCGGGATGCCGCCACATCCCCGCCGGAAGCACAAGGGCGCTCAGACCCGCCGGAACAGAAGCATCAGATTGTTCGCCGGCATCTCCACCCGCCGGGTCAGCGCCAGCCCCCCGGCTTCGGCCGCCGCCGTCACCGCGTCGCGGTCGCGCAGCCCCCAGGCCGGATCGCGGGCCTTCAGGCTCTCGTCAAAGGCCGCGTTCGACGGGGCCAGCGGCGCGTCCGCCTCGCGGTACGGCCCGTACAGGACCAGCAGGCCGCCCGCCGCCAGCCGGCTCCCCGCCAGGGCCATCAGCCCTTCGGTCGCCGCCCAGGGGCTGATGTGGATCATGTTGATGCAGACCACGGCCTGCAGCGGCCCGTCGGGCCAGGTCGCCGGGTCCAGCACGTCCAGCGCCAGCGGCGGGCGCAGGTTGGGCAGGTTCGCCGCCGCCGCCCAGGCCGCGATGCTGTCCCGCGCCCCGGCGCTCGGGTCGCTCGGCGTCCAGTCGAGGCCGGGCAGGGCGCCGGCGAAGGCCACGGCGTGCTCGCCCGATCCCGCGGCGATCTCCAGCACCCGTCCGCGCCCCGGCATATGCGCCTTCAGCACCTCCAGGATCGGCCCCGTGTTCCGCGCCACGGCGGGCGAGGCGAGGCCCCCCCGGGAGGTCGCGGCGATCGGGTCCATGGTCTGCATGCCCGCCTCGATACCCCGCGCCGCGCTCCGCCGCGACCGGAATTATGCAGGCCGGGCCGGGCGTCCCGCTCGCGGGAGGTTGAAACGTGCATTGGTTGACGCCGCCCCCGCCCGGCGCCATTCCGGCTGAAACACTGCGTGATCTCACGCAAGGGAAAGCCACGGCGGCGTCAGATCGCCGGGCGACGTTCAGGAGAGTGATCGTGTCTGCATCCGCTGTTCCGGGTCTGCATCCGGCCCCCACCCGCCACGCCGGCCTGATCGCCTGGGTCGAGCAGATCGCCGCCCTGACCAAACCCGCCCGCGTCCACTGGTGCGACGGCTCGGAGGCCGAAAAGGCCGCCCTCGTCGCCGACCTGATCGGCAAGGGCACGCTGCGTGAACTGGACCAGACCCGGCGCCCCGGCTGCTACTACGCCGCCTCGGACCCGAAGGACGTGGCCCGGGTCGAGAGCCGCACCTTCATCTGCCCGGCCAATGAAATCGACGCCGGCCCGACCAACAACTGGGCGGATCCGGTGGAGATGCGCGCCCGGCTGAACGGCCTGTTCGACGGCTGCATGGCCGGCCGGACGATGTATGTCGTGCCCTTCTCGATGGGCCCGCTGGGCTCGGAGCTCAGCGCCCTCGGCGTCGAGATCACCGACAGCGGCTATGTCGCCGTCTCGATGGGGATCATGACCCGCATGGGCCAGTCCGTGCTGGACCTGATGGGCGAGGACGGCGTCTTCGTGCCCGCCGTCCACACCCTCGGGGCCCCGCTGGCCGAGGGTCAGGCCGATGCGCCCTGGCCCTGCAATGACGACAAATGGATCGTCCACTATCCCGAGACCCGCGAGATCTGGTCCTACGGCTCGGGCTATGGCGGCAACGCCCTGCTGGGCAAGAAATGCTACGCCCTGCGCATCGCCTCGGTCATGGCCCGCGACGAGGGCTGGCTGGCCGAGCACATGCTGATCCTCAAGCTGACGGATCCGAAGGGCCGCGCCAAATACGTCGCCGCCGCCTTCCCCTCGGCCTGCGGCAAGACCAACCTCGCCATGCTGCAGCCGACCATTCCGGGCTGGAAGGCCGAGACCATCGGCGACGACATCGCCTGGATGCGCTTCGGCGACGACGGCCGCCTTTACGCCGTGAACCCCGAAGCCGGCTTCTTCGGCGTCGCCCCGGGCACCAGCCGCAACACCAACGGCAACGCCCTGGCGACGATGGCGACCAACACCGTCTTCACCAACACGGCCCTGACCGCTGACAATGACGTCTGGTGGGAAGGCCTGACGAAGGAAGCGCCCGAGGGTCTGACCAACTGGAAGGGCGCGGCCCACGATCCCGCCTCGGGCGAGCCTGCCGCCCACCCCAACGCCCGTTTCGCCTCCCCGGCGTCGCAGTGCCCGACCATTGCGCCGGAATGGGAAGACCCCAGGGGCGTGCCGATCGACGCCATCCTGTTCGGCGGCCGCCGCGCCTCGGCCGTGCCGCTGGTGACCGAGGCCTTCGACTGGGAGCACGGCGTCTTCATGGGCTCGACGGTCGCCTCGGAGGGCACCGCCGCCGCCGAGAACGCCATCGGCGCCCTGCGCCGCGATCCCTTCGCCATGCTGCCCTTCTGCGGCTACAACATGGGCGACTATTTCGCCCACTGGCTGTCGATGGCCGGCAAGACCGAGGCCGCGAAACTGCCTCGCCTCTACTTCGTCAACTGGTTCCGCAAGAACGAGGACGGCAAATTCGTCTGGCCGGGCTTCGGCGACAACGCCCGGGTCCTCAAGTGGATCGCCGAACGTCTGGACGGGGAGGCCGAGGCCGTCGACACGCCGGTCGGCCGCGTTCCGACCCGCGAGTCCCTGGACCTGTCGGGGCTGAGCCTGTCGGACGCCGATCTGTCCATCCTGCTGGACGTCGAGGCCGAGGTGTGGGCCGAGGAGGCCTCGCTGATCCCGGACTTCTACGCCCGGTTCGGCGACCGCCTGCCGCAGACCCTGTGGACCCAGCACAAGGCCCTGACCGCCCGCATCGAGGCTGATCGCGCGGCCGCCATCGCCGCCGAATAGGCCGGCGAAACGCCGCTCGCGACAGAGCCCCTTGCAAAGCGGTCGCGGGCGGTCGATCAGATCGCCCGTGGCTTCCTCTCCAGACGTGATCGTCATCGGCGCCGGCGTGCTCGGTCTCTGCACCGCAGCGGAGCTTGGCGCGCGGGGCCATGCCGTGACCGTCATCGATCCCGGCGGAGCGAACGCCAGCTCGGTGGCCGCCGGGATGATCGCCCCGGCCCTGGAATCCCTGCTCGACAACCTGTCGCCGGAACGCGCCGCCCTGCTGAAGCGGGCGCGCGACCTGTGGCCCGCTGTCGCCGGGGCGCATGACCTGAAGCTTCACCGCGACGGCGCCGACTGGCGCGGTCCCGATCCGGACTCCGCCCTGGCCCGGCTGCACGCCCTCGGCTTCGGGGGCCGGTCGGTCGACGGCGGCCTGACCACGCCTGACGACTGGCGGATCGACGTCGGACCGGCCCTGACGGCTTTGGCCCGGGCGTCCGGCGTCACGACGGTGCGCGGACGGGTCGCCCGTCTGGCGGACGAGGGGAGGCGCTGGCGGGTCGAGGCCGGCGACGGTCGTGTCTGGTTCAGTCCGACGGTGGTCCTGGCCACCGGCGCGGAGCCCGCGATCCCCGGTCTTCCCGATCCGGTCGCGGCGATCGTGTCGGGCGTCCAGCCGATCCGCGGTCAGCTGACGGCCGTCGCTACGGCGGTCCCGCCCCGCGTGATCCGGGCGGCCGGCGTCTATGTCGCCCCGGGCGAGGGCGGTGTCGTCATCGGAGCCACCATGGAGCCGGGCCGTCGCGATCTTGAACCCGACGCGGCGGAGTCCGCGCATCAGGTCGAGGCCGGGCTGGCCTTGCTGGGCGGAACGGGCGAGTCGGGGGCCGTGCGGGTCGGGATCCGCGGAGCCACGGCCGACGGCCTGCCTCTGGCGGGGCCGGCCGGCGCGCCGGGCCTGCACCTTGCGCTGGCGCCGCGGCGCAACGGCTGGCTGATGGGGCCCCTGGTCGGGCAGGTCGTAGCCGACGGGATCGAGGGCAGGGCGCCCGTGGCGGACGCCGCCGCCCTCGATCCGCTCAGGGTCGCCTGATCAGTCTTCCGGCACGGTGAAGCGCAGGTTGATGCTGACCCGCGAGCCCTCCGCCGCGCCGTCGACGGTGCGCGGATTGACCCGGAAATGGCGCGACAGGCTCTGGGCGGCCCGGCCGAAGCCATAGCCGCCGGGCGTCTCGCGCGTGACGTTGCAGTCCGTCACGGCTCCGGTCGGCAGGACCAGGCAGTTCAGCGACGCCGACCCTTCGACCTCGGCCTGAAGCGCCCGCTTGGGATAGGCGCCCATCATCTGGTCGGCCGAGGGCTGGCGTGACCAGCTGGGGTTCCGGATCACCGGTGCGGCGGGCGGCGTCGCCACCGCTTCCTTGACCGGGCTGTTGTCTGCGGGAGTCTCGACAGGCTCGAACGTAACCGTCGTCGACTGGGTGGGCTTGTCGGCCGACTCGGCCGGCAGGGTCTCGACGGGCGTCCGCGGAGCCGGCGTATCATTGAGGGGCAGGTTCGGCGCCGGCGGGACCTTCGCCTCGACCGGCTCCGGAGGCGGGGGGCGGTAGGTCAGGACGTTGATGATCGGTCCCTCCGGCGGCGCGACCGTCGGCGGCATTTCAAACCGCTGATAGTAGAGAGCGACGCCCAGCCCGGCGTGGGCCGCCACCACGATCCCCGTCGCAATCCAGGTCGCGCGGGAAAACCGGGGCCGTTTGCGTTCATTGAAGTCGAGCGGGTGCACCAGTCCGGGTCCGCCAGCAGTCATCATCATGGCCGTCACTCCCTGTCTCTCGCCGTCCCCACAGCGTCCCACGGACAAGTTGAGCGCCGCGCTTGCGGCAAGTTTGGGACGAGCGTGGCCATGGAAACGACACGGACCGCACCGGCGGCGAAGGTTAAGGGACTGTGGACGTTAATCCCGGCGTTAGGATTTGATTAACCACGGTCGCCCAGCCTCGTGACTCATGAACATCGGAGTGATTCCATCCTCTGGCGGAGTCGAGGCGGCCATCCGGCGCGCCTCGAACGCCACTGGCGTGGACGCCGACTTCCTGGTCCGCACGGCGCGCCGCGAAAGCGCGATGAACCCGTCAGCCAAGGCCCGGACGTCGTCGGCCGCGGGCCTGTTCCAGTTCATCGAACAGACCTGGCTGGGGACGGTGAAGGCGCACGGGGCCAAGCATGGCTACGGCCAGTACGCCGATCTGATCTACCGTGGGGGAGACGGTCGCTGGCGGGTCGAGGGTTCGGCCCGCAATGTGGTGCTGGATCTGCGTTTCGACCCCCAGGCCGCTTCCACCATGGCGGCCGAGCTGACCGCCTCCAACGCCGCCTATCTGCGCGGCCGGTCCGGACGTGAGCCGGGCGCCGGAGACCTGTACGCGGCGCACTTCCTCGGCCCGGCGGGCGCGGCCCAGCTGATGGACGCCATGGATCGCCGACCGGGCAGCCCCGCCGCGGCGATCTTCCCCGAGGCGGCCTCCGCCAACCGTTCGATCTTCTACCGTGACGGCCGGCCGGCCACCGTGGCCGAGGTTCACGCCAATCTGCAGCGCAGCGCCGGAGACGGGGCGCCGGCGGCGGCGTCCGGATCCGGTCAGTCGGCGCCCGACCTGACCGAACGCGACCAGATGCTCGCCGCCCGCCTGGATCGTCTCAAGCAGGATCAGAGCCTGCTGGCCTTGCTTCTGGGCCAGGATGGGGACGGCAAGAACGGCGGCTTCGGCGGCGCCTTCGGGCCGGACTCGGAGACGCGCATCTGATCGCGAATCCGGCGATGGTAAACCGCCCGTTAGGGATGACGGGTCGATGTTGCCGGCAATGCTCTGGATCCGCCCATGACCGCCTATCGCGCCCGCCTGACCGAGACCGACATCCATCGCCTGATCAAGGCGACCGATGAGGACGAGCGCGCGGCCGCCGCCCACAAGCTGTGCCGCAGCATGGACAAGGCCCGGTTGGGCGAGGACGATCGTGCTGCGGCGCAGAAGATCCTGCGCATGCTGTCGCAGGATGCAGCCGAGCTGGTGCGCCGGGCCATGGCGGTCACGTTGAAAGCCTCGGACCTGATTCCCCGGGATGTGGCGCGGCGCATGGCGGCGGACGTGGACAGCGTGGCCCTGCCGATGATCAATTTCTCGCCGGTCTTCACCGACGAGGACCTGATCGAGATCGTGCGCGCCGGATCGGCTGTGCGTCAGGTCGCCGTGGCGAGTCGGCCCAGGGTGGGCCGCGACGTCGCCGAGGTCGTGGCCGAGGTGGGCTGCGAGCAGGCCGTGCGCGCCCTGGCGGCGAACGACAACGCCGATGTCGCCGAGACCGCCCTTGGGCGCTGTGTCGACCGTTTTGGCGCCTCGCCCGAGATTGTTGCGGCCATCGCCTATCGCCAGGTCCTTCCCCTGACTGTGACCGAGCGGCTTGTGGAGCTGGCGTCGGACGCCGTCCGCGAACACCTGGTCACCCGCCACGCTGTCGCGCCCGAGACGGCGATCCGTCTGGCCGCCTTCGCGCGCGAACGGGCGACCGTCGACCTGGTCGACCAGGCCGCCAGCCAGGCCGACCTGCCGCAGTTCGTGGCCGGGCTGAACGCCCGTCGCGCCCTCACGCCGTCCCTGCTGCTGCGGGCTCTGGCCCGGGGTCAGATGGCGCTGTTCGAGCACGGCATGGCCGAACTGGCCGGCACGCCGCTGGCCCGCGCCTCGCTGATGATCCACGACGCCGGCCCGCTGGGCCTCAAGGCTGTCTATGACCGTGCGGGTCTGCCGCCGCGCCTGTTCCTGGCCTATCGGGCCGGGGTCGACACCTGGCGCCAGCTTCAGGCCGAGGGCGTGGATACGTCGGGCGACGAATTCCGTCACCGGATGCTGGAACGCTTCCTGACCCAGCGGCCGAACGCGCCGCGCGAGGATCTGGCCTATCTGATGGAGCGGCTGGACCAGGACCCGCTGCCGGCCCGAGCCACGCTCAAGGCCGCCGCCGCCTGACGGCAAAACGCCCGCCGGTCAGGCGGGCGCTGGCTTTGGCCGGGCCGAGCCGTTCAGCCCAGATGTTGGGCGACCTTGGCTTCCAGGGTTTCGGCCAGAATCTTGCCGACCGGATGATCGTCAGTCTGGATTTCGTCGCGGACCACGGCCTTGATGGCGTCTATGTGGGCATCCAGCAGCACGACCGGGGCGGCCATGCGTTTGGCCGGGTCGTCCATCATCTTGCACAGCGAACCCGCCAGCCGGGTCACCAGCGGATACTGATAGGTCGTGCCCAGGCCCTTCAGATCATGGGCGCGGAAATACAGCGCCTCGGCGGTCTGTGGGTTGTAGCCCTCGTTGCGGATGTCGGCCTGGGCCTTGTCCAGCTTGACGATCTCATCCTGCAGCCACTGTCCGAACTGGGACGACATGGCCTTGAGCGCGGCTTCCGCCTTGGCGATGGCGCCGGCGTCGATCCCGCCGAAGGCTCCGCCGACCTTCATGCGAAGGGTGTTGGGCGGACGAATGACCTGGGCCGGGTTGCTCACGACGGGCTCCTGAATGCGGATGGACGCCAGTCTGGGCCGACGTCCCTAAAAAACCGTGCACATCTCAGGAGGCGAATTGTTCAGCCAGGACCCGCTCTTCGAAAGACCGGCCGGCGTCGAACAGCATGGTCAGGGCGATGTCGCGGCGTTCCCGGACCTCGACGCGCGCGACGCGGCGGACCTCGAAACTGTCGGCTGTGGCGCTGACGGGCCGTTTGTCCGCCTCGAGGACCTCGAAACAGACCCTGGCCTGATGCGGCAGCAGCGCGCCCCGCCACCGGCGCGGGCGGAAGGCGCTGATCGGGGTCAGGGCCAGCACCCGGGAGTCCAGGGGAATGATCGGCCCGTGCGCCGACAGGTTATAGGCCGTCGACCCCGCCGCCGTGGACAGCAGGCAACCGTCGCAGGACAGCTCCTCCAGCCGCACCCGACCATCGACGCTGATGCGCAGCTTGGCGCTCTGACGGGTCTGGCGCAGAAGGGAGACCTCGTTGATGGCCAGTCCGCTGTGGACCTGACCGGCCTCGGTCCAGGCGTCCATCTGCAGGGGATGGATCACCGCCCGTCCGGCCCCGGCCAGCCGCTCCAGCAGCCCCTCTTCGCCGTAGTCGTTCATCAGGAAGCCGACCGAACCGCGGTTCATGCCGAATACCGGGACGCGCCGGTCCATGACCGTGTGCAGGGTCTCCAGCATGAAGCCGTCGCCGCCCAGCGCGACGATGACATTGGCCTGCTCCGGCTCCACCGAACCATAGAGCGACATCAGCCGCTTTCGGGCGGATTGGGCTTCCGGCCGGTCCGAGGCCACGAAGGCCAGGCGCATATCTGTAATGGAAAGGTCGCTCACCCGCTCACGCAAGCCGAGCCGGCCCGCGAAGTCAAACGGCGGCTTTGAATTCGCGGTGGTTGTCGGCGATCAGCACCCGGAAGGCGCGGGCCGCCGAGTTTGACGACAATGCGCCGCGAAGCCAGATCGGTTCACCCCCTTCGCCGGGGAGCGACTGGTTCAGCTTGCGCAGTTCGGCCAGCAAGGTCGGGAAGACCGCGCGGTCGATGTTGACCGCCGCGCAGGCGTAATAGAGCGCCTCGGGCGTGGGGGCCGCCAGGGCCTCGCGGACGTCGTCGGCCGCGAAGCCGCCCAGGGCGGCCAGTCCGTGCACGAAAAGGCTCAGACGCTTCTCGCGGATGGCCCGGATCAGGAAGCCCGCCCGCAACTGTCCGGCGGATTGCAGTTTGTCGATCAGCCGCCGTTCCATCTCGTCGCGGTCAGGATCGTCCTGCGCATTCTCGTCCGGGCGGGCCTGGCGGAGGACGCCCTCGACGGCGTCATAGACCGCGTCGCCCAACACCCGGTCATCCACATTGAAGCGGGCGGTGATGGACTGGCGCAGGGCGGTTCCGACCCAGTGATACATCTGCTCGGCCAAGGCTTCAGTCAGGCGCGGATGCCGGGTCAAGGGCGCGCGCAGGGCGGCGATGCGGCGCGAATGTTCGACCAGTCTGCGGACGCTGTCGACGCTCAGGTCGGCGGTCCTGTTTGTGGCGAGAGCAGTCAGCACCGCCGGTTCACCCCGTTCAATCACGGCGTCGGCGACCCGACCGCTGATCTGCGGTCGGCGGGCGATGGCGATCTGGTGCTCGATCGAGGCCTCGATCATGATGCGCAGCAGGTCGTCGTCCTGCAGGATGGGGCTTGAGGTCAAAACGGGGCGGGCGATCTCGATCTCGTCCAGCGCCAGCACGTTGACCAGGGCGACCGGGGCCCAGTCGGCATGGGCCAGCTTCTCGGACAGCGCCTTGCGGACCTCGCGCTCGGCCTGGCGCGCCAGCGTCAGAAAGATTTCACCCAGCACCGGCGAGAGCTCGCCCGAGGGCGGGCTGGCGTCGCAGAGAGCCGCAACACCCAGCAGCAGCCGCTGCCGCGCGTCCGGACTGGCGTCCCGGGCAAGGGCCAGCAGGTCCCCGGCGCTGGGAGACCCGGCCTCTGGCCGGGCGGTAGGGACCAGTTGAACGAGGACCACGGACGTCTCCGGCGAGCCAATGGGGTTCGACGTGAACGAGCTAACAAGCGGGACGCTAAGACGCGGTTAATGGAAGCTGAATCTTGACGTTGACCCGGTCTGGCGCGAGCGTGCGCCACCACAAGGAAGACGATCATGGCCGACGGCGCGATTACATCATTGAAGTCGAGGGTGTCTGAGGCGGAATGGACCACCCGCGTCGAACTGGCCGCCCTGTACCGTCTGGTGGCCCTGCACGGCTGGGACGACATGATCTTCACTCATATCTCGGCCCGCGTGCCGGGGGCCGAGCATCATTTTCTGATCAATCCCTACGGCTACTATTTCGAGGAGATCACCGCCTCGTCGCTGGTGAAGGTCGATCTGGAGGGGAACATCGTCCAGGAGACGACCAGCTTCATCAATCCGGCCGGCTTCACGATCCACTCCGCCATCCACGGCGCGCGGGAGGATGCGCGCTTCGTCATCCATCTGCATACGGTGGCCGGCGTCGGGGTGGCCGCGCAGCAGGAGGGGCTCCTGCCGATCGGCCAGAACGCCTGCCTGCTGCAGCATCAGGTCGCCTATCATGGCTACGAGGGGCTGGCCCTGAACCATGACGAGCGCGCGCGGCTGGTCGCGGACCTCGGCGACAAGCCGCTGATGCTGTTGCGCAATCACGGCACCCTGGCGGTCGGTCAGACGGCGGCGCAGGCCTGGATCGGAATGTTCTTCCTCGAGCGCGCCTGCGCCCAGCAGGTCGCGGCGCTGTCCGGCGGGCGCGAGCATGTGCTCTTCGCGCCCGACGCCGCCCAGGCCGAAACGAAGGAACAGGGCAAGGGCATCGGCTTCATCTCGGCCCTGGCGTGGCCGGGCGCGCTGCGGATGCTGGATCGGAAGTCTCCGGGCTACGACAGTTGAGTCCGGTCCTGTGAAACCGGCCGGGGGGCTGCTGATCGGACTGGCGGCCCTCGCGGCGGCCGGCTCCGCCGCGGCGGGACCCTGGGCCCAGCCCCGGGGGCATGGGCAGGTGATTCTCAAATACGAGGACATGCGGGCCGAACGCGGCTTCGACATGGACGGGGCCTTGGCCGATCTCCCGGGGGATCGCCGGGACTCGGCCGTCAGCCTCTTCGCCGAATATGGCCTCACCGACCGGTTTACGGTGCAGTTCAAGGGCGACTGGCAGTCGGGCGAGGACGCGTTTGTGGACTATGAGGGGCGAGGCCCGCTTGAGATCGGCGTCACCTGGCAGGCCTGGCGCGACGACCGCGCCGCCGTCAGCCTGTACGGCGGCTATGCCGATGGGGGCGAAGGCCGGAATGCCGGCTATGCTTCGCCGGGGCAAGGCGACAGGGACTGGGAGGCGCGCGCCTCGGTCGGACGGTCGTTCGGCGGCTGGAGCGGGACATGGGCTCCAGGCGGCGGCTTCGTCGAACTGCAGGCGGCTCGCCGTATGCGACAGGGACTGCCCGACGAAACCCGCATCGATGCGACCGCCGGCGCCCATTTTGGCGACGACTGGATGGTTCTGGCCCAGGCCTACGGCGGACAGGCCGACGAGGGCGGGCCCCGCTGGCTGTCGGTCGAGGCCTCGGTGGTTCGCGACATGGGCGACTGGAGTCTGCAGGCCGGGTGGCGTCAGGCGATCGCGGGACGCGAGACGCCGGAAAGCGGCGGACCCGTCATCGCCCTGTGGCGGCGGTTCTGAGCGCGACATTGAGGCGCGCCTTCCGGCGACGGAAACCGGAACAGCATCCGTTACAAGGACTTTAGTTGCGTCGACGGCGTCAGCCGCTAAGTCGGCTCGTTCCCCCTGCCAGAGAGCGTCCCGCGTGATCAAACGCCACTTCTTCCTCGTCGCCGCCGCGGTCCTGCTGGGCCTGATGGTGCTGGCCGTCGTTCTGAAGATGGCCTTCGCCGGCGACGAGAAGGCAGGCGGCGGCCCGGGCGGTCGTGGCGGACCCGGGGGCGGTCGCGGGCAGGCAGTCTCCGAGGCTGTGGTCGGCGCCCGGTCCTTCACTGACGAGATCCGTGTGCTGGGCGTGGCGCGCGGCCGCCGGTCGGTCAATATCACCTCGTCCACCAGCGAACTGATCACCCGCGTCCTGTTCACCGACGGCCAGCGGGTTGCGGCCGGCGCGCCCCTGGTCGAACTGCAGGCGCGCGAGGAAGACGCCGGCATCATCGAGGCCCGCGCCCAGGTCGCCCAGGCCCAGCGTCAGTACGACCGCTTCAAGGGTCTGGCGGATCGCGGCATCGCTCCGCGCGTCACCGCCGAGGATGCGGAGACTGTGCTCGCCACGGCCCGCGCCTCGCTGACGGCGGCCCAGGCGCGCCGCGGCGACCGGCTGATCCGGGCTCCGTTCGCGGGCGTGCTGGGTCTCAGCTCCGTCACGGCCGGGACGCTGGTCAATCCGGGCGGGATCATCACCACCCTGGACGACATCGACGTCGTTCGTGTCGATTTCCCGGTCCCCGAACGGTATCTGGGCGTGCTCAGAACCGGAACGCCGATCACGGCCACCATCGACGCCTATGGCGACGAGGCGTTCGGCGGACGGATCGCCCTCATCGACACCCGCGTCAACGAACAGACCCGCGCCGTCACCGCCCGCGCCGAGATCCCCAACCCGGGCGCCCGCATTCGTCCCGGCATGGCCGTGCGCGTCGCCGTCCAGCAGGGCCAGCGCACCGCGCCGGCGGCTCCAGAGGCGGCGGTCCAGTATGAGGGCGACGGCGCCTTCGTCTATCGCATCGCCCGGGGCGACAAGGGCTCGACGGCCCAGCGCGTCGAGGTCGAGACCGGTTCGGTCGAGGGCGGCTTCGTCGAAATCGTCTCCGGACTGAACGTCGGCGACCGCATCGTCGGTTCGGGCCTGAACCGCATCCAGCCGGGCGCGCCGGTCAGCGTCGCGGGCGCGCGTCGTCCGGCCGGCGCCGCGGCTCCTGCACGGGGCGCCGGCCAATGATGCTGTCCGATCTCGCTGTCCGCCGCCCGGTGTTCGCGGCGGTGGCCGCCATCGTGCTGTGCGTGATCGGGGCTGCGGCCTTCTTCTTCCTGCCGGTGCGCGAGCTGCCCGACGTCGATCCGCCGATCGTCTCGGTCAGCACCAGCTACGCCGGCGCCTCGGCCGAGGTCATCGAAAGCCGGATCACCGAGCCGATCGAGCAGCAGATCGCCGGCATCCAGGGCGTGGAGCGGATCAACTCCTCCAGCCGTGACGGCCGTTCCAACGTCTCGATCGAATTCTCCCTGGACCGCAACATCGACGACGCCGCCAACGACGTGCGGGACCGCGTATCCCGCGTCGTCGGCCGCCTGCCCGATCAGGCGCAGCCGCCGGAGGTGTCCAAGGCCGACACTGACAGCCAGCCGATCATGATCCTGTTCCTGCGCTCCACGGCCATGAACCGGCTGGAGCTGACGGATTACGCCGACCGCTATCTGATCGATCGTCTGGCCACGGTGCCCGGCGTCGCCCAGGTGCAGATTTATGGCGAGCAGCGCTACGCCATGCGGATCTGGCTGGACGCCTCGGCGCTGGCGGCGCGCGGCCTGACCGTCACCGACGTCGAGACAGCCCTGACGGCCCAGAACGTCGAACTGCCCGCCGGCCAGCTGGAGTCGGGCCAGAAGGACTACACGGTCCGCGTCGCCCGCACCTACGCCCGGGCCGAGGACTTCCGCCAGTTGCCCATCGGCACGCGCGGCTCGGGTACGGCCACGACGGCCCAGACGGGAACGGCGTCCAGCGCCACGGCCCTTCCCAGCGGCGCTTCGGGCGCGATCCAGGGCCAGTCCGCCTATGTCACCCGTCTCGGCGACATCGCCCGCATCGAGGAAGCTCCGGCCGAGGACCGCCGCCTGTTCCGCGGCAATGGACAGGACCAGATCGGACTGGCGGTCACCCGTCAGGCCCAGTCCAACGACCTCGCCATCTCCAAGGGCGTCGAGGCGATGCTGGAGGAGGTGCGGCCCAGTCTGCCGCAGGGCACCGAACTGGTCGTCGGCTCGGACAACTCCGTCTTCACCTCGCACGCCATCGAGGAAGTCTGGATCACCATCGGCATCTCGCTGGCGCTCGTCGCGCTGGTGAACTTCATCTTCCTTGGCAGCATGCGGGCAGCCTTCATCCCGTCGATCGTCGCGCCGATCTGCCTGCTGTCGACCTTCATCGTCCTGGCGCCCCTGGGTTTCTCGCTGAATCTGCTGACCTTGCTGGCGCTGGTCCTGGCCATCGGCCTGGTGGTCGACGACGCCATCGTGGTGACCGAGAACATCCAGCGTCGCCTTGACCACGGCGAGCCGCCGCTGGTGGCCGCCGAGCGCGGCACCCGACAGGTGTTCTTCGCGGTGGTCGCCACGACCATCGTGCTGCTGGCCGTGTTCGCGCCCCTGCTGTTCCTCCCGGGCTATGTCGGTCGGCTGTTCGTCGAACTGGCGGCGGCGATCGCGGCGGCCGTGGCCTTCTCGGCCTTCCTCGCCCTGACCCTGTCGCCGATGCTGGCCTCGCGCATCCTGAAGCCGGCCTCGGGCGGCGGCTGGGTGGCGCGCCGGGTCGATCGGGGCATGGACGCCCTGCGCAACTCATATGGCAATTCGCTTCAGGCCCTGCTGGGCAAGCGGATCGCCGTCGTCGGCGTTTCCGTCCTGGTCCTGGGGGTCGCCGGCGGCGCGGCCGCCATGTTCTTCGCCCTGCCCAACGAGCTGGTGCCGGCGGAAGATCGCGGCCGGGTGCAGATCCGGGTCCAGGGGCCCGAAGGGGCCGGCTTCGACTACACCCGCAACATCATGATGGGGATCGAACCCATCCTTGCCGAGTACAAGGCCAGTGGCGAGGCGGACAGCTATCTGATCTCCGCGCCCGGCTTCGGCGGCGGCAGCTTCAACTCCGGCAACGGCAGCCTGATCCTGGCCGACTGGTCGGAACGCGACCGGGCCGCCGACGAGATCGCCCAGGAACTGAACGGCAAGCTGCGCGGCCAGACCGACGCCCAGGTCAACGCCTCGGTCCCCGGCGCCTTCCAGCGCGGCGGCGGCAACTCCAACTCCATCGAAATGGTCGTCACGGGCGCCGAATACGAAGACATCTACAACTGGCTGCAGCCGGTGCTGGCCGCCTCGCTCGAGAACCCCGGCTTCTCGCGGCCGCGCCTGAATTACGAGCCCAACGCGCCGCGCCTGCTGGTCGATGTCGATCCGGAGAAGGCCGCCGCGCTGGGCGTGTCGTCCCAGGCCATCGGCCGGACGCTGGAGACCATGTTCGGCTCCCGGCGGGCCACGACCTATCTGCGCGGCGGCCAGGAATATGACGTCATCCTGCAGACCCGGCGCGACGACCGCCGCAGCGTCGGCGACCTCGAGGCCCTGTATGTCGCCACCGGCTCGGGCCAGCTGGTGCCGCTGTCGGCCGTGGTCACGACCCAGACGTCGGGCGACACCCCGGACCGCCGCCGGCTGGACCGCCAGCGCGCCATCTCCATCTCGGCCGACCTCAATCCGGGCACGACCCTGGCCGACGCCACCGAGTTCATGACCCGGGTGTCCCGCGATCAGCCGCAGGGCGTCGTCACCACCCAATGGGGCGGGGCGGCGCGAGACCAGCAGGAGGCGGGCGGCGCCGTGGCCGCGGCCTTCGGACTGGCCCTGCTGCTGGTCTTCCTGGTGCTGGCCGCACAGTTCGAAAGCTGGATCACCCCGGCGGTGATCATGCTGACCGTGCCCCTGGCGGCGGCGGGGGGCCTGTTCGGCCTGATGATGGCCGGCTCGAGCCTGAACATCTATTCGCAGATCGGTCTGATCATCCTGATCGGAGTGGCGGCCAAGAACGGCATCCTGATCGTGGAATTCGCCAACCAGCTGCGCGACCAGGGCCGGTCGATCCACGAGGCGATCATCGAATCGTCGACCCTGCGCCTGCGCCCGATCATCATGACCTCGATCGCCACCGCCTTCGGGGCCCTCCCGCTGGTGCTGTGGCAGGGAGCGGGGGCGGGCAGCCGCCAGACGATCGGCGTGGTCATCTTCGCCGGAGCCATGTTCGCGACCCTGCTGACCCTGTTCGTGGTGCCCGTGATCTATGGCGTGCTGGCGCGATTCACCCGGTCGCCCGAATATACCGCCCGCAAGATCGAGGAGTGGGAAGCCACCGAGGCGACGGCCAATGACGCCCTGCCGGCGGCGGCGGAATAGGCGTCAGCTGGCGGCCGGCGGCGCATAGCCCGTCTCGACCTTCAGCCAGGCGATGACGTCGCGGCGGTCGGTGGCGTCGGGAATGCCGGGGAAGCTCATCTTCGTGCCGCGCAGGAAGGTGCGCGGATTCTCCAGCCAGTGATCCAGGTGGTCGGCGTCCCAGACAAAGCCCGCGTCCCTTACGGCGGCGGAGTAGTCGTATTTCGGCTGACTCCCCGCGGGTCGACCGAAGACGCCGTACAGATTCGGCCCGGTCATGTTCGGTCCACCCTCGGTGACGGTGTGGCACGAGCGGCAGCGAGCGAAGACCCGGCGACCGTTCTCCAGATCGGCCTCATTGTAGGGAGAGGGAAGGGCGGCCAGCAGAGCTGCCTTTTCCGCCGCCATCGGGGCGGGTCTGGCGGGGGGCGATTCGCTGCCTCCTCCGGCATCGGCTTGACCACAGCCGACCAGGGTCAGGGCGGTGAGGGCGGTCAGGATGAGGCGGGTCATGGGCGGCTCCGGCGCTATCCGCCCTTGATAGCCGAACCGCGACGCCCGGCAACCGGTGCGACGTCACGCCGGACTGGACGGCGGCTGTTCGCACCTGATAATCAGTGTCAACAGGCGCGGCTAGCCGCCTTGATGGTTACGAGCGCAATGACCGAGATTCAGAAACTGAGCCAGGCGAGATCCGGAGACCAGGGCGTGATCGTCCAAGTGGGCGACGCCATGCATGCCGATGAGCACGCGATGGAGCTGGAGCGGCGCTTGCTGGAGCTTGGATTCGTCGAGGGCGCCCGGATCGAGGTGCTGCACGAAGGCCTGTTCGGCCGCGACCCGATGGCGATGAAGGTCGACGATATGCGGGTGGCCCTGCGCCGCCACGAGGCGGCCCGCCTCACGGTGCGCTTCGAGACGGCGGTCGCGGTTGAGGCCGCCGCCTTGTTTCCGGAACAGGCCGCCGCCTGATGGACATGGCGGTACGGAGCGCGCGGGTCGCGCTCGTCGGCAATCCGAACAGCGGCAAGACCGCCCTGTTCAACGCCCTGACCGGCGCTCACCAGAAGGTCGCCAACTACGCCGGAGTCACCGTCGAGCGTAAGGAGGGTCTGATCCGCTCGGCGGACGGCCGCACCCTGTCGGTGCTCGACCTGCCCGGCACCTATTCCCTTCGCGCCCGCAGCCCCGACGAGGAAGTCACGCGCGACGCCGTTCTGGGCAAGCTGGCGGGAGAGACGCCGCCCGACGTGATCATCTGCGTCGCCGACGCGACCAACCTGCGTCTGGTCCTGCGGCTTGTCCTCGAGCTGAAGGCCGTCGGCCGGCCGATGGTGCTGGCGCTGAACATGTACGACATCGCCCAGCGTCAGGGCCTGCGCATCGATCTGGACCGGCTGTCGGCCGAGCTGGCCGTGCCGATCGTCACCACGGTGGCGACGCGCAAGCGCGGCATCGAAGACCTGATCGCGACCGTCGCGGGCGTCATCGACGCCGCGCCGCAGACCGCGGCCAACGCCTGGGCAGCGCCGGACGCCGACGCCCTTCGCACCGCGGCCCGCGAGGCCGAGCGGATCATGAAGGCCTGCGTCCGCCCGCCCGAGCGGCCCGACACCCTCACGGGCAGGATCGATTCGGTCCTGCTTCACCCGGTCGGCGGCCTGGTCATTCTGTTGGCCCTGCTGTTCGTCATGTTCCAGGCCGTATTCGCCTGGGCCACGCCGCTGATGGACGGGATCGAGGGCGTTCTGGGCGCGCTGGGCGTCGCGGTCGCCGCGATCATGCCGGACGGCATCTGGGAAAGCCTGATCGTCGACGGCCTGATCTCGGGTGTCGGGAGCGTGCTGGTCTTCCTGCCGCAGATCCTGATCCTGTTCCTGTTCATCATCCTGCTGGAAGACTTCGGCTACATGGCCCGCGCGGCCTTCCTGATGGACCGGATCATGGGCGGGGCGGGGCTGCACGGCCGCGCCTTCATTCCCCTGCTGTCCAGTTTCGCCTGCGCCATCCCGGGTATCATGGCGGCGCGGGTGATCGATTCGAAGCGCGACCGCCTGACGACGATCATGGTCGCGCCGCTGATGACCTGTTCAGCGCGCATTCCGGTCTACACCCTGATCATCGCCGCCTTCATCCCCAACCAGCAGGTCTGGGGCTTCGCCAGCCTGCAGGGGCTGGTGATGTTCGGCCTCTACGCGGCGGGCATCCTCAGCGCGCTGGCGGTCTCGTTCGTGATCCGCAAGGTGTTCTGGAGAGGGGCGGTCGAGCCCTTCATGATGGAACTTCCGGCTTACAAGGCCCCGGACATGAAGAGCGTCCTGTTCAATCTGTGGGTCCGGGCGCGCATCTTCCTGGAGCGGGCGGGGCGGATCATCCTGCCGCTGATGATCGTCGTCTGGGCCATGGCCACCTTCCCCTATCCGCCGGAAGGCGCGACCGGGCCGGCCATCGACTACAGCTTCGCCGGCATGCTCGGCCACGCGCTCGAGCCGATCTTCGCCCCCATCGGCTTCAACTGGCAGATGGTCATCGCCCTGGTGCCCGGCATGGCCGCGCGGGAGGTGGCCGTGGCGGCGCTGGGCACCGTCTACGCCGTGGCCGACGCCGAAAGCGCGACCAGTCTGCTGGGCGCGACCCTGGCGGCCCAATGGTCGCTGGCGACCGGCCTGGCCTTCCTCGCCTGGTACGTCTTCGCGCCCCAGTGCGTGGCGACCCTGGGCGTGGTCAAGCGCGAGCTGAACTCATGGAAATGGATGTGGGTGATGGTCGTCTACATGTTCGGCCTGGCCTGGCTGGCGGCCTTCGTCGTCTACCGGATCGCGGTCGCGCTGGGCGGCGGCTGACGGGGGCGCTGGTGCCGGCTGCAGGAATCGAACCCGCGACATCCAGTTTACAAAACTGGCGCTCTACCAACTGAGCTAAGCCGGCCGCCGTGGCGACGGGTCGCCCTTATGCTGGCGCGGCATGAAGGACGTCAAGACAGCGGGCCCGACTGAAATGGGCGCCGGACCGCCCGACAGGGTCGAACGGCGGGCGGATCGACGGCTGGCCCCGAACCCATTGCGCCGACCGAGGTTTTTCGAGATGCTGCCGGGCTGACCATCCGGATGGAGCGCCGATGGCCGATGAAACGAACGACCTGCAGGAGGCCATTCGCGCCGTCCTGGGGTGCTCGCCGGATGTGGCGGGGGCCGTAGCGGCGCATGCGACGGCGCGGGACTACCCGGCGCGCGCGGTGATCCTGCGCTGCGGCGACCGGTGGAGCCAGGTCTGGCTGGTCATGGCGGGACGAGCCCAGGCGCTGGTCTACGGGCTGGATGGCCAGATGGTGCTGGTTCATGAGTACCGCACCGGTGACCTGTTCGGCGCTGTCGGGGCGCCCGACGCCTGGCCGGTCGAGGCCGATGTCGTCGCCGCCGACCCGACACGCGCCGCCTGCGTGCCCGCCGCTGATTTCGTGGTGCTGGTCGATCGCCATGGGTCGCTCGGACTGCTGTTGGTCCGTTCGCTGCTCGGGCAGTTGCGCGCGACGAGCGCGAGGATGGTGGATCGCACGACGCTGTCGGCTCCCGGGCGGGTTTACGCCGAGCTTCTTCGCCTCGCGCGTCGCGGCGACGGAAGCACGATCCGGCCCGCTCCCGTGCACGCCGCCCTCGCGGTCCGGGTCCAGAGCACGCGGGAAACCGTCTCGCGCGCGGTCAGCGCTCTTGAACGGCGCGGGATCGTACGCCGGGAGAACGACGCCCTCGTCATCGTCGCGACCCAGCGTCTCGAAGAGATGGTGGTCTAGGGCCCGGCCCGCGTGAGCGCGTACAGCGGGATCACCTCGCCGGACCTGGACAGTTCGCCGACGTACGGAGTCTCGCCGATCATGACGCGCGTCCAGCTGTGCAAGGCGGCGGTGAAGGACTCGCTCAGGTGGATCGCGCCGGGGGGCGTCGACGCCAGCATGTCGGGAGCGACGGCGGTGGCGGCGCCGACCAGCGCCGGCGGGCCGCCAAAGGGGTTGTCGGCCAGTCGCGCGACGCCGTAGTGGGCCGCCACCCGGGCCGGGGTTGAGCCGAAGGCGCGGACAACTAGAGCGGCCGCCGCGGCCGCTTCCGCCGGGTCGGCGAAGGCCAGATTGAGTGTCTGCCCCGCCAATACCGGAGTCGCCAGCGGGCGGGCGCAGGCGGCCAGAGCCTGGCCGATACGGTCGAGAACGCCGGGGTCCGGCGCGTCCGCGCCGCTTCCGTCCTCGCAATCGAGGGCGACCGCCAGCATGGCGGCCATCACGCCTTCCTCGGGGGCTTCCCGCAGGGGCCTTATCCGTGCCGCGGGGGCCTCTGGCCGGGGGACCTCCAGCTGTAACTGGCGGCGGCCGCTTCGCCGCCAGTGCTGGCCAATCGCCGCCGTCGCGCCCGTCGCCGCGCCCGGATCGATGAGCAGGAGCTGGACCGCCTCGCTGGCCAGCGAGGCCGCCTTCATCACGGCCTTGCCCATCGCCACCTCCGCCGCCAGACGGATGTGGAGCATGGTGGTCGTGGCGAGCCGCGCCTCAACCACCGACAGGGTGGCGGCCTCGGCGAGAACCGCATCGTAACGCGCCGGCCAGTCGCCGCCCAAAGGCACGGCGGAGTCGGCCCGGAAGACCTCCGGCGGCGCGGGCAGCACCAGGTGCAGCTCGGCCCCCCGCGCCAGGACCGCCTCCGAAATGATCAGGTCGGCCCCTCCGGCGAGGGCGCCGTAGGCGAAGCCGATGCGCTCTTCCGCCAGAGTCGCCTCGATGCGCCCGCGAAGGCCCGCGTCGTCGGCGATGGCGAGATGACCCGCAAAATGCAGGCTGCGCGGCGGCTGCATCGGGCCCAGCCAGGCGGCGTCCTCGCCGAAGGCTTCGAGGATCAGGGTGAACTGACGAAGCGTGGAGGCGTGATCTTCCCATGCTTCGGGAGCCTGTTGGAAAGCCTCGCGGAGCGCGACCTTCGCCTCGCCGGTCCGGCCCAGCAGCAGCAACGCTTCCGCGCGTGTGGCCCCCAGATAATAGGGCGTCTCGGGGCCGGTGTCGCCGACGTCCAGCCTGGCCAGCACGAGGTTCGCCCGCTCTTCGGCCGTGGTCCGGTCGCCGGCCAGCAGGGCCAGGGTGGCGGCGTTGATCAGATGATACGACGCGCCGCTCAATTCGGCCGCCCGGGCGTAGGCGTCGCCCGCCTGGCGCCACAGGCGGCCGCGATCATCCGCGGCCGCCCGCCGCGCCTCGTCCTTGAGGAGCCGGCCCAGCACGCCGAGCGTGGCCGGGTCGTCGGTCACGGCCGCGAGGCCCGCTTCCTCGAACAGCCGCCTCGCCCGGTCCAGGGCTCCGGACCGGGCGAGAGCGATGATGGTAAGGAGTGAGGCGGGAGGGGAGGTCGTCAACGCGCTCGTCTCATACGTCGGCCTCATCGATCTGACCTGGGGCGTCCCACTCCGACACCAGGGGAAATTTGCCGCCGTCGTTCGGGATGTCCGGGTCGATCTGATCGGGATCCTGGAGCCCATGCTTTCCGGAAACGACATGGAACCGGAATTCCTGGTGTTCGGCGGTGTCGCGGGCGTTCACGCCGAAGTAGAGGATCCTGCACCCCTCGCCGGTCGGGCCGAGGTGCCCCTCAAGCTTGCCGTCCGGCATGACGTGCACAAGACCGCCGTTGTCATCGCCATACGCGTGCTTGGCCGTGATTCCGGGCTGCTTGGGCTCGAATTGCCAGTCGAACAAGCCGTCGAGTTCCATGACGACCCAGCAGGGCGCGCCGACATAGGTGTTGATCGGCCGGTCAGGTCGTGAACTGGTGGCGTTCCAGTGGCGCGTCCGGACGTGGCCGGGAAGCGGAAGGCCCGCAAGCCGGGCTCGAACAAAGCTCTCAACGTCCGTCTGGCGCACGACATAGCTTCGGGGCGACGCCACCACCGTTCGATCCGTCGGGTCGAGCGTCAAGCGGGTGTAGACAATCTCCTTCGGCGTCCAGCCTGGCCGCATTCCCGCGGTCAGCCTCACGTCCCCGGACGATGCGCGAGGCTCTACAGTATCGGTCATTGCAGTTTCTCCCTCTGTATCTGTTCCAGCACGACAAGGTTGTCGGCGATCTTCCGGCGCAGCGCGGCCCACCGTTCATTGGCGGGTTCATGGGCGACCATCACGTCGACCGCCTCCAGCGCGGACTCCAGGCGCTTGCGCGCCAGGTCCGGGCGTCCGTCGCCCAGCTCCAGCGCCGCCAAGGCGCGTTGGCCGGCGACCCGCCTCTGGCGGACTTCCATATTGGCTGGGTCGCGCGCGGTCTGGCGGCGTACGATCGCCTCCTCGGCGAGTCGATGCTGGCGCGCCTTGCCGTTGTCGCCGTTGGCGCGCCAGGCGTCGGCCAGCCACGCATGCCGGTTGGCGAGATCGAGGGCCCAGGCGTCGGGTCGCGCCGTCGCCGCGACGGCCTCCTCCATCCGTGCGAGGGCGATCCGGCAGTCGGCCAGGGCGTCTTCCGGGCGAGACGGCTCCGCGAGGGCCAGACTGCACAGGTTGCCGCGGGCAAAACCGGCCTCCCGCAGATAGACGGCGTTCGCCGGCTCCCGCTCCACCAATCGCTCGGACAGATCGCGATAGGCTTCGAAAGCGGTCCGGGCCTGATCCTGGTTCCGACGCTCGAACGCGATCACGCCCACCGCCTGTTCACTCTGGGCGTGAGCCCACATCCGATCCGGGTTGTCGGGGTCGGCGGCCAGCAGGGCGGCGGTCGTGCGCCGGGCCTGCTCGAACTGACGCATCGCCGCATCCAGTTCGCCGCGCGTATGGAGATCGGCGCCGATGGCCAGCAGCACGCGGGCGCGTCGCTCGAGCGAACCGGGCGGGAGCCGGCCGATGTCCTGGCCTTCGTAATATTTCAGCGCGCGGGCATTGACGGCGTCCAGCGCGTCCAGCCGCCCGACTCCTTCCAGGGTGTCTCGCAGATCGGTGAGCATGAACTCGACCATTCCTTCGGCTTCGGCGCGCTGCCGATCCGCCTCCCGCCGTGCCCCGATGGCCATGGCGGTCAGCAAGGTCATGGCTAGCATCCCCGCCAGGGCCACGCCCGTGACGGCCGTCACGGCCCGCAACCGGCGCTGGGCGTCGCGCTGGACCAGTTCGTCCAGGCCCACGCCGACGAGACCCGCGACCAGTTTGAGAAAGCCGAGACGGGGTCCGTCTCCGGCCGGTTGAAGATCGGCGGCCAGGGGTTCGCGGGCCGCGTTCCCGAGGAGGGCGTCAGGGAAGGAGTCCGCCGGCGCGCCCGCGATCAGGGCCGCCAGCACGGGCCGGTTCGGGTGCAGCGCACGGAACAGGCCGACCTCGCGCGACACCCAGGGCGATTGCCTTGCGGCCGGCGAGCAGACCACGATCAGGCTGGCGGAGTCGGCCAGCGCCGTCCGCACCTCCTCGCTGAGGCTGTCCGCCGCGGGCAGGTCCTCGCGATCCCGGAAGATCGGGCCGAGCCGGCGTGGAACGAAGCCCCGGGGCGTCGGTCGCCCGACCAGCCGCTTCGGCAGGACGTACCGCTCCAGCCGTCGGTGAAGACGACGGCCGGCGGCCGCGTCCTGATGGCTGTAGCTGATGAAGGCCCGATATCGCGCGGGACCGCCGCCGCCCTCGTCCATCGTCCCCTCCCGGGGACACGCTGCCAGAGACCGGCGTTAGGCACAACCGAAGCGTGACGGCCGTCACGCGTGGCGGAGTCGGGGCCGGCGCAGTCTTCCGACGTGGCGGCCGGCGGGCGTAGCGCCTTGCCGACAGACCACGCGGAGAACGACCATGACCGAGGAAACAGAGTTCGACGGCCTGCTCTATCTGGGAGACAACATTCCGCCTGCACCGCCTTCCGGCGAAAGAGCCGGCCCGGACGAGGCCTGGTGGGGAACGGGTGTTCTGCACCACTTCGACCCTTCGAGGGCCGCGACCGGCGTTTTGTACGAACGGGCGCTTCTGAAGACGAAGGACCCGACCACTCCCCCCCACGTCCGCAAGAAATGCGTCAAGAAATTCAAATATCCCGGCGGCTGGACCTGCATCGGGTGGAAGATCGAGTATCAATGGTTCTACGTGATGGCGACCCTTCGCGTTACGACCAGGACCGACGTGGACATCAGGTCCGCCGTGGAGGACTGCCTGAAGCAGGGGGCGATCGCGGCGGCCATTGCGGCGATCGTGACGGGCGGCAGCGGGGCCCCGGCTGCGGCGGCCGCCGCCATCAAATCATGCTTGATGGTCAAACTGGGGGAGACCCTGCTTCACGTCTCGATCGATCTTTCCCATGAATGGGGCAAGTGGGAATAGTCAGGTCTGGCCTGACCGCCGTCAGGGGCGCCGGCCGTGCCCTGCCGTTCTCTCCCGGCCCGATGGACGTGAATTCGCATAAAGCGACCATCGGCGGGGACACGGCGAACGCCGGCGCCCTTTCGGCGCCTGAGGCGCCGAAGCCGCCTCAGGGAAGTTGACGGCGGCTGACGGCCAGGGGGCCGGTGTAGGTGTCGATCTGAAGGAGAAAATCGCGCATCGGCATTTCTGGTCCTCAAGACAGGAGAGTTCGGCGCCGCACCGAGCCGCTCGGGACCTGGATTTCGCTTAAACGCCCCCGGGGACGCTCGGACTGCGGCAGGTGTCGTGTCAGCCCGCTCAATCAAAAATATCGAAGATGTCGCGGCGCTTCTTCCTGCGGTAGCCCTCGTCGCGGCCGTAGTCGTCGTCGCGATCCCGACGGAAGTCGCGGGTAGCGTAAGCCGTCGGCGCGGGCGATGGACCGCCCTGGCCGCCTCCGTCCTCGATCAGCTTTTCCAGTTCGCCGCGATCAAGCCAGACGCCCCGACAGACCGGGCACATGTCGAACTCGACGCCGCTGCGGCTGACGGTCGTCATGGAAGCGTTGTCGTTGGGGCAGAGCAGAAGGGGCATTCATATCTCCGGAGGCGGGTGATGTGTCAGCGACGCTGGCCGAGGAAGACGAGCAGGAACTGGAACAGGTTGATGAAATCGAGATACAGGCTCAGCGCGCCGAAGCTCGTGGCGGAGGCCGTGGCGGCATTGTCGCCGCCGAGCTGGTGATAGGTCAGTTTCAGGCGCTGGGTGTCATGGGCGGTCAGGCCCGCGAAGATCAGAACGCCGACGCCGCTGATGGCCAGCATCAGTGTCGAGGACTGCAGGAACAGGTTGACCACGCCGGCGATGATGAGACCGATCACGCCCATGATCAGGAAGGTCCCGATCCCGCTCAGGTCCCGTCTGGTCGTGTATCCGTAGAGGCTGAGCGCGCCGAAGGCTGAGGCCGTGACCAGAAACGTCGAGGCCAGGCTCTCGCCCGTGTAGCGGAGCGCCGTCGCGCCGAGCGACGCGCCGATCAGCGCCACGACGGACCAGTAGAGCAGGCTCGCCATCCGGGGCGAGGCGCTGCGCACCAGGAAGGCGGAGCCGAGCAGGACAACCAGCGGCGCGAAGGCCAGCCCCATGCCTAGCGGCGTATAGCCGGTCAGGCGCCCGTCTGCGACGACGAACAGGATGTCGCGGACCGGCGCCACCGAAGCGGTCGCCCAGGCCAAACCCGCGGAAACCACGAGGCCGAGACCCATCTTGTTGTAGACGCCGAGCATGAAGGCGCGCAGTCCGGCGTCGACTGACATGTCGGGCCGGATAGCGGGACGATCGCGGAGGGTGGTTTCGAACCTGGTCATTTTGGGATGGGCCTCGGGATCCGGATGAAGGGTCTAAGGGAAAAGGCAGCCGCCGCAGGGTCAGCGGGCGCGCCGTGACCTGGCGCGGGCAGACCGCATGGCCCTCACCAGCGACGAGAACGCGGTCATCAAGCCCGGCGCCACAAGGGTGCTGTATCGCCTGAGCTGACGGCTGGGTCTGGTCGCCATTGAGCCTCTCCTCTTTCGAAAGGGTGCGCTCTTTGCCGGGCCTGGGGACTTTGGATGGACTGGACCCCGGCATCGAGCGCACCCGATGCGGACCGACATCACGATCACAGTGATCGTCAGAGGGGCCCGGGCCGCTCATTCACATTGAATGCGCCCCTCGCGCCAGACCAATGAGTTGTGCTCATTCGGGCGATAAGCATCGACAATGGATCCGGCTAGACGGCCGCCAGCTCGCCCGAGGCAATGCTGAACTTCCAGACCGACAGCGACAGATGTCCGGCCTTTTCGGCCTCCCGTATCCACGGGAACGTCCTCAGGTTCGTCCGCGACTGTCGGAGCACGGCGTCCTCGATCGCCGCCTCGAACGCCTCGCCGGAGCCCTGCTCGGGCATGGGCCACATCACCGGCTCGGCGATGTCCACCCACGGCCCCAGGAAATCGGGGGCGTTTCGCAGGGGGCCATGGATCATCGCGTGAATGCCGTCGCAGCGCGCATGCCCGAGCAGGACGAGGCGTCGGACCTTGAGGATCTTCACCGCATATTCGAGCGCCGCGCTGGTCCCGTGACATCCTCCGTCCGGCGCATACTCCGGGACCAGCCCCGCCACATTGCGGATGACGAACAACTCGCCCGGCCCGGCGTCGAAGATCGTCTGCGGATCGATCCGGGCGTCGGAGCAGGCGATCACGGCTGTGGCCGGTTGCTGGCGTCGCCGGGCGAGTTGGGCATACCGTTGCGCCTGGCCCGGCCAGACCGATGCGCGAAAACGCTGGTAGCCCGCCATCAACGGATCGTCGGTCCGGCATCATGGCGCCGCTGCGTCGGGCGGGGCGGAACGGGTGCGCCATACCGACCAGAGAATGCCAACCGCGAGGATGGCGAAGGTGATTCCGAGCGAGACGTCTGCCGGAAACTTCTCCCAGCCCATCAAATCGGAGATGAAGATCTTCGAGCCGATGAAGATGAGCAGGAGCGCAAGGGCGTATTTGAGATAGGCGAAGCGCGGCAGGATGGCCGCCAGCGCGAAATACAGCGCCCGGAGCCCCAGGATGGCGAAGATGTTCGAGGTGTAGATGATGTAAGGATCGGTCGTGATCGCGAAGATCGCCGGGACCGAATCGACCGCGAAGATCACGTCGGCCACCTCGATCAGAACCAGGGCGAGGAAGACCGGCGTCGCGAAAGTCGCGATCCGCCCCGTCTTTGGATGGGGCAACCGTACGAAGAACCGTTCGCCGTGCAGCTGTTCGGTGACCCGTAGACGCCGTTTGAGAAACCGGAGCAGCGGATTGGCGGCAAGGTCATGCGTCTTGCCGGACATGGCGATCATCTTGACCCCGGTCGCCACGAGGAACAGGGCGAAGATGTAGAGCACCCACGGGAACTCCGACACCAGGGCCGCCCCGCCGGCGATCATGACGGCCCGCAGAACGATGACGCCCAGGATGCCCCAGAACAGGACCCTGTGCTGGTAGAGCCTCGGAATGGCGAAGTAGGTGAAAATCATGGCGATGACGAAGATGTTGTCGATCGCCAGGGACTTCTCGACCACGAAGCCGGTGAGGTATTCGATCCCCGCCTGCTGGCCGAGGCTGAACCAGACCCAGCCGCCGAAGCCGAGGCCGAGGGTCAGATAGCCGAGCGACATCAGCAGGCTTTCACGCACGCCGATCTCGCGGTGCTTCCTGTGCAGGACGCCGAGGTCGAGCGCGAGAAGGACGATGACGAGCGTCAGAAAGGTCGCCCACATCCAGACCGGCTTGGTCAGGACGTCCTGGGTGAGAAATTCCATTGATTCAGAGTTCCAGTTTGGTCCGGCGATCAGACGCGGATGTCAAAGGTGTGCCGGCTGGGTCGGCGGGTGACCGTGTCGTCAGTGATCGCACCCGGGGGCTCCACGGGGCGGGTCGTCGGCGAACTCCGATGTGCAGCGACGCGGCATGTCATCTGCGAAAGCTGAACCGCCAGGCCCTGGGCGATCGGCGCCGAACTCGGGCTGATCCTCATCGCCGCCCACCCGCGCCGGAGATCAGGTCGTAGCGCGCGGGATCGAGGTCCAGCAGCCGGCAGAGACGCAGAATGACCTCACGCTCCTCGGCGTCGAAACCCCCGTCCGCTTCCGCGACCGAACACGCCGTTTCGATCAGCAGATGCGAAGGTCCCGGCTGACCACGGAGGACAGCGATCGCAGCTTCCGCCGCAGCCTCACCGTCCTCCATATCCCGGTCAAACCGCATGTTCAGGGCCTCGAAACCGACCGTCACCTCATGCAGTCCGAAGAAGCGGATGCTCGGCGACTGACTCATCCGGTCGATCATCCGCCTGCGTTCCTGGGCGGTGACCCAGCCGTCGGCCTGGGCGACCAGAGCGCAGGCCGCGACGACCGCGTCCATCTGGGCGACGTCGCCCAGGGTCCAGACATCATGCGGATCGACCGGAAGTCGTCTTCGCTGGATTTTGCTTGTTCTGGGCATCGAGTCTCGCTTCGCATCGCCGGCCAGGCAGCGATGACGTGTGGGTGTGATTGAACGATCGGGTCGGCGTGCAGGGGGAAGCCGCCGACCCTTCCGGCGCTAGTGCGACGCCGACGACGTCTGGCGACCGTCAAAGCCCGCGAGCCGGTCCTTGATGACCAGCTTCTTCTTCTTGATCCCAGCGACGGTGCGGTCGTCCGGGCGCGGGCGCGCCCGCTCATCCTTCAGCGCCATCTCCAGCAGGGTGTGCAATCCCCGCAACCGGCGCGCCAACACGATAGACATGGAGCCACTCCTTCCCGGAAGGGGAGCGCTCGACGCAGAGACCGTCCGTTCGAAGGGGACAACAATCCGGACCCGTCATCGAGCGCACCCGATGCGGTCCGACATCACGATCACAGTGATCGTCAGAGGGGCCCGGGCCGCTGAGTCAGAATGCCTTTGACGCCTGTCGGCCGCCAATCAGATGTGTTGATACGCGCCATAAGCGAGCGTCATGCCGGCATGGGACCGCGTTCCAGCGCTCGCAAGACCTCTTGCGCAAGCAGGCCGGCTGGCCCGCCGGCGCCCCGGGCGGAAACCAGGGCGATCTCGCTGTCGGCAAGGGTGGGGAGGGGCGCGCCCAGCACGGCGAGGTCACGGGGCGCCATGGCGGCGGGAAGAACGCCGACGCCGAGGCCTGCGCGCAGGGCCGCCATCTGCCCGGCGAGGCTCGGCGAGGTGAAGGCCGCGCGAAAGGGGACGCCTGCGTCCGCGAGCGCGCCCAGGGCGCGTTTCCGATAGATGTCCGGCGCCGGCGCGATGATCAGCGGCAGCGACCCCCCCTCGATGATCGAGGCGTCGAGCGCCACCCAGACCAGGGGCTCACTCCAGACCCGAACGCCCAGTTCGGGCCCGACCGGTTCGCGCTTGATCAGCGCCAGATCCAGCATGCCCCGCGACATCTGGTCCAGCAGGTTGGCGGTGTAGTCGCAGGTCACCGACAGCTTGATGCGGGGATGGCTGCGCGCGAACGCTCCCAGGATTCCGGGGAGATGCATGGTCGCGATGTCCTCCGGAGCGCCGAACCGAACCTCGCCCTCCAGATCCCCGTCTCCCAGAGTCGATACGATCTCGTCGTTCAGCCGCAACAGCCTGCGCGCCTGCGGCAGCAGCGCGGCGCCCTCCGTCGTCAGACCGACGCCCTTGCCCCCGCGATCGAACAGCGGGGATCGCAACTGATCCTCGAGCCGGCGGATCTGCAGGCTGACGGCCGGCTGGGTCCGACCCAGCAAGGCCGCCGTGCGCGTGAAGCTGCCGGTCTCGACGACCGTCACGAAGGCGCGCAACAGGTCGATGTCCAGGTTGACCAGTCGATCAGCCATGTCATTAGCGTCCGTTATAACCTGCATTAGATCAATAAACTGGATCGCCGCCCTGGTCGAGGTCACTCCGACCCACCTCCAGCGAGACCGGTTGACGCATGCCTGACTTCTCCACCAGCCTGACGCTTCTGACGTCGCCGGCCATCCTGTTCTTCTTTGTCGGCGCGGCGGCCGCGTTCGCGCGCTCGGACCTCGCCATTCCCGAGCCGGTCGCCAAGGCCCTCTCACTCTACCTGATGCTTTGCATCGGCTTCAAAGGCGGGGTGGAGGCTCGCGCGGCCGGGCTCAACGGGGATTTCCTGGCGGCGGGGGCCATCGGGATCGCCCTCAGCGCCCTCATGCCGCTCGTCGCATTCTTGATCCTGAAGCGCATCCCGAGACTCGATCGCCCCACCCTGTGCGCGCTGGCGGCGACCTACGGGTCCGTTTCGGTGGTGACCTTCGCCGCCGGTCAGCAGCATCTTGAGGCCGTCGGTCTTCCCTCCGGCGGCTACATGGCGGCCGTGCTCGCCCTGATGGAGACCCCGGCCATCCTGACGGCCCTTGTCCTGCTGAACGGCGCGTGTCGTGGCGAGCCGGGGCGGCGAAGGACGATCCTGCGGGAGGTGTTCGTCGGCGCGGCCTCCGTGATGCTGCTCGGCAGCTTCCTGGTCGGGCTGATCTCCGGCGAGGCCGGCATGGCCCGGCTGGATCTGTTTGTCGGGCCGCTGTTCCAGGGCGCCCTGTGCTTCTTCCTCCTCGACATCGGCCTGGTCGCCGCCCGCCGGCTGATGGAAGGCGGACGAAAGCTGACGCCGGGCGTTATCGGTTTCGCCCTCGGCTTTCCGTTGCTCTCGGCGGGCGTGGCGCTGGGTCTGGCGCGTCTCGCCGGACTGGAGGCGGGCAATGCCGCTCTCCTGACCATTCTCGCAGGTTCGGCCTCCTACATCGCCGTTCCCGCCGCCATGCGGCTGGCCGCTCCCAAAGCGGACGCCGGTGTATTTGTGACGGCGTCCCTGGCGATAACTTTCCCTTTCAATCTCACCCTTGGCATCGCCCTCTACACCGCCTCCGCAGTCTGGCTGTGGCGATAGCTCCGGTGATTTGTCGTGTTTTTGGCGATGCGCAAATGACGGGTTCTGGCGCAAAGCTGATCATGAGGGCCCCCAGGGGCGAGCGCCGTCCTTCTTCTGGACCAGCTTGATCTTGCTCCACGCCTCCTGGTGTTCGCGCCACCGCTTCATGTTGAACCCGGGCGTCCTGCGGATCTTGTCATCGGGAAGCACGGCGCCGATCATGTCGCCCATGCGCTGCTCGCGTTCCATATCCTCTTCGTAGAAGTGGCTGTACCGAACGTCTGGATGACCGCCAGCAGCATGAGCTCGACGAAGCCCAGGCGGCGTGGCTTGAGTATCGTGACCGGCATTCGAGCTTTGTCGCCGGCGAGTATGAGGGCGGCTCTATTCTCCCTCTAATCCAAGCTTTGGGATCGACGATCCTCACCAATGAGAGAACCGCCAGTTGGCGGCAATCAACGCCGACAGGCAAAGCCGGTGCGGATAAAAAAGCGGTGCAACATCGAGTGATACACTGACGCACCGGGGGCCACCGAGGGCCTGATTTCATTGCATTTGAGGAAAGTGGCGGAGAGGGTGGGATTCGAACCCACGGTGCCCGCAAAGGCACGCCGCATTTCGAGTGCGGTACATTCGACCACTCTGCCACCTCTCCGCGGGGCCGTAGGACGCTTGGTCGAGCGAGCGGCTTCTCTAATGGGGACCGGGCCGCGCCGCAAGCGGCCGGTTGAGAAATCGCGTCAGCGCTGCGCGGGCAGCGGCAGACCCAGGGCCTCGCCGGTCGACAGGTCGCCGTCGATGACCCGGAACAGTTCGGCCGGACGGCCGCCCGTGGCGGCGGACAGGCGGCCCGTGGGCTGGACCAGGCCGGTGCGTTCGACGCCGCGGCGGAAATTCTGCTTGTGCAGCGACAGGCCGGATACGGCCTCGGCCGCGGTCTGCAGCTCGGACAGGGTGAAGGTCGCGGGCATCAGGTCGAAGAGGACGGGCCGGTACTTCAGCTTGCTGCGCAGGCGGCCGAGGCCGGTGGCGACGATGCGGCGGTGGTCGGAGGCCATGGCGCGGCCGGGGGCGGCGGCGGGAACGGGGCGGTCCTGGTCGCGGGCGGCCTCGGCGACCAGGCCGGCTTCGTAGAGCAGTTCGTAGCGGTCGAGGACGCGGCCCTCGTTCCAGCGCTGGGCGGGGGTGGTGGCGAAAAGGGTCTCGACGCGGGCCTGACGGCGGGGATCGGCCTCGGCCCAGGCGGTCAGTTCGGCGATCAGGAGGCCGACGCAGGCGGGAGCGCCGTCGCGGCGGTCTTCCCACGGGAAAATTTCGAGCACGGGGGTCCAGCGAGCCTCGGCCTGGGGAGCGTCGGCGGCGTCAGCGGTGAGGGCGAGATAGCCGACCGAGACCTCGCGATGCTGTTCCGGGCCGGGGGTGGCGCGGGGACTGGCCCGGCCGAGGTCGCCGAAGGTGTAGAGCTGTTCGACGAAGCCGAGGCGGAAGCCGGTCTGGGCGGTGACGAAGTCGCGCAGGGCCCGCTCGAAGGTGCGGTCGCGGGCGGGGTCGAAGGGGCCGAAGGGCAGGGCGGCGGCGCCATCCTCGCCCGTGGTGGTCAGGACGCAGGCCTGGCGGTCGCGGAGCGCGATGACGACGGCCGAGAGGCCGATGCGGACGCCCTGCTCGCCCGGACCCGCCATGGCTATTCCGTGTGCCAGGCGTCGGGGGCGGGGACGATGCCGGTCGCCTCGGCGAGGACGCGGTAGCGTTCGAGATAGCGCTGCTGGGCCACGGGGGCGGGCAGGGGGTCGATGACCAGGTCGTAGCCGGGAGGCGGGGCGCCGAAGAGGGACAGGCCCTCCTTCCTGCTGAAGCCGGCCAGCTGGGTGGCTTCGAAATAGGCGCAGGCGACGTCAGCCTTCTTGATCAGGGTCTTGATCTCGACCGGGTTCTTCGGCGGCAGGCCGAAGCGGAGGTGGATGGCCCCTTCCAGCCGGGCCTCGAAGGCCTTGTAGTTGACGCCCAGCGCCGCCTTGAAGGGCGAGATCATGTCGCCGATGACGTATTCGGAGGCGTCGTGGAGCAGGGCGGCGAGGCGCCATTTCGGCGCGAGCCCGGGTTTGATGTGGACGGCGATCTCCTCGACGACGCAGGAGTGCTGGGCGACGGAGAAGGCGTGTTCGCCGACCGTCTGGCCGTTCCAGCGGGCGACGCGGGCGAGGCCGTGGGCGATGTCCTCGATCTCGATGTCGAAGGGCGAGGGGTCCAGAAGGTCGAGGCGGCGACCCGACAGCATGCGCTGCCAGGCGCGCGGCGGTTTCGCGGAAGGGCGGGGCTTGGCGGCCAAGATCTCATCCTGCTGTCGTGGGCAGGGTTGGTGACGCATCGCGGCGATGCGATCAAGACCGTAGGGGTTTATTCGCCGACGTTGAGGGTGACGAGGTCCCTGGCGTCCTCGAAGGCGCGGTTGCGGTTGGTGTCCTTGGAGCGGACGGTGGCGACGACCAGCGGGCCGCCGACGGGGCCGCGGGCTTCATAGCCGACCAGACCCCAGCCCGATTCCTGGTCGCGGTTGTCGGTCAGGATCCAGCTGGCGCGGGTAGCCTCGCCGCCGGCGCTGGTGCGGATCTCGGCGGCGTTGTTGAGGGCGTTGACGCTGACGCTGTCGCCGCGCCCGCCGCTGGCCGAAGAAGCGCTGGTGACGCGGGTCGAGCCGTCGCTGTCGTTGGCGTTGATATGGAGCCCGCCGATGCGGACGCTGGCCTGATCGCCCTTGGTTTCAATGTGCATGCCCGGCAGGCGAACGACGGCGTCGTCGCCATTGGCCTCGATCCTGACGCCGGGGGCGCGGACGCTGGCCCGGTCGGCGGAGGCGGCGGCGCGATCGGCCCGGGCGGCGGCCTGGTCGGCCGATCCCGCGGCGGCGTCAGCGGCGACGGCGGCCGTATCGGCGGCGGCCCGGGCGGCGTCGGCGGCGCCCCGGGCCTTTTCAGCCTCGGCCGAAGCCCGCAGTTCGGCGACGGCGGCGGGGAGAGAGCCGGACAGGCGATCCTCGAAGCTCTTCAGCGCCTCGGCCGGGGTCGCGCCGTCCAGGGCGACCAGATGGAGGCTGACCTCGGCCCCCTTGGGCCCGACGTAGGTGCAGACCTTGCCGCCGTTCTGGGCCGAGCCCTTGCGGGTCAGGGAGCCCATGGTCCGGGGGCATTGCAGGGCCTCGACAACCTTGAGCACGCCCTTGGCGTCATTGTTCTCGGTGCGGGTCGAGGAGATGCGCACGGAGTTGTCGCCGTCGCAGGCCGAGGTCAGCGCCAGGACGCAGAGGGCGGGAAAGAGAAAGGGACGAAGAAGCATCGTCGGGTATCCTGTACGTGATCTCATCCTGCGCGCGCGGGGCCGATAATCCAGTGAAATCGCGGTAAGGCGGGTGTTCAAACCGGCCCCCTGATGTGTTCAGCCGCCGGGCCGCGCGCCTTCGCGGCGGCCGAGGAAGGCGAGGCGTTCGAACAGGTGGACGTCCTGTTCGTTCTTCAGCAGGGCGCCGTGGAGGGGCGGGATCAGCCTGTTGGGCGACTTTTCGCGCAGGGTGGCGGGGTCGATGTCGTCGACCAGCAGCAGCTTGAGCCAGTCGAGCAGTTCCGACGTCGACGGCTTCTTCTTCAGGCCCGGGGTGTCGCGGATTTCGTAGAAGGTCTTCAGCGCTTCCGAGACGAGGCGCGGCTTGATGCCGGGGAAGTGGACCTCGACGATGGCCTTCATCGTCTCGTCGTCCGGGAAGCGGATGTAGTGGAAGAAGCAGCGGCGCAGGAAGGCGTCGGGCAGCTCCTTCTCGTTGTTGGAGGTGATGATGACGATGGGGCGGACCTCGGCGCGGATCGTCTCGTCCGTCTCCTGGACGTAGAACTCCATGCGGTCGAGTTCCTGCAGCAGGTCGTTGGGGAATTCGATGTCGGCCTTGTCGATCTCGTCGATCAGCAGGACGGGGCGGTTCGGGGCGGTGAAGGCCTCCCACAGCTTGCCGGGCTTCAGGTAGTTGCGCACGTCGTGGACGCGGGCCTCGCCCAGCTGACTGTCGCGGAGGCGGCTGACGGCGTCGTATTCGTACAGGCCGTTGTGGGCCTTGGTCGTCGACTTGATGTGCCAGGTGATGAGGGGCGCGTTCATGGCCCGCGCGATCTCATAGGCGAGAACCGTCTTGCCGGTGCCGGGCTCGCCCTTGATCAGCAGCGGGCGTTCGAGGGCTACGGCGGCGTTGACCGCGATCCTGAGGTCGTCGGTGGCGATATAGTTGGACGTGCCTTCGAAGCGATCGGTCGAGCGGGGCATGGCGGTTCCGGCTGGGGTTTGTTCCGGGTTAGCGAAGGCGGGGCGGGTTAACAACGATCATGTTGTTCGGCATCGCCTTCGGCATCCGAGCGCCGTTCCATGGCCTCGAGCTGGAACAGCGGCTGTGAGAGGACGAAATCCTCGATGTCCGCCGGCAAGCCGGCGCGGATGAGGCGCAGATACATCTCCTCGCGGTTCGAGAGGGGTTGGTATTCGCCGGAGGGAAGGCCCTTGAGGCGAATGAGCTGAAGCGCCCGGATAAGGTCGCGGTCAGTCACCCGGGGTGATTTGCTGCGGCGGGTCATGGGGAGTCCTTTCGATCAGGCAGGGGAGAACAGCAGACGTGCGTCATCGCTCTTCGGCGTTTCCGCGGAAGAGGTCGGGGAGGGCGCGGGGCGACCGGGCTCGCCCGGTGCGTTTGAGTAGTTACCGTTTCGACGAGACAGCCGCCCCGCGTCGTCGTTTTCCACGCGCCCGCCGGCCGCCGGCC